>Ga0233451_10004581_pt1 | contig 11468 bp, 11 predicted proteins | sample 011ome_29_FD_183052 | JGI IMG/M metagenome (GOLD analysis project Ga0233451, IMG submission 183052) | Coastal salt marsh microbial communities from the Groves Creek Marsh, Skidaway Island, Georgia - 011504CT (spades assembly) | ecosystem: Environmental > Aquatic > Marine > Intertidal zone >...
CCATGACAATCCCAGCCGGGCACATATACAGAATCAAAACCCATGAGCCAGCGGGACTTCACAATCATGTCTTTCAAAATCTTATTGACTGCATGCCCAATATGAATATCGCCGTTTGCATATGGAGGGCCATCATGCAAGATGAACTTTGGTTGGTTAGCATGTGCGGCACGAATTTTTTCGTAGAGATTATTTTTTTGCCAGCTAGCAACCCACTGTGGTTCGCGTTTGGCTAAATCACCTCGCATCGGAAAGGAGGTATCTAGCAAATTAACGGGATAAGAGTTTTCTTTTTCAGACATAAGCTTTTTTCTGGAAATAATTTCTGGCATGCGCTGCATCAGATGCAATCGCTTGTGTAAGGGTTTCGAGGTCTGGGTACTTCGCCTCATCACGGATTTTTTCTAAGAGTTCTACGGTGATAATTTTCCCGTATACATCCGCGTTGTAATCAAAGATATGGGTCTCTAGCAATACTCTGCCTTCATCTTCCACTGTGGGTCTGACGCCCAGGCTGGCCACTGCTGGCAGCGGCTTATCACTCAGACCTAAAACTTGTGCGGTGAAGATTCCGGTAGTCGCTGGTTTGCGATGATGTAAGTGATTGGCAACCGCCAAGTTCAAAGTAGGAAAACCTAATTGACGACCGAGCTGTTGACCATGGATAACGTGCCCAGAAATTCCGTAAGGACGACCTAATAATTTTTCAGCTAACTGCATATCGCCACTTGCAAGTGCTGTGCGCAGCGCAGAGCTTGAAATGCGTTCGCCGCCTTCTTGGATCGTTTGAATACTTGACACCTCAAAACCATATTTTTCGCCAGCAGCTTTTAAGCTAGCAAAGTTACCTGCGCGTTTAGCACCGTAGCAAAAATCATCGCCAATCAAAATCCATTTAGCATTTAATCGCTTGACGATAATTTCATAAACAAATTGTTCTGGGGTGAGTTTTGCAAAAGCGGAGTTGAAATGCTCCACAACTACACGGTCAATTCCGAGATCGGCAAGCGCTGCTAATTTGTCACGCAAATTCAGAATGCGGGGCGGCGCTTGTTCTGGGGAGAAGAATTCTTTTGGATGTGGCTCAAAGGTCATGACGCAGCTGACCAAGCCTCGATTCTTGGCGCCATCGACAAGTTCCTTGAGTAGGGCGCGATGACCCCTGTGCACGCCATCGAAATTACCGATGGTTAGGGCACAAGCTGGTCCTGCAGAAAACTGGGTGGGGCCACGGAATACGTTCACAAAATCGCTTTCAGGGTAGCCATCAATTATATTGTGGGCATGCCTTCTATCGTCACCTTAATCTCAGGCCGCGGATCTAATTTCGAGGCCATATACAAAACAGCCCAAAAAGAGCAATGGCCAGTCACATTTGCAGGGGTGATAGCGAATCACTCAGCGGCTAAGGGCCTTGATTTTGCTCGCTCGCAGGGTATTCCGGCTTTTGCAATTGAGCATAAAGAGCATCCCAACCGAGAGTCCTTTGACGCCGCCTTAATTCATCAGATAGACGCTTTAGGGGCTGATTTAGTGGTTCTTGCTGGATTTATGAGAATTTTGACCCCAGGATTTATTCGTCATTTCGAGGGCCGTTTAATCAATATCCACCCAGCGTTATTGCCCGCCTTCCCTGGTTTACATACCCATGAGCGGGCTTTAGAGGCTGGAGTCAAAGAGCATGGCGCTACAGTCCATTTTGTGAATGAGGGTGTGGATGAGGGGCCAATTATTTGTCAGGCCTCAGTTCCGGTGTTAGAGGGGGATGATGCGGATACCTTGGCGGCCCGTGTTTTGACGGCTGAGCATCAAATTTACCCGCGGGCCGTAAAATGGTTCCTCGATGGACGATTGCGAATAGAAGGTAATCAAGTGAAGTTACAACCCCCGGAGTCGCAATTTTTTAAATTATGAGTGCAGAACGTCCACCCCGCAAATCTGGCAGCAGATTAGCCCCCCACAAAAGTTACGCAGCGAAATCGAAAGATCCATTGCGTCGACCTGAGCGTCGCAATGCCAGCGGTAATCTCATCGCGCCTGAAGGTCAAAAGAATTTTTCTAATGCAAAAGCATTGCCACAGCATGCAATTCATCTCGAGCGCTTGCTTCCAGAGTTGCTCAGTTTTGAGCAACCAGCAGACCGAGTAGTCAGTCGTTATTTCAGAGAAGAGAAGCAACTTGGAAATCGTGACCGCGCTTTGATTGCAGAAAGTGCATTTGCGATCTTGCGTCGTAAAAATGAGTTCTCACAATTTGCTTCTAGCGGTGAGGGCTCTCAAGCCAGACGCTTAGCCCTATTGGGTTTGCTGTCCGCTTTGTCTGAGGGAGGATTGGGTTCTGCTAATCGTGCGGAGAGCGCGATTGCTGACTTAGCCCATGTATTAAAAGCTGGTGAATATGAATGGTTGCAACGTTTTGCAACAGTTGATCCTGCTGCCTTAAATCCTCTCGTTCGTAATAATTTGCCTGAGTGGTTGTGGGATGCATTTGGTAAATATCCTGGTGAAGAATCTCGTGAAGAGCTGGCTAAATCTTTAATGCATCCAGCATTATTAGATTTGCGTGCGAACACCATGAAAACCAATCGCGAAGAATTGCTCGCGCAGATGAATGCATTAGGTGGTCGCTATCAAGCAATCCCAACTCCATATGCACCTGATGGTGTGCGCATTATGGGTAAACCAGCCTTACAAAATACGCCAGGCTTTAAAGCAGGCATGTTTGAAGTGCAGGATGAAGGTAGTCAGCTCTTGGCTTATCTTCTTGCACCAAAGCGCGGTGAAATGGTCGTGGACTTTTGCGCTGGTGCTGGCGGCAAAACTCTAGCGATAGGAGCCATCATGCGCTCCACGGGGCGTCTATATGCCTTGGATACATCAGAGCGTCGCTTAGCGAATTTGAAGCCAAGACAAGCCCGTAGCGGCCTTTCTAACGTACATCCTGTGTGGATTGATAGTGAGAACGATGCCAAGATCAAACGCCTTGCCGGCAAGATTGATCGAGTGCTGGTAGATGCCCCTTGTAGCGGCATGGGTACTTTGCGACGCAATCCTGACTTGAAGTGGCGCCAGACCCCAGAGGGGGTTTTGGAGTTAAACCAGAAGCAAATGAACATCCTGCACTCGGCTGCACGGCTATTAAAGCCAGGTGGTCGCCTGGTTTATGCGACCTGCAGCCTATTGCCTCAAGAAAATCAGGCGATTGCCGAGGATTTTCTGGCAAAACACCCCCAATTTGAGGTTGTTCCAGCTGCCGAAGTTCTTAAGCCATTGTTTCCAAAGGAAAAATTACCTTTAGGATGCAGTCCTGACAATCCTTGGTGGCAGTTATGGCCTCATATTCATGGAACGGACGGTTTCTTTGGAGCAGTTTTCCAAAAGAAGGCAGCCGCCCCAGCCCCTGAATCTGAAAAAGACGATCAAAAAGAGACTAAGGTCAAAAACAAGAAGGCCCCTAAAGAACTAAAATAGAGGTTTAGATCTCTTTAGGGAATCCCTTTTGAATACAGCTTCAGGTTTTGATTTGTTTCTCCACTGGCTTGCCAATGGATATTTAGATTGGTCTTGGTGGCAGATTACCGTTTTTACCCTGGTAGCCACCCACATCACGATTGCAGCAGTCACCATTTTCTTGCACCGTTGCCAGGCGCACCGTGCTTTAGATCTGCATCCAATCGTTTCACATTTCTTCCGTTTTTGGCTTTGGTTAACCACAGGCATGGTGACCAAGGAGTGGGCCGCCATTCACCGCAAGCACCACGCTAAATGTGAGACTGTAGATGATCCACATAGCCCGCAAGTTTTGGGAATTAATACTGTGCTTTCTCGCGGCGCTGAGCTTTATAAAAAAGAAGCGGCTAACCAAGAGACTCTCGATAAGTTTGGCCATGGCACTCCCGATGATTGGGTTGAGCACAACATTTACTCCAAGTTTTCTTGGCAGGGCGTTGCCATCATGCTCATCATTGATGTGTTTTTATTTGGTGCGATTGGCTTAACGGTTTGGGCGGTACAAATGTTATGGATCCCAATTACAGCTGCTGGCGTGATTAACGGTATTGGCCACTTTTGGGGCTATCGCAATTTTGATTGTGAAGATGCTTCCAGAAACATTGTGCCTTGGGGAATTTTGATTGGCGGTGAAGAGCTGCATAACAATCATCACACTTTTGCAACAAGTGCGAAGCTATCGAATAAATGGTACGAGTTCGATATCGGTTGGATGTATATCCAGATCATGAGCGCTGTTGGTTTAGCAACTGTGAAAAAAACACCTCCTAAACCAGTGCTGAGTCACTTGCGTCCTGCAGATCAAAATACTTTAGAAGCCATCATTGCAAATCGCTATGAAATCATGGCCCGGTATAGCAAGACATTGCGTAGCTTCTTTAGTAATGAGGTGCAGCACATGCAGGTCTTAGCTGCGCATCTGGGTGATGCTCGCACTTGGTTAGCCAAGGACGAGTCACGCTTGACTGAACAAGAGAAGTTAAAGCTTGAAGAGTTGATGGCAAGCAATGCTCAGTTGCGAAAGATGATTGAAATGCGTCGTGAGTTACAAGCAATCTGGAGTCGTTCTTCAGCCACCAAAGAACAATTACTATCGCAGTTGCACGCTTGGTGTCAGCACGCAGAAGAGAGCGGCTTAACTAGCTTGCGTGAGTTCTCTTTGAGATTGCGTCGTTACGCTTAAATAAATTTCTAGACAATAAAAAACCCGCTGATTTAGCGGGTTTTTTATTTGCTGAAAGAAGTAACTACTTCAGCTTTGTTTCTTTGTAAGCAACGTGCTTGCGAATGGTTGGATCAAACTTCATGATCTCCATTTTCTCAGGCTTTGTACGCTTGTTTTTTGAAGTTGTGTAGAAGTGACCAGTACCTGCTGATGACTCTAACTTGATTTTTTCTCTGCCGCCTTTAGCCATTTGTGCGCTCCTTAAATTTCGCCACGTGCACGGAGATCAGACAACACAGCATCGATGCCGTTCTTGTCGATAACGCGCAAACCAGCATTGGTTAAGCGCAAGCTAATCCAACGGTTTTCAGATTCAACCCAGAAACGACGGTTTTGCAAATTCGGCAAAAAGCGACGCTTCGTTTTATTGTTTGCATGGGATACATTGTTGCCAACCATCGGCTTCTTCCCAGTGACTTGGCAAACTTTTGCCATGACATAACTCCATTAATTGCGAAAAAAGAAGATTGTATCAGTCCCAGCCTATTTTGGGCTAGCCCTAATTGTGTTTAGTTTGGGGGAATTGGTCTTAAAAAGGGGCCTCACACCTAAAATCACCCTATAAGTTAGTGTTTACTATCATTAATTGCCATTTTTCATAAGGCCTGCGTCAGAAAAAGAGAAAAAACCGCTGCCACTCACAATGCAATGGTCCAGTAGTTGAATATCTACCAATTGGAGTGCATTTAGGAGCACCTTTGTCAGATCCTGGTCAGCATCGCTGGGAAGTGGATTGCCACTGGGATGGTTATGCGCGACGATGAGAGCGCTGGCATTTTTCGCTAGAGCCTCTTTGAGGATCTCCCGGGGGTAAATAGCCGTCTGTGTGATGGAGCCCCTAAAAAGCTCCTCACATTCAATTAAGTGCAGCCTGGAGTCTAGGTAAAGGCAAAGGAAGACCTCGTGGGGAAGGCGGCCAATCTTGGCCTGCAAGAACTCCCTGACATGGTTGGGTGATGAAAAGATAGGGTCCTGGGTAAGACCATCCTCCAAGCTTCGTTTCACCAGCTCATAGGCCGCTTGAATTTGCGCCCATTTAGATAGGCCCATACCGTGAATCTGGGTTAATTCTTGGGGGCTGCAGGCTAGCAGTCGTGGGAGGCTTCCAAAGTGATGCAGTAGATCCTTGGCTAGAGCCACAGCGCTTTTCCCTTTGACTCCCACTCTCAGAAAAATAGCCAGCAATTCTGCGTCGGAAAGTGCTGCAGCTCCTTTTGTACGCAGCTTCTCTCTGGGTTGCTCATTTTTGGGCCAATCTGTGATTGGAGAATGCACAGCTAGCGCTGGCCTAGATACAATCACCTTATGACTAAGCTTACCGTTTTGCCTAATTCCTATTTGACTCTCAACTATCGGCTCACTTTGCCTAATGGGGAGGATTACATCAATACTTTTATCGATCGTCCTGCGACGGTTTTGATGGGGTCTGGACAATTTGCTCCTTGCTTTGAAAAGGTCTTGCTGGGTTTAGGTGTTGGTGAGAAAAAAAGTGCACTGCTTGCTCCCGAAGAAAGTTTTGGTGAGCGTAAAGAAGATTTAGTGCAATGGGTGTCTCTTAAAGCTTTGAAAGAAGGCAGAGATGACGATGCGGAATTTAATCCTGGAGATGTGATCGAGTTCAATGCTCCAGGCGGTGCTCAGTATGCGGGTGTTTTGCAATCGATTAATGAAGAGGGTGCATGGTTTGATTTCAATCACCCTCTTGCAGGTAGACCGGTAACTTTTGAAGCAGAGATTGTGGCGATTCTGTAAACGATGAGTGATTCCAATAACGCAGAAATTTTGATGGCGCAACCGCGTGGTTTTTGTGCGGGCGTTGATCGTGCAATCAATATCGTGAATGAAGCGCTGAATCGCTTTGGTGCGCCGATCTATGTGCGCCATGAAATTGTGCATAACGCATATGTGGTGAATGAACTGCGCGATAAGGGCGCAGTGTTTGTGGATGAATTGCATGAAGTCCCTAAGGGTGGCATTGTTGTATTTAGTGCTCACGGGGTTTCTCAAGAAGTGCGTAAAGATGCTGAAGCAAGAGGTTTGCAGGTGTATGACGCTACATGTCCTTTGGTTACCAAGGTTCATCTTGAGGTCGTCAAAATGTGCAAAGAAGGTTTCACAGTATTGATGATTGGTCATGCGGGCCACCCTGAGGTTGAGGGGACCATGGGCCAGGTTAAAGAGGGTGTGTTCTTAATTGAGAAGCTCGGCGATGTAAGCGTTTTGCCGTTCTCGGCCGAAGAGAAGATTGCATTTGTTACGCAAACAACACTCTCAGTAGATGAGACGAAAGAAATTGTTGAAGCGTTAACCCAAAAGTTCCCCAATATTGTTCAGCCTCGTAAACAAGATATTTGTTATGCCACTCAGAATCGTCAGGATGCTGTGAAATTTATGGCCCCTCAAGTTGAGGTGGTTATTGTGGTGGGAAGTGCTACGAGCTCTAACTCTAATCGCTTGCGCGAACTTGCTGAAAAGCTTGGTGTACCTGCTTACATGGTCGATGCACCAGAGCAATTAAAGCCGGAATGGTTTGCTGGCAAAAAGCGAGTTGGCTTAACTGCAGGGGCTTCTGCTCCGGAAAGTTTGGCCCAGTCTATCGTCAGTCGCATTCAGGAGTTTGGCCCACGACATGTGCGCGCACTAGATGGTGTTGTAGAAGATGTCACCTTTTCTTTACCAAAAAATTTAGTTGATTGAAGTATCGATACATAAATCCATAACAGAGGAGCTGTACATGAACAAATCACACATAACAAAAAGTGCTCTTGCTTTAGCAGCTTCAGCTTTACTACTAGCAGCCTGTGGCAAGGGTGGCGATAAATCTGCTGCAGTTCCATCGGATGCTGTTGAAGTAAAAATTGGCCACGTTGCTCCACTCACAGGCCCCATTGCCCACTTGGGTAAAGACAATGAAAATGGCGCACGCTTAGCGCTCGAAGAGATCAATAAAGCAGGCTTAACCATTGATGGAAAAAAGGTAGTACTGACTTTGGTGCCAGAGGATGATGCAGAAGATCCAAAGACAGCTACGCAAGTAGCTCAAAAGTTAGTAGATGCCAAAGTGGTTGGCGTAGTGGGGCACTTAAATTCTGGAACAAGTATTCCAGCCTCACGTATTTATAGTGATGCAGGCATTACACAAGTATCACCATCTGCTACTAATCCTGATTACACCAAGCAAGGTTTTAAAACGACTTATCGTTTGGTGGCAACTGATGCACAACAAGGTCCAGCCTTGGCTAACTATGTTGCTAATACCTTGAAGGCAAAAACGGTAGCCATCATCGATGACTCCACTCAGTACGGCAAAGGCTTAGCTGATGAGTTTGAGAAAACGATCAAAGCGGCTGGAGTAAAAGTAGTTACTCGCGAAGCGAGCAATAACAAAGCTACGGATTTCAAGGCTATCTTGACGAAGATTAAAGGCAGCAAGCCAGATGTCATCATGTACGGCGGCATGGACGCCACCGGTGGTCCATTAACTAAACAGGCAGCTGAGCTTGGTATTAAAGCGAAAGTGGTCGGTGGTGACGGTATGTGTACCGAGAAGCTTGCTGAATTGGCTGGCGAGGCAGTGGTTAATGTAACTTGCTCTGAGGCTGGTATGGCTTTATCAAAGATGGCGCAAGGTGCGGACTTCCAGAAACGTTACAAAGAACGCTTTAATACAGATGTGCAAATTTATGCGCCTTTCACTTATGACGCTGTTTATGTTTTAGTAGATTCTATGAAGCGTTCAAACTCAACCGATCCTGCAAAGATTTTGGCTGCTATGCCTGACACAAAAATGCAAGGTTTAGTAGGTAATATTGCTTTTGATAACAAAGGCGATATGAAAGAAGGTGTAATTACTTTGTATGACTTCAAAGATAAAAAGAAAACAGTGCTTGATGTCATTAAGATGTAATGACACTTCAATAAGAAATGGCGCCGCTACTGCGGTGCTATTTTTTTATCAAGACTAAATAAATCCCAAAACTCCATGGATATTCTTCTTCAGCAGATCATTAATGGCTTAGTGCTAGGTAGCATCTATGCCTTGATCGCACTGGGTTACACCATGGTGTATGGCGTGCTGGGGATCATCAATTTTGCACACGGCGAAGTCCTGATGATTGGCGCAATGGTTTCACTTTCATTACTGCGCTTGATCTTGAGCTTAACAAGTGACTTACCTGGTTGGCTCACCCTTCTGATTGTCTTACCGGTTACGATGGCAGTCTGTGCAGGATTGAGTTACTGGATTGAGCGGATTGCTTATCGCCCTCTTCGGAATGCGCCTCGTTTGGCGCCACTGATATCCGCTATTGGTATGTCCATTTTGCTGCAAACCATCGCCATGATGATTTGGTCACGTAATCCAATGACCTACCCACAATTACTACCTTCAACTCCAATTGATTTATGGGGTAGTGGTGCGACGATTACCGGCAAAGAAATCGTGATCATCATAGTAGCCTTGGTAGTGATGGCTGGCTTATTATTTTTGGTTGAAAAAACAAAGCTAGGCAGAGCAATGCGCGCTACTGCTGAGCAAACTCAAATTGCTGCATTGATGGGCGTTAATCCAAATCGTGTCATCTCAATTACGTTTATGTTGGGCGGCGCATTGGCAGGTCTTGCCGGCGTCATGATTGCTAGCAACTATGGCAACGTTCATTTTTATATGGGCTTCATTCCTGGCCTGAAAGCATTTACTGCCGCCGTTCTAGGTGGCATCGGTAATTTGCAGGGCGCGATGTTGGGTGGCTTGCTATTGGGCTTGATTGAATCTTTGGGCGCTGGATATATTGGTGAGCTCACTGGTGGAGTCTTTGGATCCAACTATCAAGATATCTTTGCCTTCTTGGTATTGATTTTGGTTTTGGTATTGCGCCCTACTGGTTTACTGGGGGAGAAGGTTTCTGATCGTGCTTAAAAGCCTTTTTACCAATCGTTTGAGCCGCTCTGCCTACCTGTGGCTTGGAGCCATTGCTTTAGTGTTGCTACCTTGGGTGGTGGGAGCTGGTGGTGGTAACTATTGGGTACGAGTGCTCGATTTTGCTTTGCTCTATATCGTGCTCGCTTTAGGCTTAAACGTGGTTGTTGGCTTTGCGGGTCTTTTGGATTTGGGTTACATCGCTTTTTATGCGCTAGGCGCCTATAGCTTTGCCTTAATGGCTTCCCCTCATTTACCAACTCAGTTTGAAAGCATTGCAGCGACCTTTCCGGAGGGTATGCACTTTTCGCCTTGGATGGTTGCAGTGTTTTCTATCATCTTGGCGGCTCTCTTTGGGTTAATCTTAGGTTTGCCTACCTTGCAATTGCGCGGGGATTATCTAGCGATAGTGACTTTGGGTTTCGGTGAAATTATTCGCATCTTTATGAATAACCTGGATCGCCCTCTCAACCTCACTAATGGCCCCAAGGGAATCTCCGGAATAGATCCCATTCAGTTATTTGGTATCTCCTTTACGAAGCCTCTAGATTTGGGTTTTATACAAATATCCGGTTTGTATTTGATTTTCTATTTATTCCTTCTGCTGGCAATCGCAGTAGCCATCGTTTGCTTGCATTTGCAAGACTCGCGTATTGGACGTGCTTGGATCGCCATTCGTGAAGACGAGATTGCGGCTAAAGCGATGGGCATTAATACTCGTAATATGAAATTGCTAGCCTTTGCCATTGGCGCTTCTTTTGCTGGAGTGGCAGGAGTACTGTTCTCCGCTTTCCAGGGCTTTGTTTCTCCAGAGTCATTCACTCTCTGGGAGTCGATCGTAGTCTTGGCTATGGTAGTTCTAGGGGGTATAGGGCACATTCCAGGGGTGATTTTGGGTGCCGTACTTTTGGCGGTATTTCCGGAAGTATTGCGCGGCATTGCACAGCCAGTTCAGCAGTTTATATTTGGCCATGTCATTGTTGATGTCGAGATCATTCGCCAGTTGATTTATGGCTTGGCTTTAATTTTGATCATGCTCTATCGTCCAGGCGGTATTTGGCAAAAGAGTGGGGCAAGGTAATGACAAGATCAGATCACTTGCTTCTAGATGTCACCGATGTTTCAAAACGCTTTGGCGGTGTTCAGGCCCTAGACTCCGTTGGCCTGCAAGTAGCGCATGGTGCAATTGTTGGATTGATAGGTCCCAATGGTGCTGGTAAGACTACCTTCTTTAATGTCATTACTGGCTTGTACCCAGCTGACTCTGGAATCTTTTTATTTGATGGCAAGTCCTATTTTCCGGAGTCTGTATCTGAAGTAACTAAATCTGGTCTTGCTAGAACATTTCAAAACATTCGCCTCTTTGGTGAAATGTCTGTGTTGGAAAATGTGATGGTAGGTTGTCATTGCCGCACTAAAGCTGGATTGCTAGGCGCAATCTTTCGCTTTCCATCCGCTAAGCGAGAAGAGCGTGCCATCAAAGAAAAGGCCCAGCAGCTCTTGGCTTATGTTGGTCTTGGTGAGTTTGCCAATATACAGGCGCGCAATCTTTCGTATGGACATCAGCGCCGCCTAGAAATTGCGAGAGCATTAGCGACTGAGCCTAAGCTCTTGGCACTGGATGAGCCAGCTGCCGGCATGAACGCCACTGAGAAGCTGGAGCTTCGCGAGTTATTACTGCGTATTCGCGCTGACGGTAAAACGATTTTGCTTATCGAGCATGATGTGAGCTTGGTGATGGGTATTTGCGATAGCCTAACTGTGCTTGATTACGGCAAGGTGATTGCCTCTGGGAAGCCCGCAGATGTGCGTACGC
>Ga0233451_10004590_pt1 | contig 11460 bp, 8 predicted proteins | sample 011ome_29_FD_183052 | JGI IMG/M metagenome (GOLD analysis project Ga0233451, IMG submission 183052) | Coastal salt marsh microbial communities from the Groves Creek Marsh, Skidaway Island, Georgia - 011504CT (spades assembly) | ecosystem: Environmental > Aquatic > Marine > Intertidal zone > Salt...
ATGCGAACTCCCGTACTGATTGATGAAGGCGATGGCCTCCTCTATGGAATCCACTACTTTTACAGACAATATTAGATCCAAGTACTCCGTCCCCCAATCCTCATCGGTTGCTGGGACTGACTCGATCCCCTGTTTGTCTAGAATCGACTTTGCGGTTTCGTCAACCCTCAGCTCCACACCTTCAGCTCTCAAGGCCTGCGCGATTTTTGGAAGCGCTTCGTTGGCCACCTCCTTGTGGATCAACAAGTTTTCTGCGGCGTTGCAGACGCCAGGCTTTTGGCATTTCGAATTGACGACAATATCCTTCGCTTGTGTGATATCGAGCGACTTGTCCGCATAGAGGGTACAGATTCCGTCGAAATGCTTGATCACAGGAATATGGCTGTTTTCAGAGACGAATCGAATTAGACCCTCTCCTCCTCTTGGAATGATGCACTGAATTTGCTGATCTAATTTAAGCAGCGTATTGAGGGCAGACCGGTCTTTCGTGGGAATGAATTGGGACGCCTTTGGAGGCAGTCCGCACGCTTCAAGGGCTTGAGTTACGAGCTTCGCTAGAGCGATATTTGTATGGTAGGCCTCTTTGCCGCCCCGCAAAATGCTAGCGTTTCCAGATTTCAGACAAAGGATGGCGCAATCAATGGTTACGTTGGGACGAGACTCGTAGATGATGCCGATCACTCCAATCGGAACCCGTACTTTCTCAATCGTGAACCCTTGAGGATGATTATAGGTCTCTAGAAGTTCTCCGAGGGGGTCGGGGAGAGCCGCAACCTGCCTAGCGCCAGCGAGCATGTCGGAAATCATGCGATCGCTCAGCTCCAGACGCTTGAGCATTGCCTGCGTAATTCCGTTATCCTCGGCAGCTGCCAAGTCTTTGGCATTTTCTACACGAAGCGATTCCGTGTTCTCTTCGATTAGGTCTGCGAGCCGGAGGATAGCTTGGTTTTTCTGGGCTGTGGGCGCGTTCGCCAAGGTTAGAGACGCCTGACGAGCGTCGCTGGCGATCTCTCTAACGAGAGCTTCGATGTCTATTGCATCCATTGTCATAGGAATTGTGAAATGAAAAGGAGCGGACGATGCCCACAAGATGGATTGCTGGCAATCCTTTCTTAATCAACCCTGTCTCGAACGTTTTCGATCTACCCAAACGAACCGCTTAACAAATTTGGACCTTAATCCATTACGCTCAAGCCTTGAAAATACGAATCGAGTGTTTCGTATTCGTTCCCATTGGAATTCATTCGCCTATTGGTATAGAGGAAGGTATCTTTCTTTCAAATACCGGATTAGGCTATCGGGAGAAAGCTCCCTTCCTGTTGCTTTAAGGCTTAGGTCTCTGAGATCGTAGCGTTTGCCGTGTTGATGAACATTCTCCCTGAGCCATGAGAGAAGAGGAGCGAAGTTGCCCTCAGCGATATTCTTCTCTAGTCCTGACAGTTGGTCGTTTGCGGCGTACCACAATTGCGCGGCGAGCATATTCCCTAGGCAATAGCTTGGAAAATAGCCAAAAGCCCCTCCTGACCAATGGACATCCTGAAGAACCCCCTCCGCATCGTTTTTTGGGGTGATATCCAACAGTTCTAAATAGAGGGAATTCCATGCCTCGGGTAGGTCCTTGACCGAAAGAGATCCCGCAAAGAGTTGGCGCTCAAGTTCGAATCGAATTATAATGTGAAGATTGTAGGTGACTTCATCAGAGTCGACGCGGATTGGATTTTTGGATACGCTGTTGATTGCGAGATAAAGTCGGTCACTCGGAATGGACTCGAGTTGGGCGTCGAACGTTTCCCTGAACCTAGGCTCAAACCGTGTCCAAAACGAACGACTGCGGCAAACCTGATTCTCCCAAAGGCGGCTCTGGGACTCGTGCACGCCCATTCCAGCCGCCTTACCCAAGGCAGTGTGCAAATGCTCTAGAGGCAGCCCCTGCTCGTACATGCCATGACCTGTCTCGTGGATCGAACTAAAGAGCGAATCAAGTGGGTTGTTTTCATCAAACCGGGTGGTCATCCGTGTGTCCGCTCCGTTGCCGCTGCAGAAAGGGTGCAGTGATACATCGATACGGCCTCTTTGGTAGTTGAAGCCAATTGCGGAGGTGACTTCTGTCAGAAAGGAACGTTGGGCCTCGATTGGGAATCCTTTGAATATTGTAGTATCCGGTTTTGTTTTAGAATTAAGAATCTGCTGTACGATAGGTACGAGGTCACCTTTTAGGGAATCAAAAAGAGCTGTGATCGACTGGGTGTCCATCCCGGGATCGTGCAAATCGATGAGGCAATCGTAGGGTCGTTCACTCCAGCCGAGATAACTGGCAAATTCCTTCGCGCAATCTAGCTGTTGCTGAAGATAGGGAGAGAATTCTGCATAGTCAGAATTCTCTTTGGCTCGAGCCCACGCATGGTATGAGGCGCTATCGAGCAGGGCTTTTCGCTGAACGTAATCGGCAGGGAGCTTTATATTGCGATCGTAGTTCTTCCTCGCTTCGCGAACCACGATCTGAGCCTCGCTATCCAGGGATTCGAATTCCGTTTCCAGTTTAGACAAGAGTTGTCCGATCTCGGGATCAGTGGATGCCTTGTGGCATACTTCAGCGATGGCGGCTGACTGTTCACCCCTTTGGTCGGCGCTTTCGGGAGGCAAGTTTACGAGTTCGTCCCAGCCCAATAAGCCTGATATTGAATCGAGTGTGTGGATACGCTTCAATTTTCGATCGAGAGCTTGTAGAGTGTCGTTTTTCATGTGAGTCGCTAGATCGGAAGTTCGATGTATGGTACAAGAAAGCGGAGCCCCTTATTCGGGGACTCCGCTTTGTCCTGTCTAAAAACTTCGGTCGCTTTGACTAAAAGAGTTTGGGTACTTTCACACCCGAATTTTCGAGTAGTTCGGATGCCTTCTTCATTAGGCCCAACGCCAGTTCGTACTCCTTTTGGTATTTCGTTTTGAAAGCATTCAATTCCTCTATCGTGCTCGGGTCGAACTTAGCGGCCATGTCTTTGAGTTTGGTGATGCTGGATTCGAGGTCGGGCAATGCCCCTTTGAGCGACTCGTACTGTTTCTTGATACCGCTCATCTGGCTCGTCAAGTTACTCGTGTTCGCATTCATTTCGGAAAGGAGCTCCTCGCGTTGCTTCTTTAGCGCAGCCGCCACTTCGGACTTTAATTTCGCGGCTTCCTCCTCAGCCTTTTGCTTCAAATTCGCGATCTCCCCAGACGCTTTTTCTTGAACGCTGGCCAATTCATCTTTGGTTGCGCGATTGTCTACTTCTGGTGCGGTTACGGACTCATTCGAAGAATCTGAGCAACCCCAGAACAACAGGCAGGATACGGTTAGAAAGGATAGTGTTTTGATGTGGGTCATCTTCATCGTGAAGTCATATTCGCAGGGTTGCCGGTTGGGAGCAATAGATAATTTCAGGTATTGCTAGACTGCCGCGCTCGTGCCGGCAATCCGGCCAGTCGTCCACGCTGCTTGGAAATTGAACCCTCCTGTCACACCGTCAATATCAAGCGTTTCGCCTGCGAAATAGAGCTTGGGCACTTGCTTGCTCTCCATTCTCTTAAATTCAACCTCCCGCAGGGAAACACCGCCACAAGTTACAAATTCCTCTTTGTTCATACTTTTCCCGGTTACCTGAAAATCGCAGGCAACGCAGGTTGTGGCGAGAGAGAGCAATGGGTGATTCGCTACTTGTGATAGTTTCATTTTTGGGTCGATTGACTCAGTATCTAAAAATCGATCCCACAAGCGGCGCGGAAGCCCTAAGAGGGGGTTTGTGCCGACCTGCTTCGCTCCGTGCTGCCGTTTTGTGTCCATTAAAATCTGCTTGGCGGATTCCAGGTCGTGCGTTCCTGTCCAGTTCACCTGGAGCTTGAACGTGTATTCAGATTCTGCGAGCTGTCGGGCACCCCAGGCGGACAACTTAAGAATGGCCGGACCGCTCAAGCCCCAATGAGTGATCAATAGTGGTCCGCTTTGAGAGAGTTTTATGGAGGGGCAAGTGACGACAGCCCTAGGGACCGTGAGTCCCTGCAGACCATCGATACGGGCATCTTTGATATGGAATGTGAAGAGTGACGGAGCGAGTGGAGTAATCGTATGGCCAAATGATTCAGCGATCCTGTGCCCCGGTGAATTCTGCCCACCGCCGGTAGCCAGGACCAGTCGATCAAATTCCAGAACTGAGGCCTCATTCGTAAAAAGCTGGAATTTGCCGCTACGGTCGATACGGGCACTGTCGACTCCGATCTTCGCCTTGAGTTCTACCCCGCTTCCCCGAGCGGTATCAAGAAGGCAGTCGATGATGGTTTGGGAGGAATCTGTAACCGGAAACATTCTCCCATCGGGTTCGGTTTTCAGCGCAACCCCATGCGACTCGAACCAATCCACCGTATCCTGTGGTTGCCAGCTGTAGAACGGACCCAGAAGCTCCTTAGCGCCACGAGGGTATCGCGAGGTGAGTTCTCGAGGCTCGAAGCAGGCATGAGTGACATTGCAGCGCCCGCCTCCAGATACCTTTACTTTTGTGAGAAAGCGGTTCGACTTTTCAAAAACGGAAACCCGCGCGTTGGGATTTGCCTCCTTCGCCGAAATGGCCGCGAATATTCCGGCGGCCCCCCCTCCGACAATCGCGATTCGAACTGGATTAAGAGGATCCTCCATAGGGTTAAAGAGGGGACTTGCCGATCAGCTAAAAAGTTGGTCGTGCAAGACCTTGGCCTGGCCTTCGTCGAGGCGCGGCCCCCATTTGGAAACGACTTTCGAGGAGGCAAGACTCGCGAGGCGTCCGGACTCCGCATGCGTTTTTCCCTGAGTTAGCGCGTACAGAAATGCGCCCGCAAAAAGGTCGCCCGCTCCGTTGGTATCGATGGCCTTGGTCGGGAAAGGATCAATTTTGATTTCCTCGGTTCCATCGAACACGAGGGCGCCTTTTGCTCCAAGGGTGACCACGAACGACCTTGCCTTCGGTTTCAAGGCTTCGATCGCCCGGGCAACCGTTTCCGTTTCGGTAAAGAGCATGGCTTCCTCTTCGTTGCAAAATAGCAGATCGACGCCCGAGCCGACGACATCCGCCATTTGTTCCTTAAAGTACTTAACCATACTTGGGTCGGAGAAAGTGAGGGCCGTTTTAACGCCATTCGCCTCGGCCAGTCTCTTGGCTTCTTTCATTGCGTTGAGCCCCGATTCTCCGGTTACCAAGTAGCCCTCAATGTAGAGAAATTCCGATTCCCTGAGGGCAGTTTCGTCAATTTCCTTTGTGGAATAGCTGGCGGTAATGCCTAAGAATGTGTTCATCGTTCGTTCGGCGTCAGGCGTGGTCATCACGAGGCATTTCCCGGTAATCCCCTCTTCGTGAGCCCCGGGAGAGAGATTGGTGCTCACATTGTGGGAGGTGAGGTCGTCATGGTAGAAATCCCCCATTTCATCGTTAGCCACCTTGCAGGAGTAGAAGCAGGAAGCGCCGAACTGGGCTGCTCCGATAATCGTATTAGCGGCGGATCCCCCACATTGGCGATCCGCGCTGGGCATGTGGATTGCGTTCGTGAGCTGGTGTTGACGGTTTTCGTCAACGAGTGTCATGAAGCCTTTTTCGATGGAATGCTCCTTGAAAAATTCATCGGTCACCTCGGTCACGATATCGACGAGGGCATTGCCCATTCCGTAGACGTGATATTTCTTCGCCATAATTATTGGTTGTGTTTTATTTTGCTAGATCCCCTCGAAGCAGGTTTGGGAGAATGAAATCGGGTTCGACGAAATCGTCTGCGTTCCAACGCGCAACATAAATTCGAGATTGAAGGATAGAGGTCTCCTCCCGTAGCGTGCGCTTGGATGACAGAATTGATCGATGAAGTTCGCGAGTTGCTAGAGCTATACCCTCCTTGGTTGGTTACCACCTGCTTGATCGTTGTTGGGGCAGGATTGCTCTATGTCGTCTGGCGGATTGTAAAGTTTGGTATCGTCCTCGTGGTGACGGCGCTCTTGATCGCTCTGGTCGCATTTGCCGCCTGGACGCTCTTTATCGCCTAGGTGGAAGGAGAGATTTCGATTTTAGGGAACTCCCTAGTTGACCTATTTGGTCCTTTTCCCTTCACATGGCAGACGAAGTGCAGAAAGAAAAGCCTAAGAAATATATATTCGTAACGGGTGGCGTAGTGTCCTCGCTTGGCAAGGGACTGACCGCCGCCTCCTTAGGCGCCCTGCTTGAGGAAAGGGGAGTGACCGTTCGGATCCAGAAGTTCGATCCCTACCTCAACGTCGATCCGGGTACCATGAACCCTTTTCAGCATGGAGAAGTCTACGTCCTGGATGATGGGGCTGAAACGGACTTGGATCTGGGGCACTACGAGCGTTTTACCTCGGGCAAGCTAAGCCAGTTCAACAACCTCACGTCGGGGCAAATCTACGAATCGGTGATTCAAAAGGAACGTCGCGGAGAATATTTGGGTGCGACCGTGCAAGTAATACCGCACGTCACGAACGAAATTAAGGCCCGGATCCGGGCGGCCAGCGAAGACGTGGATATTTTGATTACCGAAATCGGTGGCACCACGGGCGATATCGAGGGACTGCCTTTTCTCGAAGCGATGCGCCAATTCGCACTCGAGGCGGGGCGAGGCAATGTGATTTTCATTCACGTAACGCTGGTTCCGTTTCTAAACGCAGCCGGTGAGTTGAAGACAAAGCCGACGCAACAGAGCGTCGCTAAACTTCGGGAAATCGGGATTCAGCCCGACATCCTGGTTTGCCGCACCGAGCACCCCATTGATCGCGAGATTCGTGAAAAGCTGAGTCTATTCTGCAACGTTGCGGTGAAAGCCGTGATCGAGGAGATGGATGTCGAGTCGTCCATCTACGAGCTTCCCCTGGCTTTGCAACGAGAGGAGATGGATGATCTCGTAGTTGAATTGCTAGGACTAGACGCCCCTCCGATTGAGCACAGCGTTTGGATTGATATCGTTAGGCGGTTAAAGTCGCCCTCCGAAAGGGTAGATATTGGGGTCGTTGGTAAATACATCGAACTACAGGATGCGTACAAGTCGGTTTACGAATCGCTCACCCATGCCGGGATTGCAAATGACTGCGCGGTCAATGTGATTCGAGTCGATGCGGAGTCTCTGGAAAAGCCGGAGGGGCTCAACAAGCTGAAAGGCTTGCATGGGATCCTTGTGCCCGGGGGATTTGGGGATCGCGGCATCGAAGGAAAGATAGCGGCGGTCAAGTATGCCCGGGAAAATAAGATACCCTATTTCGGACTGTGCCTAGGCCTGCAAATCGCGGTTATCGAGTTTGCGCGTAATGTTCTTGGCCTAGAAGGCGCCAACAGTTTCGAGGTGGACGAGTCGACTCCCCATCCTGTGATTTCCATGATGGATGAGCAAAAGGACATCGTAGAAAAAGGGGCGACGATGCGATTGGGATCGTACGAGTGTCGCGTCAAGCCAGGCACCAAAGGATTTGAAGCTTACGGTGAAGAGTTTGTCCGTGAGCGGCATCGGCATCGCTACGAGGTGAACAACGACTACGTAGAGCAGATTGAAAATGCCGGGCTCAAAGTGAGCGGGATTAATCCAAAAAGAGATTTGGTGGAGATGGTTGAGTTGGATGACCATCCTTGGTTTCTGGGAGTTCAATCGCACCCGGAATTTTTATCGAAACCCAACAAGGCCCATCCGCTGTTCAAAGCTTTTGTGAAAGCCAGTCTTGCCTACAAGAAAGCGTAGTTGAAGCGCGTTCGAAATGATGTTAGTCAATTCTTTTTGAGTGCTTACCTAAATCAAAAACCCTCATGGCGAAGCAGTTGATAGAAGTTCCCATCCCATCGATGGGCGCGACGGTAAACGAAATAACGTTGATCGATCTTTTTTGCGAGGCGGGAAGTGAAGTCGCGAAAGGCGAGAAGCTAGCCGAGTTGGAAAGCGACAAGTCTATATTCGATTTCGAGTCTCCCTGCGATGGCATTATTCGTGAGATTTGCTGTCGCGCGGGAGACATCCTCAAAGTGGGGGTTCCCTTTTTCCGGATAGAGACCGAAGATCAATCCATGAGCCACCTAGCGGTAGACCCTGGAACCGATCCGGGATCCTCGGATACCGCAACCACCCCGGCGACCGAATCTAAGCAGAAACTCGTTGCCCCATTGGCGGAAATAGCCTCCGGCGAAAGCGCGATCTCGGAGACCCCAGCCCCATCAGAAAAAAAGGGAGCGATTCGCTGGACTCCTCGAGCTCGAAAGATTGCCATAGAGCGTGGTTTGAATCCGGATACGATCTTTGATATTGTGGGTACGGGACCCGGAGGCCGGGTGACCGGAGATGACATGAATCGCTACAAAGGTTCATCACCGGAAAGTGCCGTCGCATCGAGCGATGCTGGCGTAGACCCACTTGCATCCCAGACGGTGTGCGTAGCCGGTATAGGCTATGCGGTCCCAAAGAATGCCCGTTCGAACGAGGAAATCCTGAGAGAATTTCCGGGAAAGACGGCTGAAGAAATTGAAAAGGTAACCGGAATTCAGCAGCGCTATATCATCAGCGATGGTGAATCAGCTACCAGCCTGGCTACAGAGGCGACAAACAAGGCCCTGGAAATGGCCGGTATGTCAGTGGACGACATCGATGCGGTAATTGTCGCGACCCTGCTTCCCGATCAACCGGTTCCCGGAGCAGCGAGCGCCTTGGCCAAGGAACTCGGCATCGGACAGGCGCTTGCTTTTGACCTTAACGCGGCCTGTTCGGGCTGGCTTTACGCTCTCGAGGTGGGGCGGGCTTTCATCATTGGAGGAACGGCGAAAAATGCTCTCGTTGTTACCGCGGAAATTCTTTCGCGAATCACAAACTCTAAAGATCACGAAACCGCCTTTCTTTTTGGCGATGGAGCAGGAGCGGCAGTATTGACTCCGCAAAAAGGTGGTCATCGCTTTTATCGGCATGAACTCAGTGGTGACTCGCGGTACACTGAAGCAATATGCCGCAGAGGCGGCGGGGCGATGAATCCGATTCCCCAACCGGGAGACAGCCTGGACTCTTTCTATATTCAGCTGGACGGCGGAGTGGTTTTCAAAAGGGCCGTACTGGCGTTTTCCGATATTATCGAGAGCGCGATGAAGCGTCACGGGCTTTCCGAGGAAGATGTATCCTGGATAGTGCCTCACCAGGCGAATGCTCGAATTCTGAAAGCAGTGAGCAAGCGAGTTGGAATCTCCTACGAGAAATTTATCGTTACGGTGGGGAAGTATGGAAACACATCGGCTGCATCCGTATCAATGGCGCTGGGATGGGCGGCGGAAGAGGGAATTTTTGAAGAAGGTGACAAGATCATTTTCTGTTCCGTCGGGGCCGGGTTTACCTACGCTGGCGGGTTGATGGTTTGGTAGACGATGGCGACTACTAAGGCGCTAATTTAGAAAATTCGTGCTGCAAAATACTGAGGGCTTTGACCGCGGCGGTTTCGCATTTCAGTACATAGGGCCCCAGTGAGACGGGAAGGAAATCTGCCTGGCGAATTTGGGCATACTCGGTTTCCGTGAAATCGCCTTCGGGGCCGACTAGAAATATCCCCGAAGCGTTGGGATTTAGAACGGCTTGCTCAATCTGGCCGTGAAGCGGAGTACTGCCTTCTTCGAGGGAGGCAATGAGCTTCAGCTGGAAATTTCCCGACTCTTTTTCCAAAAAGAGATCCAATGGCTGAGCGGGATGAATGGTGGGAATAAATGGGTTTCCTGACTGTTTCGCTCCCTCAATTGCGGCCCCGAGCCATTTTTCGCTTTTTGTTTTTTCTTTGCCATCGCGGATCTTGGTTTCGGTTCGATTGGAAATCAAAGGATAGATGTCCTGAATGCCCAGCTCCGTTGCTTTTCGTACGATGTTCTCCATGCCTTTCGATTTTGGAACCGACTGGGCTAAAGCGATTCGTTGAAGCGGACCAGGATGGCGTATGAAGGTTTTTCCTTCCAAGACGGTTTCCCGTTTGTTGGCTGTGGTTATTTCTGAGGACCACTCATTTCCTAAACCGTCAAAAATAACGACCGGGTCTCCCTGGCGGGCGCGATTCACCGAGATCAAGTGATGCGACTCATCAGCCGAAAGTGTGATCTGCGGCGTGTTTGGATCTAGAGCGGGGCAGTAACTCCGAAAGTCGGGCATTTTGAGAGCATTACCATCTGATTGGCTTCGATCAAATTGAAATCCGCGATGGCGCCTATTATCGTCGAGATCAAAAAAAGAAAGGGCCCCGCTAAGCGGGACCCCTTCTAACTTATCAAACTACAAACCAGAATTAAGAAAAAACTACTACTTCCTCTTCTTAATAGATAGGCGCGTTTACGGTAGAAACGTTCAAAGAAACATTCAGTTTTCTGAGAAAACCTTTTTTCGGACGTTCCAGAAGGAGAACGGCGAGGATTTCGGGCAACAAAAAGGCGCCGCTAAGCGGCGCCTTTTCGACTTATCAAACTACAAACTAGATACGAAAATGAATAAAACCCTTATAAATACGATAAGATAGACGGGCAAGTAGGCCTAGCGTTCAAAAATTCGAAACTTTTTAGGCAGAAATCTTATGATAAATCATAAGTCTTTGTTTTCCAGTAGATTAAAATATATAAATTAAGCGATCCTTGTGGCGATGAACGGGCAGGTTCTGCGATCCAAAGCGTTCTGAGGTGTGGGGCGCTCTACAGGCTTCGGCGTGACAGCCTTCGACTCTCAGCTGTGCTCCGATCTAAGGATGGTACCCAGGGGGGGGAATGATGAATCCGCTACACGGATTCAGGACTATGTCCCAATGCTTCGCATTGCCCATCTCCGCTTCGCTCCGTCGAACCCCTTTGCTCGATCGCTACGCTCACTCGGGGTTCTCGTCCCCGCTCCAGACCACCAAAACAATAGGCCGCGCTTGGCGGCCTTGTTTTTATTGGTACCCAGGGGGGGAATCGAACCCCCACTTCCGAAGAAACCTGATTTTGAGTCAGGCGCGTCTACCAATTCCGCCACCTGGGCATCCTTTGAAAGAGGAGAGAGGTGTATGCCTGCCAGCTCAATTGGAAGCAAGTCAAATTCAACTGATTGAGGTGTCTACGATAAATAAATCGAGCTTTCGGAAAAAAGCATTTGAAATCGAATCGAGAGCTCCCCAAGTTCTCCTGCCTTTCCTTTGTGTCGGGCCATGGCGCAGCTTGGTAGCGCGCTTGTCTGGGGGACAAGAGGTCCCGAGTTCAAATCTCGGTGGCCCGACCATTTTTCTCTTTATCATGGATTCCGCTTTTCTGGCGTGAGTACTCGTCTTCCTCTTCGATATTTGATTCCGCCAGTCGCCTTGCTCGCGGCGGTTGCTTGGGCATCGAGTTTTGACGAAGGCAGCCCACGGGGTCCAGATATCGTCAATTTTGATAAGGTGGCCTATTTCTTCGTGTTTGGGCTGCTGGGTGCCCTTTGGTTTCGCTAGACGCCGGGCCCTTT
>Ga0233451_10004597_pt1 | contig 11452 bp, 8 predicted proteins | sample 011ome_29_FD_183052 | JGI IMG/M metagenome (GOLD analysis project Ga0233451, IMG submission 183052) | Coastal salt marsh microbial communities from the Groves Creek Marsh, Skidaway Island, Georgia - 011504CT (spades assembly) | ecosystem: Environmental > Aquatic > Marine > Intertidal zone > Salt...
AGATGTACCAATCAAATCTCTACCATTTAGTTGCAAAATTTCAGATAAATCTTTTAACAACTGCCTTGAAGCCTTCTTCTGTCTTGTACTTTCCATAGAACAAAGATAAATTTTTAGACCCTTAAAAGCGCATTTTAATACATTTGCATAATGAAAGATTTTTTCAAAGTCTTACGTTTTGCCAAGCCTTACTGGATTTATGCCGTCTTTAATATCGTGTTTAACATTCTTACGGTAATATTTTCTTTAGTCTCCATAACCATGATTATTCCTTTTTTAGGGCTACTTTTTGGCACTCAAGAAAAAGTATATGAGGCGCCTAAACTGGAATTATCCACTGAATCAATCAAAGAAAATTTCTATTTTCAAATCACTCAAATTATTGAAACAAGAGGGCAAATCGATGCTTTACTATTCATCTGCCTGCTAGTCTTGGTCATGTTTTTGTTCAGAAATCTATTTAGGTATTTGGCTCTTTATTTTCTTACGCCCATCAGAAATGGTGTAGTAAGAGATATGCGTAACGCCTTGCACAAAAAGGTTTTGTCATTGCCACTTGGCTTCTACACCGAAAAAAGAAAAGGTGATATTATTGCCCGAATGACTACCGATTTGGTAGAAATAGAATGGTCTATAATGAGTTCTTTGGAAATGATATTCAAAGATCCTTTGAACATTATCATCTTTTTAGGTACGCTAATTGTCATTAGTCCGCAACTGACAATCTTTGTGATAGTTTTGTTTCCTATTGCTGGTTTTTTAATTGCAAGAATTGGAAAAAGCCTGAAAAAATCATCCGAAAGAGGACAAAGCAAAATGGGCGAACTCTTATCCAATATTGAAGAAAACATCAGAGGCTTACGCATAATCAAGGCTTTTCATGCTGAAGAAAAAATACAAAAAAAGTTTGAAGAAAACAGTGACGATTATCGCCAAATAATGACAAAGCTACTTCGTAAGAAAGATTTGTCGTCGCCAATGAGTGAGTTTTTAAGCACCATTGTTCTAGTATGTGTAATGTGGTTTGGCGGAAAACTGGTATTAGGCGCTGAGAAGGCATTATCTCCAGAAGCATTCATTGGTTATATTGCTATTTTTTCACAAATCATACCGCCGGCAAAATCGTTTACAACGGCATTTTATTACCTTCAAAAAGGAAGCGCATCCTCACAAAGGGTCATGAGCATCTTAGAAACTGACAACCCCATCAAAGCGCCAAAACATCCAAAAGGAAAAGACCATTTTGAATCAAGTATTCAATTCAAAAATGTATCCTTTAAGTACGATTTTCAAGCCGTTATTACAGACTTAAACTTAGAAATTAAAAAAGGAAAAAGCATAGCCTTAGTTGGTGAGTCTGGAAGTGGAAAATCAACCATTGCAGATTTACTTTCTCGTTTTTACGACATCAAAGAAGGTGAAATTTTAATTGACGGAATTAACATTAAAGACTACAAGCTTACCGACCTAAGAGGCTTAATGGGCGTAGTATCTCAAGACTCTATTTTGTTCAACGATACTGTTTTTAGCAACATCACTCTTGGCAACGAACAAGCCGATGAGAAAGAAGTTATTGCCGCAGCAAAAGCCGCTAATGCTCACGACTTTATTATGGAAATGCCCGATGGCTACAAAAGTAATGTTGGCGAAAATGGAGCAAAACTTTCTGGGGGTCAAAAGCAACGCCTTAGCATTGCCCGAGCGATTTACAAAAATCCACCCATTTTGATTTTAGATGAGGCCACCTCATCGCTTGATACTGAGTCAGAAAAGCTAGTACAAGATGCCCTTGCGAAACTCATGAAAACGCGCACTTCGCTAGTGATTGCCCACCGATTGTCAACCATTCAAAATGCCGACAATATTGTATTGATAAAGAAAGGAATGATTGTCGAACAAGGGACTCATGACGAGCTCACCAAAAAAAATGGAGCCTACAAAAAGCTAATAGATTACCAAAATTTCAGCTAAACTTTCTCTTTTCTTATTATATTTGAAGCACTTTAATTTAGTAAGACTATGATAAGATTATTAATCGTTTTATGCCTTTCAAGCCTAATAGCAACTGCTGATACTGGCGATACTACATTTGTACAAGTTCATGACAACACCGATATGACGTGGTACGGTCATTATAAAGATTGGGGAGAATTTCCCAATGGAGAGTCGTACAGAAAAGTACTGATGCACTTCACCATGGGCTGTGCCTCAACTGGATGTAGTGGCTGGGATTATGACGTACATATTCTTTTGCGAAACCGAACAGGCGTAATTGATTCGAACATGGTTTTAGCACCTTCATTTAAGCTAAATAATGAAATTGTAGATACCGCCAACTTTAGCTATTCTCCGACTTTTACCAACACTTGGGACGATACGAATGGACTAACGTCAGTTGCTAATGACACAATGGTCTTACTTTTATTTGAAGATCAAAATGACCCCTTTTTGATAACCGATACCCAATACGTTTTTGCTGCAAATTATTACAACCCAATCTTCGATAGCCTTGGCGTAGTTACGGATTCCACCCTAGTTGTTGCCGAAGCAACACTATACCTAAGCAATACCATCACTTACAATGTATTCGAAGTTATTGAAGATTTTGAATTAGGAAGAGCCATCACACCATACGGCACCTATATGAACCCTGCTAATGGCAGCTACGGTACAAATGGCTATGACGAAAACTGGAAACATGTCTTTACCTATGACGTTACAGACTTCCAACATTTATTAAAAGATTCGGTAGAAATTGACGCATTCTACTCTGGATGGAGCAGTGGCTTTAGCGTAAAATTAGACTTTGAATTCATTGAAGGAACACCACCAAGAATGCCTTTGAAACTATCAAATGTTTACAAAAATGGGGCTTCAGGTTACGGTTATTCTAACTCCAATAATTTTGAAACAACCCAAATGCCACAGGTTTATGTCCCTATTTTGTCGGAAGCTCAAAACTTTAAATTACAATTTGTGCCATCCGGTCATGGGCAAGCGGGAGAGTTTACGCCAGGCGTGAGCTACACTGCCAAAGTAAACGGAAGTATTGCTGGCGGAAATACCATTTGGAAAGACGATTGTGGCTTTAATGCGATTTGGCCACAAGGAGGAACATGGATTTTTGACCGTGCCAATTGGTGTCCTGGTGAAGCGGTGCCTATCTTTAATCATGAGATAACACCCTATGTAGATACTCAAGACTCTGTGGCTATTGATATTAACTTTAGCAATTACAACCCCAACGGCGATGCTTCTTATTCTTGCGCTGTACACTTATTTCAGTACAAAGAGCCTAACTTTACATTAGATGCTGAAATCACTGATATTATCGCTCCTTCAACTAAAGACGTTTATTCAAGGTTTAACCCAGTATGTTCTAACCCAATTATAAAAATCAGAAACTCTGGAAAAGATTTACTCACTTCCTTAGACATACAATATGGCGTTGAAGGCGGGACGACACAAACCTACCAATGGAGCGGCAATCTTAAGTTTATGGAAGAAGAAGAAGTAACGCTTGGTCAACTCATACAAGATGGCGATAAAAACGTATTTAAGGCTACCCTATTAAATCCGAACGGTTCAACCGATACTCATGGCGATAACGATTCAATGGAATCTGAATTTGAAGATTTACCCATATACAAACCCTCCTTCTTGGTGCGACTTAAAACCAATAACTATGGAAGCCAAAGTTCTTGGACCATAAAAAACAGCAACAACGAAACGGTATATTCTAGAAGTAACTGCGCTAGCAACACCTTGTATAACGATACCGTAACGTTATCAAACGGCTGTTACACTTTCAAAATTGAAGACACAGGCGGCGACGGACTAGACTTTTGGTACTGGGATAATGTAGGTCAACCTGATGGTAGTGGCTTTATCAATTTCATGTATTACGATACTATTTCGGTATTCCAATCCTTCAACAAAGACTTTGGCTCAGCTATTGTTCATTCCTTTAGAGTAACCAATGGCGTATCTATAGAAAACCATGATATGGGCGGGGTTGAAATCTATCCCTCTATCAGTGACGGAAAAGTGTTTGTTCAAACCACTAGCAAAACATCGTACCCAACAACAGTTGAAGTGTTTTCTGTAAATGGACAAAAAGCGATTGAAGAAAAATGGAGCGGTAATTCTGAATTGAAAACGATTCATTTAGATGCCCTTTCAAACGGTGTATATGTCGTAAAAGTACAAAGCGGAGAGTTTATCAAAACTGAGAGAATAATTTTAAACCGTTAAGCCAAAACTAATTTTACACTTATTAAAGCTCATTTAACTCTGTTTTTATATTTTTACGCGAATGTCTACTCCTTTATATTGCAATAGCTTAACAAAATACCGCCGCTTTCGAACTCGAGAAGTAATGGTAGGAAATGTGGGTGTTGGGGGCGACAATCCCATTCGTATACAATCCATGACCACTACCGATACTATGGACACACAGGCTACTGTGGAACAAAGTATTCGAATGATTGAAGCAGGTTGTGAAATAGTACGAATCACTGCCCCTTCCAAAAAAGATGCCGAAAATCTACAAAATATAAAAGACGAATTACGAGCAAGAGGCTACGATACCCCTCTGGTTGCCGATATTCATTTTACCCCAAATGCCGCTGAAATAGCCGCGCGAATAGTAGAGAAAGTAAGGGTAAACCCTGGCAACTATGCCGATAAGAAAAAGTTCGAAGAGATAGAATACACCGATGCAACCTATCAGCAAGAACTTCAACGCATTAAAGAACGATTCCTGCCACTTGTAAGAATTTGCAAAGAAGAAGGCACCGCCATGCGAATTGGCACCAACCACGGTTCCTTATCCGATAGGATTTTGAGCCGATATGGCGATACTCCTTTAGGAATGGTAGAGTCAGCACTCGAGTTTCTGCGCATCTGCCGAGAAGAAGACTACCACAACATCATACTGTCAATGAAGGCCAGTAATACCCAAATTATGGTACAAGCCTACCGCCTTTTGATTGTTAAGATGAAAGAAGAAGACATGAACTACCCTTTGCACTTGGGCGTTACCGAAGCGGGAGAAGGCGAAGACGGACGTATTAAATCTGCAGTGGGTATTGGCACACTTTTAGAAGATGGCATTGGCGATACCGTTAGAGTTTCACTCACGGAAGAGCCCGAGTTTGAAATACCTGTAGCCAGAGATCTAGTCAAACGTTACCACGACAGGCAAAAGCACCAGCAAATTAAAGCCATAAATCACAACCCTTTAGATAGTTTTAACTACAAACGAAGAGACAGCCGAAAAGTCTTGAACATTGGCGACAAGCAAGTACCTGTTGTTGTGGCTGACTTTTCACTAAAGGAAAGCGTAAGCCCGGCCGCTTTCTTTGCATTAGGCTACCGCTATTCTGTCCCAACCGACAAATGGAACATTGGCGACATGGCCTGCGACTACGTTTTTCTAGGCAATGTAGAAATTGACTTTCACATTCCAGGAACATTAGGAATTATTTACCATTACGACACTTGGCTAAAACACAAAAATAAGGAAAGAACATACCCCTTTTTGAACGCCATACAATATCTAGACCAAAGCGATTTATCAAAAAACCTAAATGTGGTCTATGCTTGTTTGCCCGACCTCAACACTGCACTAATTGCTAAACTAAAAAGCGACCCCACTGCCGTATTGCTGATTGATAGCTGGAACGCTCATGGCATGGCAGAACAAAGGCGATTATTTATTGAACTTTTGGAAAAAGACTGTCCCGTTCCAGTTATTATTGGACGGGCTTATGGCAATCTTTCAGATGAAGAATTACAGCTTCATGCTGCTACTGACATGGGTGCTTTGCTAATTGACGGCCTAGGCGATGGAATTTTTATCGCTGCTGAAGATTGTGGCTCTGACCAAATGATAAACCAAACCGCTTTTGGCATACTGCAAGCCAGCCGAACGCGTATTTCCAAAACCGAATACATTTCTTGCCCCTCTTGCGGACGTACCCTATTTGACTTGCAAGAAACAACTGCTAAAATACGCGCCAAAACCAACCACCTGAAAGGAATAAAAATTGGTATTATGGGCTGTATCGTTAATGGCCCTGGCGAAATGGCAGATGCCGATTATGGTTATGTAGGAACTGGTGTGGGCAAAATTACACTCTATAAAGAGAAAGAAGTGGTGCAACGAAACATCCCCGAAGAACAAGCCGTAGATGCCCTTATTGAATTGATTAAAAGCCATGGCGATTGGGTAGAGGAAAAAAGCGACTAAAAATTTTGTATGTTTGTGAAACATACTTAAAGTTCAATGAACTATTTACCCTTATGCCTATTTCCATATCTGATATTATACTTTTCCATTTATAGACGTTGTATATGAGTATAATTATCAATGAAAATAATTTTTAAAGCCTGTTTGAATATTTATTTTGAAAAGAATACCACACATAATCATATTGATTTTCTTCATTTTTTCTGCAAAAGCTCAGAATACATCACAAGTTGTTGTTAACTCACAATGTCCTGTAAGTGATAGTGAATTTATGAAGTCTTTTATTAAGAAAATAAATTATCCGCAACAATTACTTGAAAAGAGAATAGGAGGAATTGTATATGCTGGATTCACAGTTGATACATAAGGACAAATCAAAAATGCCCATATTAATTATAGTGCTACTCCACTAATGGATGAAGAAGTTATCAGAGTACTATCATCATTGCCTAATTTTGCCCCAGCATTAGCGCATGATATGTTGGGAGAAGTTGAAATGAAGTTGTCAATTTCTTTTAATCTTGCAGAGCCTTATAATGCTTTTATAGACAATAAACCATTATCCATAAAGGGATCAGAAGCGATAAAATTTGGAGACAATGAAACGGCAATGTCCTATTATAAAAAAGCATACTATCTCGAGAAAGAAAGTCTAGACGTAATCTTCAATTTAGCTATACCATACAATAGATTTGGAAAAAAGAAATAGCATGTAAGCTGTGGAAAAGAGCAATTGCACTTGGGGATGAAGAATCGAAAGAATTATTAATTAAATACTGTAATTAACTATGGCTGGAATCTTCACATTTCATCTCAAGATTAGCATTCTGGAAATTGATAATGCTATTAGTAAGCTTTTTCACTTCTATAATACACCCCAATATTCACAATGGTTCAATCATAGCCTCAACTTTGAGCATTTGCCAAGAGGTATTTATTTGCTGAGTCTAAAGGACAAAAAAGGCTTATGGTATCAAGAAAGGCTAATGAAATTATAAGAGTAGTTTAACTAATCCCACAAAGCTGTTGGGTAAACGCCATTTTCAATTTGTTTGGCAATAGCTGCCACAGCCATAGGCTTATCCTCTTTGTAAGTCACCCCAAACCAAGTATCGGTAGTTGGAATTACTTTAACCGCTATGGTAGCATCATTAATTAAATCCGTTACAATATTCGGGATGTAGTATTCTGCTTTAGGGTCTTGAGCGTTTGCCTTCATAAAGGCATGCAAGCCTTCCTCTATATGTTTAAAAATTGAGGGATGAAAACCCCAGTAGTTCATAGACACATTGGCTTGTGGGTTTAGCTCATCGCCACCCTCTTCGCCAACATTGTATTCTACTTTCCCATTGACTTTGGCAATTTTTATGCGTTCAATCACTTCTATTAACTCTCCATTGGCATTGACTTCACAAACGCCTCTGTTTACAGTGCCGTGTTCTGAAAGGGTATTTTCCAAAACATAGCCCAACATAGACATGACCGATGGCGAACACTCTTGAGTTAAGAAATCAGCCATAATCTTAAAGGAATTTGCACCGTAATAATCGTCTGCATTGATAACGGCAAAAGGCTCGTTAATACTGTCTTTGGCTACCAATACAGCGTGTGAAGTTCCCCAAGGTTTTAGGCGCTCTACTAAATCAACACCTTCTAATTCAACATGTACCGGCTGGTAAGCGTAAGCAATTTCAATCATGCTTTCAAACTTTGAAAAACGCGAACGAAAAGCCTCATCAAATTCTTTACGAATCACAAATACAATCTTTCCAAAGCCTGACTGTATAGCGTCGTAAATGGAATATTCAATAATGGGCTCTTCATTTGGTCCAATGCCGTCAATTTGCTTCAGTCCACCATAACGGCTTCCCATTCCTGCGGCTAAAATTAAAAGTGCTGGTTTCATAGAAAGATTAATTTCTTGCGAAAATATAGAAAGTAATTAAACCGTAAAGGGTTTTCTTCTTAAAACTCTACCGAAATGGACTGTATCTCTATGCGTCTTTCTCGAGCAGCTTTTATGCTGTAAACGGAGTTTCGCCTATCGTTGGGGTTATCGCTTACCTCCATATTCACTTGGGTTTCGCCTAGTGGCAATTCAACAAGACTAAGTTTTCCACTTTCAAAGTAAGGCAAAAGCACTCCCTCCTTGTAAAACTTCAAATAGTTTGCTACACTAGAAATTCGTCGTTTTGCCAACAAAGTGTTGTAATCGCTATCTGTCAATGGGGAAGTGAACCCCTTTAGTCTAAGATCAATGCGCGCACCTAAAGCCATGGCTTCTTCTAACTGTTGGGCAAAATCCTTCAATTGCTGTAACCCCTGAGTAACGCTTTGGTCAAAAAAGGTTCGCATCTGCCGTTCGGTTTGGCTTTTTGCATTTCCACCAAGTACCGAAGCAAATTTCTGAACATAAGTCTCTTTCAATGCCATATAAGAGTCAAAAGCATCGGTGTAAGACAGTGTAGTCAGGCTGTCTCTGGTATTCGGATTGGGCTCATCATTATGAAAATACAGGCTTAAGGGTAAATTAAGTTGCATGGCATTAGCCAGACTGTCTATTTGCACGCAAACGCATTCAACGGTTTTTTCAAAAGCGTAAATGTCGTTGCAACAACTTTCGTAAGTTAAAGTTTGTGAGCCTGCTCTATTGGATGAAAAATAGCCCAATAATGAACTGTCCAATCGTGAAATATAATACAAATCGTTTGCGCTGCTGTTTAGCGGTTTGCCAACATTTGTGGTTAATCCCCAACCCTCTTGCCAGGGTGTTTGGAAAATATCAAAACCGCCCAGACCAGCATGAAAATCTGAACTGAAATACAAGACCATTTCAGTGGAATGGTAAAATGGCGTGACTTCCTTTCCTACCGTATTTATGGCGTTACCCAAATTTTGCGGACTGCCTTGCATAGGCACAAACCAAATGTCCAAGTCGCCTTGACCGCCTATCCTGTCTGATGAAATAAAAAGCCCTTCAACCCCTTCCCAAAGTGCCCATTGTGGGTGGGTGTTTTTAGCATTTGTGGCGTTAAATCGCTCATCCATCATTAGGGGTGTTTGCCACAGACCGTCTTTTAATGAACTAGAATAAATGTAGCATTGCATGCCATTATTCTCATTCTTGCACTTGGTAAAATAGGCCTCCGAACCATCTGGATTAAAGGATAAATTAGCAATATGATAGTCATAATCGTTAAAGGAATTAAACGGCCTAGCAACCGCCCCTTTGTCAGCAACCATTAACTTTGAACGGTGGCCAATATAAACCTCATTGGCCAATCCATCGTCTTTTTCCATTGACGAATAGTATAAGTGTTCAAGATGATCCACAAATGGGGCAAAGTCTGAAACCGACGAATTTATCTTTTCTCCTAAATGCTCTACTGCAATATCACTGTTTACCTTCATTCCTTTTGCCAACTCACTGCCTTTCAATTCCATTAACCCTTTTCTGTACCAAAAATCGGAGGGGTACGGATGCTCGTCTAAAAAAGTCTGAAGATAAGCAGAGGCTTGTTCGTATTCGCCTCTATTTTTATGCAAGATGCCTAAGTTCAAAAGTGTATTGGGGTATTTAGCATCCTGATTTAATGCCTCTACTTTTTGATAATACTCAATGGCTTTAGCGTATTGATGAGTTTGCTGATAGCTGTGTGCTAAAGCATCCCAATATGTATTAAGAGTGCTGTCTTTCTCTAAGGCTAGTTGGTAAAAATGAATAGCTGAAAAGTAGTCCTTTGCCTCAAAAAAATAATCGCCTTCACCCACCAAAGCAGATTTACTTTGAGCAGAAGCAATTATGGTCATCAGACAAAATATGTATGTAACGAATTGCTTTTTCATAAGAAAGTAGGACAGGTTTTAAATGCTGGTCGTGGCATGTATGATTTAATAATGTGTCTAAACGAAAGTTCCCAAGCGCCAAGATAATTACTTGCCGGAACTAAATGGGAAACGTTCCAATCGTAACTAAATGCCAAATGGCTATTTTGCCAATTTAATCCTAGCATTAGACCAGTAGCATCTCCCAATCGGTAGAAACTTCCAGCCTCCAACTTAATGTCTTTGTAGTAATATTCGCTTATGTCAAAACTAACGTTTGAGCCTATAATGCATTGTGCTTGTTTACCTTGCAAAGCGTAGTAAATGAAAGGTTCTAATTCCCAATGAAGAGATAGTGGTTTTTTCAAATTCGCAGTCAACTGGTGCTTTGCAGGCAGGGCGTCTTTGGTAGAATAAAAGGAACGGTTGGGCGTGTTGAAATGAGCTAAAGAATAGCCTGTTTTTAATTCAGATTCCGAAATATTTAGGATGTTACTTATACCTAGTCCAATGTCCATATAGCTTTTACTTAAAGAAGGTATTTGTTCGCCAGGATCCAAAAAATACAAATCGGAATAATCTATTCGCTGTTGAGCAACTCCAAATTGTAATCCAAAACTCCAACTATCTACAAAACGTGCCACAGAAAACGATAATTGTGTTAGCGATAAATTTGAGCTTCCAGACTGATCTCTTAAGAGCTGTGTGCCAAAACCCCAAGATTTAAAAGGCATATCAAAAGCAACAGAGGTGCTATTAAAAGGAACACTTACGCTTGCCCATTGTTCTCTCTGATGAGCCGTTACTCTATAATCGCCGTCAAACTGACCCGCATTAGCCGGGTTTAGAAAAAGAGGATTGTTGTACCACTGACTAAAATGAATGTCTTGAGTAAAACCAAGAAAAGGACAAAAAAGAAGTATGTAAATCCAATTTTTCATCTAATAAGTGAAATGTTTCCTTTCTTAAAAAATGGCTTCGCATCGCCCACACAGCCAATCGTTAAATGGTAATCAAAAACGGAGGTGGGCTGTAGTTCACCTTTAAAATAACCGTCCCAACTGTCGTTTTTATCTGTTGAGGAAAATACCTTTTGACCCCATCTGTTAAAGACGTTGAAGTCAAATTCTCTGATAATATTTAGATCGTCTTTAATTCTAAACCTATCGTTTAACAAATCGCCATTGGGCGTGAATGCGTTTGGAATACTAATGTTTTCCTCAGAACAACAATCGTCTGATAAAACTACATCTACTGAAGCTGTTTCTTCACAACCCTCTTTGCTTGCTTTTATATAATAGGTTCCAATGGATGAAACCAAGAGACTGTCTTGTTGTACGCTATTGCTAAAGTCTACCGATGTAGACCAACTCA
>Ga0233451_10004623_pt1 | contig 11404 bp, 10 predicted proteins | sample 011ome_29_FD_183052 | JGI IMG/M metagenome (GOLD analysis project Ga0233451, IMG submission 183052) | Coastal salt marsh microbial communities from the Groves Creek Marsh, Skidaway Island, Georgia - 011504CT (spades assembly) | ecosystem: Environmental > Aquatic > Marine > Intertidal zone >...
AGGTGAAGAAGTGTCATATTCAAGTGATATTCTTTCTGTATTAGCATTTATTCCTTTTTGTGCCATGCTTAATTTTAAAAATCTTTTAATTATTTTGATCAATGAAAAGAAAGAAATTCTTAATAAGTCTACATGGTTATCTAGCATTTTTATGATTTTGATAACTGTAATTTTATGTTATAATTATACTGGATTTGGTTTGGCATTTGGTTTATTGATTTCAGAAATTTTAAGTTTTTTAGTTCATACGTATTTTCTAAACAAATCTTATGAAAAATAACGATAAAGTAGCTATAGTTATAGTTAATTGGAATACTTACAAGCTTACAAGATCATGCATAGTTAGCTTAAATAAATGTGTTCATAAGAATTTTGAAATCTTTTTGGTTGATAATAATTCTTGTGACGATTCTGTTGAAAAATTAAAAAAAGAATTTAAGGACTTGCATTTTATTTTAAATAATAAAAATGCTGGATTTTGCAAAGCTAACAATCAAGCTATAAAAAAAATTCTTTCTGAAAACACTTTTAATTTTATTATGCTTCTTAATAGTGATACCGAGGTATCACCATTTTTTATAAAACCATTAATTGATACATTTAATTCAAATGAAAAAATAGGAGCTGTACAGCCTTTAATTTTAAATTGGAGTGATAAATCAACGATTTGGAAATATGAAGGTGATATAAATAAAACCTTTGGAATCACATCACACAGAAACAAGAATAAAATTTTATCAGTTGAAAAAATGAAAAGTTATACTGAGTGGGCATCAGGTTGTTGTATTTTTACAACCCCATCAATTTTTAAAAAAGTTGGATTGTTTGATGAAATTTTCTTTGCTTATTATGAAGATGTTGATTGGTCCATTAGATTAAAAAAACAAAACTATTTAATTGCCTTGTCAAAATTGAGTGAAGTTTATCATCATGAGTCAGGATCCTCAAAATCTTTGAAAAAACACAATGAAGGGTATTTGTCACCAAAATCTCATTATTACAATTTTAGAAACCATATTATTTTCTTAAGAAAGCATAAATCAGACTATAACAGTTTAGGGATAGTTATTTTTCAATTATTAAAAATTACGCAATTTAGTTTTTATTTTATTTTAAGGTTAAGGAAAAAGAAATTGATAAATTTATGGAAAGGGGTTTACGATGGGTTAAGAGTTAAAATTTAAAGAATGTTTATAGCTGTTATTTTACTTTTTTTATATTTTTTTGTTTTAAGTTTTATTTTAAGAGAATCATTCAGAAAGGAATCAATTTATCCTCTTATTTACATTATTCTCTTTTTACCAACTTATAGTTTTTTCCAAATTTTAATTTACGACTTATCACAGAATATTTTTTTTGTGAATCTTATTAAATATTCAAAAGATCTTTCAATTTTATCAATTTTTTTAATTTATTTATTTGGAAGAAAGACTTCGGTCTTTAAAATAAAATGGAAAGTAACTAAACTTGATCTTCTTTTTATTTCCTTTTCAGCGCTAATATTTTTTTTCACTGTATTACCAATTGGAGAAGCCAATTTATTAGAAAAAATAATTTACGGAAAAAATTTACTTCTTATTTCATTAGTATATTTTTTAGGAAGAAATATTAATTATTCATTTTTAGAGTTAAATTATATAAATAAAATTTTAGTAATCTTAACTTCAATTTCATGTTTGGTTGCTTTAATAGAATTTAGCTTTTATACGCACTTGCATAGTGCTATAAACTACAGCTCATTTTATTTAGATTTATATAATATTAATCCAACTGGAAATTATGGATTAAGCTGGACTTTTGAAAGACCAGGACCTATCAAAAGATTTGGTTCTTTTTTTGCTGACCCATTAGAATTTTCCTCTTTTTTGTTAATAGGTCTTTCCATTGTATTATTTAAAATATTCACTTCAAAAATTTCAATTAATAGGATAAATTATTTTTTTTTATTTTTCTTAATAATAATTGGAATCTATCTTTCCTATTCAAGATCAGTAATAATTTCAGTTTTTTTAATGTTTTTTATCAGTCTAATATTGATAAAGAAATATAGATTATTGCTTAGTTTGATTTCTATAACTCTTTTTGTTGGACTTGGAACCTATTACTTTTCAAGTGAAGAAACTAAATATTTTATTTTGGATACAATAACTTTCCAAAACTCATCTAGTTTAGGTCATTTAGTAAAGTGGATTCAAGGAATATTATCTATTAATGATAACCCCCTTGGGAGTGGGCTTGGCACAAGTGGAAATTCTTTAAGTGTTGATGATCAAATTTCAATTGGTGGTGAAAATCAATTTATAATAATTGGAGTCCAGATGGGCTTAATTGGATTAATTAATTATATAGGATTAATATATTATTCAATAATAAATAGTTATAAACTTTTTAATTTAGAAAAAGATTTCAAATTAAAATATTTACCTTTTGTGGTTTGTACTTTGAAATTTGCTTTAATTTTTCCACTGATGACATCAAATGCTGAAATATATACTTTTTTAAGTTTATTTGGTTGGTTTCTTGTTGGATTAAATGAGAGAAGATTTGACAAATTGAAACTTATAACTTGATTAAATTGAAGAAAAAAATATTTATTGACACCTTTTATTTTCAATATGCCTATTCGGGAATTGGCACATACATAAGTGAATTAGTACTAGGTCTAAAAAAACATGGATCTTCAAAAAATGAATATGTTTTTTCACATAAGCTTAGCAATAAAATAGACTACATAAATTCAGATTATAGGCTTTTCAGGCTTTTTTTTCACTTCAAATATTTTATTTGGAAACAGATTTTATTACCAGTTAAATTAATGTTACACAAGCCAGATTTGATTATATGTCCCGACTACGTATTACCATTTTTTAATTTTAATACCAAACAAATATGTGTTTTCCATGATGCCTTTTTTTGGGATTATCCAGAGAATTACAGTAAATGGTGGGGTTATTATTTTAGGAATATAATTAAAACTTGTTTAAAAGACGATACAACTATAGTTACAACAAGTAAGACTTCAAAAATAAATTTATCTAAATTTTTTTCCAACGACATTGAATATGTTTACCAGTCATACAAAACAAACATATTCAATAATAAATTTAAACTTGAAAAGTTTAAGATTGAAAAACATAAATATGTACTACATGTAGGTTCATTTGACAAAAGAAAAAATATTTTAACGCTGGTTAAAGCATTTGAAAAACTTATTATAGTAGAGAGAGATTTAAATATAAAATTAGTGTTAGCTGGAAAACAAAAAGTTAATGGAAATTCTGAAGTGGCAAATGAAGTTATAAATTTCATAAAAAAAAGGAATCTGGAAAATGATGTTATTCTTACTGATCATTTAATTGATTCCGATGTTATTGGACTATACTTAAATGCTTTGTTTTTTGTTTTTCCATCATCAGATGAAGGTTTTGGGATACCAGTGCTTGAGTGTTTTTCAAATGATCTTCCTGTAATATGTTCAGATATTCCAATTTTTAGAGAGATAGCTGATGATAATGTTCTTTACTTTGAATTGGAAAACCAAGATAAATTGTCTAGAATAATGCTGAAACTATTAAATTCAAAATCAGAAAAAGACACTTTGAAAAATAAAGGAAGAGAAAGGTTAAAAAAATTTTCAAGGAAAGCTTTTGTTAAAGATTTTGAAAACATTATTTTTCAAAAAATAATGTAATTGAAAAATATTTTAATCCTCCATGGTTCTAACGATTTATATGGAGCAAGTAAAGTTTTACTTAACATAGTAGATTGTTTAAATGAAAATGGATATAGGGTGCATGTTATTTTACCTTCTCATGGGAATTTAGACGATATATTAATTCATAAAGTTCATAATTTAAGTTACTATAACCTTGGGGTTTTTCGAAAAAAATATTTAAACTTTCTTGGTTTATTCAATAGGTTTTATAAAATAATAAAATCAACAATTTATATTTTTAAATATATAAACAAAAACAAAGTTGATTTTGTTTATAGTAACACTTCAGTTATATGGTCAGGTGTTTTGGCATCATGTATTTCGAAAAGAAAAAATATAGTACATGTACATGAAATTCCTTACGGAAGTAATATATATAATTTTATCTCAGGTTTTTTTTTCAAATACTTTGCTGACTCAATTATTGTTGTTTCAAAAAAAGTAAGGGATCATTGGGGAAATTACGTCAACTTAAAAAAAATAAAAGTTATATATAATTATTCTCAATTTTCTGAGATTAACAACTCAAAAAAAACATATAAAAAAAAATCAGAATTTACAATTTCAAATATTTCAAGAATTGTTCCGCAAAAAGGGATCGATTATTTAATTGAAATTTCTAAAGAGCTTTTAAAATTTGATAAAAAATATAAAATTAACATAATTGGAGACACTCTAAAAGATTCTGAAAATTATCTTTATTTTTTAAAAATGAAACTTGAAAAAGATAATCTTAAAAAAAATATTTTTTTCAGAGGATTTAAAAATGATATTAAAAGCGTAATACTAGAATCGGATTTAATTTTACAAACTCCTATCAAACCAGATTCACTCCCGACCGTTATTATTGATTCTTTGACCTTGAACAGGCCAGTTGTGTCAACAGATACTGGAGGATGTTCAGAAATTTTAAATAAAGGCGAAAATGGTCTTTTAATTCCACTTAATGATCCAAAATCATCTGCCAAATTAATTTATGAGTATTCGAATAATATAAATTTACAAAGAGAACATTTGGAAAATGCAAGAGTGTTTTTAAAGCAAAATTTTAGCCAAATGGAGTTTGAGAAAAGAATTTTAAACGAAATTAGTCGAGTTTATAATGCCTAAAAAATTTAATATTTCGATAATTGGTGTTAAAGGCTATCCTTATGTATATGGCGGTTATGAAACTTTTGTTAAAGAAATTTCAGAAAGATTAAGTGATAAATATAATATTACTATCTATTGTCATAAAAGTCTTTTTTCATATAGACCCAAAAATGTTGGAGGAATTAATTTAGTTTATATACCAAGTATAGAGACTAAGGTTTTATCTCAACCTATTCATTCATTTTTTTCAATTATTCATGCTTGTTTATCGAAAACCGATTTAATTCTAGTGGTTAATTCTGCAAACGGTCCGTATGGTATAATACCTAAATTATTTAAAATACCAACTGTAATTAATGTCGATGGATTGGAATGGTTGAGACCAAAATGGAAAGGATTAGGTTCTTTGTATTACAAATTCGCTTCTAAAATGGCAACTCTTTTCTATGATCAAATTATAAATGATTCTGATGAAATGAGAAAGATTTATTTAGAACTTTTTAAAAAAGATTCTAAGGTTATAGCTTATGGTGCTAATGTTAGAAAATCAAAATCTCCAGAACTAATAAAAAAATGGAACTTAAAACAAAGAGAATACTACTTGGTTGTTGGAAGGTTAATCCCAGATAACAATGCGGATTTAATTATTAAGGGTTTTTTAAAAAGTAATTCAAAAAGAAAACTAGTTATTGTTGGAGATGTTCATTATAAAGATGCTTTTGCATCTGACTTAAAAAATTTGGCAAACAAAAGATTAATTTTCACTGGTTATGTTAAAGATCAGAACATCTTGGCTGAACTTTATCATAACTGTTATGTATATGTTCACGGCCATGAGTTTGGTGGAACTAATCCTACCATGATTAAGGCCATGGCCTATGGCTGTGCGATTTTAGCTCTAGATACAGTATTCAATCGGGAAATGCTTCAAAATGGTAAGTTTGGAATTTTTTTTAAAAAAGAATTTTTTTCTATAACTAAAATGATTGAGTATTGTGAAAAAGAAAATATTATGATGGATGATTTTAGGTATAAATCAGTAAAAGGAATTACAAGAAAATACAATTGGGATTATGTTTCCGGACAGTACTCAGAAGTTTTCAAATCCTTAATTGCTAAAAGGAATAAAATAGGAAAATTTTAAAGTCATGTGAAAATTATTCGCATCATTTCCAGGACGATAATAAGGGGTTGCCGTATCATCTAAATCCCACTGATAATTCAAGCTTCTTGAATACATGAAATTTGAGGATAGCCAAAATTGTTTAAATTTTTTGGAAAAATTTATATGTAAATTAAAATCTTTCCAATACCTTCTGAAGTCACTAGCTGAAGCAAATGCTTCATGATAAAAATCATTGTCCTGGTCTATGATTTCTAGCGCTATACCTAATTTTTCTTTTTCTCTAATTCTGTTCAGTGCAAAATAATGCGAATTACTTCCAGGACCTATCCCAGCTCCTAAAACCTCACCCTCATTGGTGTAACCATCATAAGTCCAACTGTGCTCATACCATGACCCCGCATTTCTTAGCAATCTACTAGCAGTTTGCTCCATCTGGGTCCATTCCCATGAAAACAAAAAATCATCAGCATTTATTTTAAAAATCTTTTGTAAACCGACTGTAACTGCTCTACTGTGATCAGAATCTAAAAGTAAATCTCTAATATTTTGTTTTGCATCATTAAAATGATATTCTCCATAAATTTCCGCTTTAGAATCTTTCCATAACCACCTTAAAAACATTCCAGCCGCTTCATTAGTTTGTGCTTCATAATTTTCATACTTATCGTTTTTTCTAAATAAGTTGTCAAAAACAGGGAACCATGTTGGATTTCCCTCCATCCACCAATATTTACCCTCGAATAATGCTGAGTATGCCTGAACCCATCTAATAAAGCCCAAGGACAAACCAGACACCCATTTTGGAGAATAAGTAATTGAGTAACCTTGAAGATATCTCCAATCATCAGTTCTTCCCTCTTGATTAATTTTAGGAACATAAATATTGGTTCCAGCATATTGAAAATCAGAATTTGCAGGTAAATAGCCAGAAGATTCTAGCCTGCCTGAAATTAGTTGCCACTCAAAATTTCCTATTTTAGTTTTTAAGGGCTTAGTGGTATTAAAAGTTATGTGTTTGAACCCACTGGCATGATTACTCATCATAATACTATTTCTAATTGAGGGTCCCCACCAAATATTTTCATTTGAAATTCCAAGACTCAGGTCTTTAAAATTTAACCGAATACTTGATTGTCCTATTAATGTTTTGCTGATACTTTTTTCACCAAATCTTTCAGGCATGTCAATTTTATTCCACAGTTTGTATCTTTTAGCCCAAATCACAGGATAGTGACCGTTAGGTCCCTCTCCAAAACCTTCAAAATCTTTATTTTCAGAATACAAATGTTCAGGTTTAAGCTGAATGGATAATGGACCAATTTCCGCATAAATTCCTGCACTTATTATGTGTTGATAACCACGATTTGGAATCATACTTCCATTATTTCTATTGTACGGATGATGGCTGTTAAATTCAATATTATAATCTAGCGGTAAAATTTTTATTTTCCCTTTATCATTAAAAAAAGTTATTAGAGTTGGAGAGTATTCTTCAGTATTAAAAACGTTATTTTCAATTTTATGTCCGCTAGTTCCGATATCAAAGGGTTTTAGAGTAAATGAAACATCATTTTTGAATTTACCTGCTATTTGTGAGGTTCTTAAATAATTTGATAAATAGGACTCGTTTAAATTAATTGTCTGGCAAAATGATCCGAAAATTGTGAAAAAAAAGAATAAGAAAAGTTTGTATTTCATTATTCGTAGGATATTACTCGGACTTTTAAATTATCCATAGACCAGCTTTCGTCACATTTAGATTGATTAACTCCAAAATCATCTATTGCATTTGGTTGGTAAAGTTCATCGAAAAATCTTATTACTATTGCATTACCTGAGTGTTTAAATCCTTTTTCTATTTTATATAGTGTTGTCTCTGCACCATAAAATGAATTTTGACATGTTTTGGGTAAATTAGTAATATTACTTCCTGTTTTGGGGTTATTTTCAAAAGGGTAGCTTTCAGGGTATGATTGTCGTAAGCAATAATTAGGAAAACAAACGCTATTTGAAAAAGTAGTTACAAATTTGTCTGATGATGTGTCTTTTATCAAATCCATTTCAGGATCTAGTTCAATTATCCATTTGTCAGGCTTGTCATTTTCTGGAAATCTATTGGAATTACCATCCCAGGTTCCATGAATATATAGATCAAAAGAAATAAAAATATAATCATGATCACCTGTATCCTTTAAATGAAGTGTAAAGCCATCGTTATTAAAATCACCTATTACTTTGGAACCATTAAATGTAGATGTAAACCCACCATCAATTTCTGATAAATCTTCAGATTCAAAATTATTTTCATAAATTAATTCATCTCTTGAAATTTCGGGATAGGAACATGAATTAACAAATAAAAAGCTTACAAATAAAATGTATAAATATTTCAATGTTTTATTTTTTTATTAAAACTAATATAATTAAATCAATTTATGATAACATCAATTTCAATATTTGGTTTTCATACTTTAATCAAGTACTTTTGTTACTTAAATTATGTTAGATTCTTTAATTACATCAAAAACTAGACTAAGGCTTATTATCAAGTTTTTTTTAAACATTGCTAACAAAGGTTATTTAAATAGTCTTGCAAATGAATTTGGAGAATCCACTAATTCTGTAAGAAAAGAATTAAATAATTTATCTTCAGCTGGGTATTTAGAGAAGAAGAATCAAAACAATAAAGTTATTTATAAGGCCAATACTTCTCACCCTTTATTTAAAATTATTCAAAAAATAGTTCATAAGCACCTGGGTATTGAAGAAATCTTAGATTCGGTTTTAAAACAAATTGGAGAGGTTAAAAAAATTATGATTCTTGGAGATTATGCAGAGGGAATTGATAGTGGGCATATAGAAATTTTAATTGTTGGAGATGATTTGAATAAAGACTATCTTAAATTAATAACTCCTAAAATAGAGAAAAAAATAAATAGAAAAGTGAGTTTTTTTGTCTCAAATTCAACTCTGAAACAAAAGACTTTAACTATTTTTGAGGCATAAAATATTGATTTTAATTTATAAATAATTGTGATTTTATTGGCGAAGCCATTGATTAAAGTTAAGGTTATAAAATGAATAAAACTAAAGTAGGCATAATTGGAAATGGGTTTGTGGGAGAGGCAATTTCATTCGCCTTTTCCTCGGTAGCAGAATTATATATAAATGATACTGATCCATCCAAATGTTTAAATGATTTAGAGTCTGTACATGATTGTGATTTTGTATTTGTTTGTGTTCCAACTCCAATGTATGAGGATGGATCTCAAGACTTATCATTTGTTGAAACTGTTTTTGAAAAGGCTAATAATAAACCACTCTATATTTTAAAATCAACTGTGCTTCCTGGCACAACTGAAAAGTTGTCTAAACAATATCCAAAATGTAAAATTATATTTTCTCCGGAATTTTTAACGGAAAGAACTGCAAAGTTGGACATGTTGACTCAGTCCAGAATTATTTTAGGAGGAGAATTATTATTAACAGAAAAAGCAAGAGACTTGTTTAATCTGAGATTTAAAAACAAAAATATAATACAAACAGATTCAAAAACAGCAGAACTAATAAAATATATGAATAATACCTTTTTTGCAACAAAAGTGAGTATTATGAACGAGTTTAAGCTTTTGTGTGATAAAATTGGAGCAAATTGGGAAGATGCATTAATGGGATTTGTTTCTGATGGAAGAATTGGTGACAGTCATTTAAATGTTCCAGGTCATGATGGAAAGCTCGGTTATGGAGGAACATGTTTCCCTAAAGATGTTAATGCACTTCTTTTTTTTTCTAAAAAACATAAAATTGAATTAAACTCCATTGCAGGAGGTTGGATTACAAATTTAAAAGTAAGACCAGAAAAGGATTGGGAAAAAAAAGAAGGTAGATCAGTGACTTTTAAAAAATATAAATAATATGGCTTCGATATGAAGTCAGTAAAAATAAGCTATGAAAGTAGGAATAACCTTTTCAACATTTGATCTTTTTCATGCTGGGCATGTTAAAATGTTAGAAGAAGCTAAACGTCAGTGTGATTATTTAATTGTTGGATTGCAGTTGGACCCCTCAATTGATCGTTCTGACAAGAACAAACCTTCTCAATCGATAATAGAACGTTATATTCAGCTAAAAGGATCTAAGCATATAGACGAAATTGTACCATATGTTTCTGAGCAAGACTTAGAAGATATTTTACGTTCTTTTAAAATTGACATTCGTATTATTGGAGAAGAATATAAAGGTAAAAATTTTACTGGAAAAGATTTTTGTAAGGCAAAAGGAATTGAGATTTATTACAATTCAAGAAATCATAGATTTTCATCTAGTGGGCTAAGAAAACAAGTGAAAAAATCAGAGGAAAAATAATAAATAATGAATATAGCAGTAATAGGTTCAGGTTATGTAGGATTGGTTTCAGGCACTTGTTTTGCTGAGATGGGAAATAAAGTTACTTGTGTAGATATTGATCCAATCAAAATAGAAAAACTTAATAAAGGGACCATTCCTATTTTTGAGCCTGGCTTAGAGACCATGGTTTTAAAAAATGTAAAAAATAAAAATTTGTTTTTTACAACAGAATTGTATGAAGCCTTGCAAAATGCAGATATTACATTTATAGCTGTTGGAACACCAATGGGAGATGATGGTTCTGCTGATTTACAATATGTATTGGCTGTAGCAAAATCTATTGGACAGTTGATGCAAAAAAATATGATTATAGTTGATAAATCTACTGTACCAATTGGTACCGCAGATAAAGTCAAAGTTACTATTCAAAAAGAATTAGATTTAAGAGATTCTGATATTGAGTTTGATGTGGTTTCTAATCCTGAATTTTTAAAAGAGGGAGCTGCAATTTCTGATTTTATGAAGCCAGATCGTGTAGTTATTGGAGCTGATAGTGATTATGCTTTAAAAAAAATGAAACAACTATATCATCCTTTTTGTATGTCTAGAGATCGTTTTATTTCCATGGACATTCGCTCTGCTGAAATGACCAAATACGCTGCCAATACCATGCTAGCGACTAAAATATCTTTTATGAATGAAATTGCCAATATATGTGAAAAGGTAGGAGCCGATGCTAATCTAGTAAGAATTGGAATTGGTTCTGACCAAAGAATAGGTTATAGTTTTATATATCCAGGTGCTGGCTATGGAGGTTCTTGTTTTCCTAAAGATGTAAAAGCACTAATAAAAATAGCCAAAGAAAATGGTTATGATCCGCAATTAATTTCCTCAGTTGAAGAAGTAAACAATACACAGAAGTTAGTGATCGCTCAAAAAATTGTAACACATTTTGGAGAAGATCTAACAGGATATACTTTTGCAATTTGGGGCTTGGCCTTTAAGCCTGGAACTAATGACATGCGAGAAGCCCCAGCCATTTATGTAATTAAAGAGCTTGTGAGTAGAGGTGCTAAAATAAAAGCTTATGATCCAAAGGCGATTGATGAAGCAAATTTTGCTTC
>Ga0233451_10004625_pt1 | contig 11403 bp, 11 predicted proteins | sample 011ome_29_FD_183052 | JGI IMG/M metagenome (GOLD analysis project Ga0233451, IMG submission 183052) | Coastal salt marsh microbial communities from the Groves Creek Marsh, Skidaway Island, Georgia - 011504CT (spades assembly) | ecosystem: Environmental > Aquatic > Marine > Intertidal zone >...
CAATCAGGTCTGTGGTTCGGGCCTGCGCGCCGTTGCGATTGCGGCCCAGCACATCCAGCTCGGCGATGCGGCGATTGTTGCTGCTGGCGGCCAGGAGAATATGTCGCTCTCGACCCATTGCGCCCACCTGCGCGCTGGCGTGAAGATGGGCGACGTGAGCTATATCGACACGATGATCCGCGATGGCCTTTGGGATGCGTTCAACGGCTACCACATGGGCCAGACCGCCGAGAACGTCGCCAACCAATGGCAGATCAGCCGCGATATGCAGGACGAATTCGCTGTTGCCAGCCAAAACAAGGCGGAAGCCGCGCAGAAGGCCGGCCGCTTCGCGGACGAGATCGCAGCCTTCACAGTCAAGACCCGCAAGGGCGACATCGTGGTCGATACCGACGAATACATCCGCCACGGCGCGACCCTTGATGCCATGCAAAAGCTGCGTCCGGCCTTCGCCAAGGACGGCTCTGTGACCGCCGCCAACGCCTCGGGCCTCAACGACGGGGCCGCCGGCGCGCTGATGATGACCGACAAGGAAGCCGAGCGCCGCGGCATCGAGCCGCTCGCTCGTATCGTCTCTTACGCGACCGCCGGCCTTGATCCGGCGATCATGGGTGTGGGCCCGGTCATGGCCTCGCGCAAGGCGCTCGAGAAGGCGGGTTGGAAGGTCGGAGATCTCGAACTGGTCGAAGCCAACGAAGCCTTCGCCGCGCAGGCTTGTGCTGTGAACAAAGACATGGGCTGGGATCCGGCAATCGTCAACGTGAACGGCGGCGCCATCGCCATCGGTCACCCGATCGGTGCCTCGGGCGCCCGCATCCTCAATACCCTGCTGTTCGAGATGAAGCGCCGCGGCGCCAAGCGCGGCCTTGCCACGCTCTGCATCGGTGGCGGCATGGGTGTTGCCATGTGCCTTGAGCGTCCGTAACGGACCAGAACAGGCCAAGCCAGCTGAATTTATGCGGCGCTGCAGCGTAATTTTATTGCGCTGCGGTGTATCGCAAGATAATTAGATTACGCAGAGAATTTGAAGGAGAATCGCCATGTCTCGCGTTGCATTGGTTACCGGAGGATCGCGGGGCATCGGCGCCGCCATCTCGATCGCGCTCAAGAATGCGGGCTACACCGTCGCCGCCAACTATGCCGGCAATGATGAAGCCGCTGCCGCCTTTACCAAGGAGACCGGCATCAAGACCTACAAGTGGTCGGTCGCCGACTATGACGCTTGCGCCGCGGGTATCGCCGCGGTCGAGGCCGATCTCGGCCCGGTTGAGATCCTCGTGAACAACGCAGGCATCACGCGCGACGCGATGTTCCACAAGATGACCCCGCAGCAGTGGAAAGAGGTCATCGACACCAACCTTTCCGGCGTTTTCAACATGACCCACCCCCTTTGGTCGGGGATGCGCGACCGCAAGTTCGGCCGCGTCATCAATATCTCGTCGATCAACGGCCAGAAGGGTCAGGCGGGTCAGGCCAACTATTCCGCTGCCAAGGCGGGTGATCTGGGTATGACCAAGGCGCTGGCGCAGGAAGGCGCACGCGCTGGCATCACCGTCAACGCGATTTGCCCGGGCTATATCGGCACCGAGATGGTTCGTGCGATTGACGAGAAGGTGCTGAACGAGCGGATCATTCCGCAGATTCCGGTCGGCCGCCTTGGCGAGCCGGAAGAGATCGCGCGGATCGTCGCCTTTCTTGCCTCGGACGACGCGGGCTTTATCACCGGCTCGACCATTTCTGCGAACGGCGGGCAGTTCTTCGTCTGAGGGCGATTGCGAGCTTGAAAAACCAAGTTACAAGGGTCGGGTTCTCCCGGCCCTTTTTCTTTTGGAGGCTCCATGACCCGACCCAAAGCCACGCTGATCGGCTTTGCCGCAGTTATCCTGTGGTCGATGCTGGCGCTCCTGACTGTCGGCAGCGCGCCGGTGCCGCCACTGATGCTTAATGCGATCTGTTTCGGGATCGGGGGGCTTGTCGGGCTGATCTGGCTCGCCCTGAGTGGCGAGATCGGCTCGCTCCGGCAAGTGCCGCTCAAGGTCTATCTGATCGGGACAGCGGGCCTATTCGGCTATCACTTATTCTATTTCTCTGCCCTCAGAATGGCGCCCGCCGCAGAGGCGGGGCTCATTGCCTATCTCTGGCCGCTCCTCATCGTGCTCATGTCGGCGCTGTTGCCAGGAGAGAAGCTACGGCGTGGCCATGTTATTGGCGCGCTTCTCGGCTTTGCTGGCGCGGCGGTGATCCTGATGGGCAAGCGGACCGCGGGCGTTGATGGCGCTATGGTCGGCTATGTGCTGGCGCTCGTCTGTGCCTTCACCTGGTCGGGCTATTCGATCCTGTCGCGCGGTTTCGGCGCGGTGCCGACAGGATCGGTCGCGGTCTTTTGCCTCGCGACGGCTGTGCTTTCGGCTGCGGCGCACCTGCGGTTTGAAACAGCGCTTTGGCCCGAAGGGGTGCTCGGTTGGCTTTCGGTCATTGGCCTCGGCCTCGGGCCGGTCGGCCTTGCCTTCTATGTCTGGGATATCGGCGTGAAAAAAGGCGACATCCAGCTTCTGGGTGTCGCCTCCTATGCAGCGCCGGTTCTTTCGACGCTGATTCTCGTTCTGGCCAGGGTCGCTACCCCGAGTTGGAGCTTGCTGGTCGCCGCTATTATGATAACAGCAGGAGCAGCTCTGGCCGCGAGGGCCAGCAGTCAGGCGCGCGGATCAGCCTGAAATCAGGCCGAGAGTCGGGCGATTTCCTCTTTGATCTGAAGCTTCTGCTTCTTCAGCTTGGCAATCTCTAGGTCGTCCGACGAGAGGGTGCGCTGGGCCGCTTCTACCGCATCCGAGAGAGATTGGTGCTTCTTCTTCAGCTCATTCAGATGCGAACTCATGGTCATGTCGAGTCTCCTCTCTTGGTTGGGTCACTTTCAGTCGAGCACAACTTCTCCTGTCTGTCACGCGGTGTGTCGGCGATCAGCGGGAATTGGCAGTCTCGAGCCCAATCCTGAACGGCAGGTTAATGCCGGAGAGGGAGAGGCTTGCCGTCCCGCAGGATAGCCCGCGCCTCGGCGGTGTAGTCGTCCCTATCTTCGACATGGGTATGCCCGGCATGGAGGACAAGGGGTGGTGCAAGGTGAAACGCGGCACGGCCTCCCTTGCGCGCTTGTAGAAGGAAAAGCTTGGGCGCGCGGCCCTCTCGGGGGGCGAGCGGCCGCACGACGATCGAACCAAGCCGCCCCTCGCAGGCGGCAAGCGCTTCGGGCATCCGTTCAATTCTCTGGATCAGTGTAAGTGTCCCCTTCGGTCGCAGCCGCCGTGCAGCCACGTCGATCCAGTCGGCAAGCGGCGTATCGCCGCCAAGCGCCATATCTCGGCCCCCATCTGCCGCCGCGGTGGATGCGGTGCGGTCGAAATAGGGTGGGTTCATCAGGATGTGATGCCAATACCGTTGGCGTAGAACGGCAGGCAGGGCGCGAAGGTCAGCCTCCACCACCTCCAGCGCGATCCCGTTCTCACCGGCGTTCTGGCGGGCCAGAGAGGCATAGCTTGGTTGCAGTTCGATCCCGGTAAGGCCGAGCCCCTCAACCCGAGCTCCAAGACAGAGGATCGCCGCGCCCGCGCCGCATCCAAGCTCTAGAACGTCCTGCCCTGTTTCGGCTGGAACGGCTGCTGCCAGAAGCACCGGATCAACCCCCGCGCGATAGCCCTCGCGCGGCTGCCAAAGGCGAAGCTTGCCGCCAAGAAATTTGTCACAGGTCAGTGCGCCTGTCACGAAAGCCCCTCGAACCCGTTGTCGGTCAGAACGACCCGCGCCTCTTCAAGGTCGGCATCCAGAACCATGAGCCGCCGAGGAAAGATTCCTATGCTTCCTTCAAGGACGCTCATGTTTACGTCCAGTTCAAAGCAGTCTATATCCTCGCCGTCCAGAAGGGCTTTGGCGAAAGCGATGTCGGCCGGGTTGTTGCTGCGAAGAAGTTCCTTCATGGTCAAAGACCTAAGTGGTTGACCCCTCTTTGTCTATCACACTGACGGAGCCGTTATGAGCCTTGATCTCGCTGCAACCAAACCTCATGAGCGTCTGGCCGAGGCGCTGGCCGAGGATTTGGGTCGCGTGAATGCGATGATCCGCGAGCGCATGGCCTCTGAACACGCGCCGCGCATTCCCGAGGTGACTGCGCATCTGATCGAGGCTGGCGGTAAGCGGCTGCGCCCGATGCTGACCCTCGCCGCCGCGCGGATGTGCGGCTATGATGGGCCGTTCCATATCCATCTGGCGGCGACGGTTGAGTTTATCCACACCGCGACGCTGCTACACGACGATGTGGTGGATGAGAGCACCCAGCGCCGGGGCCGCCCCACTGCCAACCTTTTGTGGGACAATACTTCGAGCGTTCTGGTCGGCGACTATCTCTTTGCCCGCTCGTTCCAGCTTATGGTCGAGACCGGCTCGCTGCGCGTGCTCGATATCCTTGCCAACGCGGCGGCGACGATTGCTGAGGGCGAACTCCTCCAGCTGACCGCAGCGCGCAATCTGGCGACGACTGAGGAGACATATCTCAAGGTTGTCCGCGGCAAGACGGCGGCGCTTTTTTCGGCGGCGACCGAAGTCGGCGGTGTGATCGCCGGCATGGACGAAGAGACTGTGCGCGCCCTCTTTGCCTATGGCGATGCGCTGGGCGTGGCGTTCCAGATGGTCGATGACGTGCTCGACTATGGCGGCACCTCTGCCATCGGCAAGAACATCGGCGACGATTTTCGCGAACGCAAGCTAACGCTGCCAGTGATCAAGGCGGTGGCGAAGTCCGATGCTGACGAGCGGGCCTTCTGGGTCCGCACGATCGAGAAGGGCCAACAAGGCGACGGCGATCTAGAGCAGGCGCTGGCGATCCTCGCCCGCCACGGCGCGGTCGAGGCGGCGCGGCAAGAGGCGATTGGATGGATTGCCAAGGCCAAGGCCGAAATGGCCAAGCTACCGGAACATCCGCTGCGCGATATGCTGATTGATCTGGCCGACTACGTCGTCGAGCGGATCAACTAACCTCGCCCGAGGCGATCCACCAATCGGGATGAGTGCGCCGGATTGCCGCCGCCGCGGCCTCGGCCCTCGCCGCGCTTTCGAACAGACCGAAACAGGTGCTGCCCGAGCCCGACATTCGGGCAAAGGCGCAGCCGGCTTGCCCCTCGATGGCAGCTTTGACCTCACCAATCGGTGCGAAGCCCGATGCCGCCTCCTCAAGATCATTCCGTGTGAGCCGGAGCCATCGGGCGAAATCCGAGAGAGTAGCAAAGCTCGCGGGCATTTCGGGCATCGGCGAGTTCTTGATCGTCCCGCTGGCGGCAAGTGCAGCAAAGATCGCTCCTGTCGGGGTTTCGACCCTTGGATTGACCAGAAGCGCTGCGAATGACGGGAGAGCCGGAGCCGGCGACAGAATCTCCCCTATTCCGCGCATCACCATTGGCTTCGGCGCTGCGAGGCACACCGGGACATCCGCACCCAGAGCCGCCACCTCTGCGGCCTCGGGCAGGGGCTCCCCCCAAAGCCGAGAGAGGCCGCGCAACGTTGCCGCGGCATCCGCCGAGCCGCCGCCGATTCCGGCACCATGCGGCAGGTGTTTTTCAAGTGTGATCCGCGCGCCTTTCGACGAGCTGAGAAGCCGCGCCGCCCTCAGGCAGAGGTTGCGCTCGTCAGTCGGGACGCCCTCGGCCAAAGGGCCGCGGACCTCAAGGCTCAGATCGTCTGAGGGTGCAAAGCTCAGGCGGTCTCCGATATCAGGAAACACGACGAGGCTTTCCAAAAGGTGATAGCCGTCAGCCCGCCGGCCGGTGACGTGCAACGTCAGGTTGACCTTGGCTGGCGCGAAGGCCTCAACGTGCATCACGCGGCACCGCGAGGGGCGGCGCCCCCTCTTCCTCGAGAACCTTGTCGAGCCCCTTGGCAAGCTTGGCGCGAATGCGGATTGCGTCCTTCTCTTCGGGTCCAAATGAAAGCGCCCGTTGCCACTGGAACCGCGCTTCGGCTTCGCGGCCGACCGCCCAGAGCACATCGCCCAGATGGTCGCTCACGATTGGATCGAGGGGCTCTAGCTCGGCGGCGCGGACCATGTGGACAATGGCTTCATCGTAGCGACCAAGTCGGTAAAGCACCCAAGCAAGGCTGTCGACGATGGCTCCGCTGTCGGGCTGACCGGCAACGGCGCGTTCGATCATGCCGAGCGCTTCGTCGAGCTTTTCGCGGCGTTCAACCAGCGAATAGCCAAGGTAATTAAGGATCGAGGGGTGATCCGGCTGCAATTCAAGGGCCGCGCGAAAGTCTGCCTCCGCATCGGCCCAGTTGCCCATGCGCTCGGACGTGATCCCGCGAGTATAGAGGATAACCCAGCGCATTGGGTCTTCCGGCCCGTAGGCGGCCAAAGCACGGGTATAGGCTGCGTTAGCGGCGCTCCAATCGCTTCCCCGCCGAAGCATATCCCCAAGAGAGGCCAGAGCATCGGGCATCTCGCCGCTGTTGCGGATGAGGGCGTTCAAGACCTCGATCGCCGTGTCGGTTCGGCCCGCGCTATCGAGCGCAGCGGCGCGCCCGAGCTCGGCCTTGAAATAGACGGGGTCTTCCCGGGCGATCTTGGTGTAGGTCTCATTGGCTTCTTCAAAGCGTCCAAGCGCTTCCAGAAGGCGGGCCGAGAGGATGATCGCCTCGCTATGGGTCGGATCAAGCGCCTCGGCCGCGCGGGAATAGAGAAGCGTATAGTCGTCGTCGGCATCGCCTTCGATCGCGGCGGCCACCGAAAAGAAGACTTCTCCCATCCCCTCAACGGGTCCAGAAACAAACTCGAAGCGAAGCGTCTCGCCGGATTGAATTCGGGCAATCTTGTCAAGGAACACAGGATCACCGGCGGACCCTGAAAAGCCCTGAAGAAGCGAAATCGCTTCTTCATTCTTGCCGAGCTGACTCAGTATCTCCGCGCGCGCCAGCGCGGCACGGCGCGTCCGTTGCATTCCCTGTTCCGGCGGCAGCGCGAGGATCGCATCGGCCCCCTCGAAATCGCCGACAGTGGCCAGAGCAAGGGCTTTGTGATAGAGACCAAAAGCGCGAAGCCCCGGGGAATCGATCACTTCATCAAAGCTTTGCACCGCACTGGTCATCCGCCCGCGGCCCACGAAAGACCAAGCCTGCGCCAGACCATCGACTAATGGTCCGACGCTATGGCCCTGCTCGAGCAAGACAAATATCCGCTGCCAATCGCCTGCATGGGCTGCGTGAGCCATGGCTATGAAGTTGGCGGTCTGGCTGTCGATGCCAATCGCGACCATCCGGTCGGCAAGGGCAAAGGCCTGATCAAATTCGCCAAGGGCGAAATGGGCACGCAACGCTTCTTCGAGAAGGACCGGGTTCTGAGGATCATCGACAAGTGCCCTGTCGAGATAGGCCGCCGAGAGGGCGAAATCATAGTCCATGATCGCCATCCGCGCGGCCAGATAGGCGCCGGCATCAGGTTCGGCAACAACCGGACCGGCGGCGGCGATGGCAAAGGCCGAAGCAGCGAAAAAACGGCGGAAACTCTTCACGTATTACCAGACTTTCGTTGGCGGGAAATCGCAACGCTACCCTAGACAAGCCCGCCCCGAGCCGCAATCGCGGGCGGGACACGAGTTGGTGCTAAAATGAAAAAGGGGGCCGAAGCCCCCTTGGTCACATATTGGGATAGTTGGGCCCGTCGCCGCCCTGCGGGGTCGTCCAGTTGATGTTCTGGCTCGGATCCTTGATATCGCAGGTTTTGCAGTGAACGCAGTTCTGGAAGTTAATGACAAAGCGCGGATCTTTGCCCTCTTCTTCAATCACCTCATAAACGCCAGCAGGGCAATAGCGCTGGGCCGGCTCGGCGAATATCGGCAAGTTGACCGAAATCGGGATCGAGGGATCCTTGAGCTTCAGGTGGCAGGGCTGGCTTTCCTCGTGGTTGGTCATCGAGAAGCTGACGTTGGTCAGCCGGTCAAAGCTTAGCTTGCCATCGGGCTTGGGATAATCGATCGGCTTGTGCTTGCTGGCCTCTTCGGTCGCGGCGGCATCGGACTTGCCGTGGCGCAGGGTGCCAAGGAGCGACAGGCCAAAGAGATTATTGGTCCACATATCAAAGCCGCCCACCGCAAGCGAGGTGAGAAGGCCGTATTTCGACCAGAGCGGTTTGACGTTGCGGACGCGCTTGAGGTCTTTGCCCACGGGGCCGGATTTGAGCGCAACATCGTATTCCGTCAGCGTATCGCCGCCACGGCCAGCCTTGATCGCGGCATGGGCAGCCTCTGCCGCCTCGATGCCCGAATGCATGGCGTTGTGGTTGCCCTTGATGCGCGGAACGTTCACGAGGCCCGCCGAGCAGCCAAGAAGGCAGCCGCCCGGGAAGGCCGTTTGCGGGATCGACTGCCAGCCGCCCTCGCTGATCGCGCGGGCGCCATAGGCCACGCGCTTGCCGCCCTTGAGAAGCTCGGCCACCATCGGGTGATGCTTGAACCGCTGGAACTCCATGTAGGGGAAGAGATAGGGGTTAGCATAGTTCAGGTGAACCACGAAACCGACGTAAACCTGATTGTTCTCAATGTGATAGATGAACGACCCGCCGCCAGCGTTTGAACCGAGCGGCCAGCCCATCGTGTGGGTGACGGTGCCCTCGCGATGCTTGGCGGGGTCAATCTCCCAGATCTCTTTCATGCCAAGACCGAATTTCTGCGAGCACTGGCCTTTGGAGAGGTTGTATTTCGCCATCACTTCTTTCGAGAGGCTGCCGCGCACGCCTTCGGAGAGGAAAACATACTTGCCGCGCAACTCCATGCCGGGCTCATAGTTCGGCCCCATGCTGCCATCGGCTTCCTTGCCAAACTCGCCCGCGACCACGCCGACGACTTCGCCGTTTTCGCCATAGACCAGTTCGGAACAGGCCATGCCTGGGAAAATCTCGACACCCATCGCCTCGGCCTGTTCGGCCATCCAGCGGGTCACGTTGGCCATCGAGACGATGTATTTGCCGTGATTGTTCATCAAGGGCGGCATCGCGAAATTCGGGATGCGGATCGAGCCCTCGGCGCCGAGCATATAGAAGTTGTCTTCCTTCACCTCGGTTTTGATCGGGGCGCCCTTTTCCTTCCAGTCGGGCATCAGCCGGTCGAGACCCGAGGTGTCCAGAACCGCGCCCGACAGGATATGCGCACCCACCTCGGAGCCCTTTTCAAGGACGACGACATTCAGATCGGCATCAAGCTGTTTGAGACGGATCGCGGCGGAAAGGCCGGCCGGCCCCGCACCCACGATGACGACGTCGTAATCCATTGCTTCGCGTTCGATCTCGGCCATGTCTTCTTCCTTGCTGCGCAGACGGGCTTGCCCGGGTAACAATCTTGCGCTTGGGGTTACCTGAACTGCCGGTTCAGGGCAATCGTGACGCGACGGATTTTGCGCCGCGCGCGACCTTTGTTTTCAGTGATTTCGCTTGTTGCCCTTGACGAGCCATTGGCGGTTCAGGTTATGAACGTCCGATTGATGGATTGACTGCCCCAAAGGGACGAGAAATGGAAAAGATCCCCCTGACACGCGCCGGGTTTGAAAAGCTTGAGGCTGAGCTACGCCATTTCAAGAGCGTCGAGCGCCCCGCGATCATTCAGGCGATTGCCGAGGCGCGCGCACATGGCGATTTGTCGGAGAATGCCGAATACCATTCCGCCAAGGAAAAGCAGTCGTTCATCGAGGGCCGCATCAAAGAGCTTGAGGGCGTGATCTCGCTCGCCGATGTGATCGACCCGACCAAACTATCGGGGTCGATCAAGTTTGGTGCGACGGTCGAGCTTGTCGATGAAGACACCGACGAAGAGAAAACCTATCAGATCGTCGGCGAATATGAGGCCGACATCGAGAATGGCCGCCTCAATATCAAGTCGCCCCTGGCCCGCGCGCTGATCGGCAAGGACGAGGGCGACAGCATCGAAGTTCGCACTCCGGGCGGCGATCGCGGTTACGAAATCCTCAAAGTCAGCTATATTTAAACAGCCCGTTTGGGGTTCAGGGACATTTGATGGCAGAGCGCCAAACCAATTCCGATTCTCGGCCCGGCCCGTTTTCCGGCAGCGAACAAGTGCGGATTTCAGGGACAGAAGTTGTTGCGCTGATCGCTAGCCTGGTCTGGCTGGGTGGCATTGGCCTCTTTTTCCTGCTTGCGCCTGCTGACCAAACCGGCCTCGATTCCCTGCGGTTTATTCTGACGTTGATGGTCGTCTTTCTGCCGGTGGCAATCATCTGGGTCGCTGCGGTATCGGCGCGGTCGGCGCGGATCGTTCGCGAGGAATCCCAGCGGCTTCAGATCGCCGTCGAAGCCCTTCGCAAGAGCTATATCGCGGACCAGAAGGGGCGGCCAACCGGCACGCTTCAGCCCAGTGTCGAGCGCAAGCTCGCCGAGATCGCCCAGACCGCGCGGCAGACCGAAGTGGCGCTTACCACATTCACCAGTCATCGCGACAGCAACCGCAAGCCTGTCACGCCAGAACCTGCTCCCGAGGACGATCAACCGAGCCTTGCCCTTGGAACCACGGTCGAGGAAATCGAGCCGCCGATGGAAATCGCCGATCTGATCCGTGCGCTGAATTTCCCCGACACTGAAAGTGACGAGGTCGGCTTTTCGGCGCTCAGACGTGCGCTGCGCGACCGGCAGGCGCGGCAACTAGTTCAGGCCAGTCAGGATATCCTCACGCTTTTGTCGCAGGACGGGATCTATATGGACGACATGAGTCCGGATCGGGCCCGCCCTGAAATCTGGCGCAGGTTTGCCAAGGGAGAGCGGGGGCGGGTTGTCGCCGGGCTTGGTGGGATCCGTGATCGTTCAAGCCTTGCACTGACCGCCGGCCGGATGCGCGAGGACATGATTTTTCGCGATGCGGCGCACCATTTTCTACGCAAGTTCGATCAGATGCTTGTCGGGCTGGAGCCCAAGGCCTCCGACGCAGAGCTGGTCGATCTGGCCGAAACGCGCACCGCGCGGGCCTTCATGTTGCTCGGGCGTGTGGCCGGAACATTTGACTAGGGATCAGGCAACGCGCCGGATCATGGTCGTGGTCGCATCAAAGCCGAAGATATGGCGCAAGAGCCCTATGTCGATCTGTGTCACAGCGACAAAGCCCATCCGCTCGTAAAGCGCCCGCGCTCTGTGATTGTCACCGGCGACCTCGAGCCGCACTTCAGCATAGCCCTGCCTGCGGGCCTCGTCGAAAATCGCATGAAGAAGCGCTGTTCCGACACCTTGCCCTCGTGCCGATGGCGCAACTGCAAGGCCATCGATCAAGAACCGCTCGTTGTCGGTGTCGGTAATGAGAAGGGCCATGAGTACAGCCCGCCAGAGCGCACCGATCACGCCATAGATCGCAGCCATGTCGCTCAAGCGGCCAT
>Ga0233451_10004633_pt1 | contig 11395 bp, 7 predicted proteins | sample 011ome_29_FD_183052 | JGI IMG/M metagenome (GOLD analysis project Ga0233451, IMG submission 183052) | Coastal salt marsh microbial communities from the Groves Creek Marsh, Skidaway Island, Georgia - 011504CT (spades assembly) | ecosystem: Environmental > Aquatic > Marine > Intertidal zone > Salt...
ATTGGAGGCGTCCTCAACGACTCTTAGAGCTTTTGATGAAGGGTTGATTTGATCAACCGATGGGTTATCCAGGTATTGAAGTTGAACAATACCACCAAAAACACCCCAGCTTCCTTCTGAATTAGTATCATTAATTTCATGATCCTTTAAAAACGCATTCCCTCGACATTCAAAATCGATAGGTGCTGAATTGAGGTTTGGGATCACCTCTTCAAAAGTATCACAGTCTACTACTAACGATGATGTGGTCGTATTAGTCTCTTTAGAACAAGAAATCAATTGAACTATAACTGCGAATAAAAAAAGTATTTTAGATGGTTTAAGTAGCATTGTTACTCTTTTAAATAAAAAAAGCTCCCTTAGGAGCTTTTAGGTACTAGTTTACTTTTTTTGATACACCCGAACATAATCGACTTCCATTTGATCCTGATCAAAATCAGGAGTAACCTCACCTCCTAAAGTTCCTCCAACAGCAACATTCAGCAGTAGGTACTGGTCCTTGTAAAATGGCCAAAAATCCTCAGAACGATCTTCAGGATTATACGTGAAGAACACCGCTCCATCGACAGTAAAGTCTATTTTTTGTTCATCCCATATCATTCCATATACATGAAAGTTTTCTGTAACATCAGAAACATTTATTTGTTTCAAAGCTGGATCATCACCATATCTACCTTGAACATGAATTGCTGATTGAACCATCAATTGATTTTCAAATAATTGTTCCATAATATCGATTTCACCACATTTAGGCCAAGGAACTTCATTAATATCAGCGCCTAATGACCAAATAGCAGGCCATGTTCCTTTCATTTTTGGAAGTTTAGCCCTGACTTCAACCTTTCCGTAGGTAAAATGTAGCTTTGAGTTCATTCGAGCTGAAGTATACTCTTTAGTGCTTCCGCTCGCCGTATAGAGCTCTTTCTTTGCCACTATTTTAAGCGTTCCATCACTGATGTATGCGTTATCGGTGCGATCGGTATAGTGTTGTAATTCGTTATTATACCAACTACCGTTTTCTGGTGCTTCTGTTTCAAAAAACCATTTTGAAGTATCTACGGGTCCTTCGGTTTCGAACTCATCAGCCCAAACAAGTTGATACGTATTCTCATCGGTTGTCTTAGTTGCACAACTTACCAAAAGTAGTGCGGATGCGACAACATTAAATAAATTAATTTTCATAAAGTCGTATATAATCAATGGTAAACGTATCACTGCTAAAGCTAGGATCTATAGTGCCTCCTAAGCTTCCTCCCATTGCTAAGTTAACTAACAAAAAGAAAGGCTGATCAAATGGCATACTGGAATCAATACTCATTTCAAAATACTTTACGCTTTCTACGTACATTTTAATTGAGCTACTGTTCCATAATAACGTGTATTCTTTGAACGAATCACCTATACTACTGGATACAAGTTCTGTTCCATATTTAGCATTGCTATTATCAGCGGTGTTTAACCAATGTACTGTTCCTAATATTTTATTTTTTTCTTGCCCATTTTGTTCTACCAGGTCTATTTCCCCGCAAGTTGGCCACCCAACTTGATCAATGTTTTGACCCATCAACCATATCGCTGGCCAAGTTCCCTTAGATTGAGGAAATTTAGCTCGAACCTTCAATCTTCCTTGCTTAAAATCAAACTTGTTCTGACTTTTGATTCGGGCAGAAGTATAGTTTTTGTTATCAATGGTTTCTTTGCGAGCACTGATTTTCAAATAACCATTTTCTACTTTGATGTTTTTTGAACTCGAGGTGTACGATTGTTCCTCTTGATTTCCCCATCCAGGAATCCCATAAGCGGAACCATCACCTAAATCAAAACCCCATACTTGTGAGTTGAGCGAACTTCCCTCAAATTCTTCAGACCATACCAGTCCTACTTTGTCTTGATCTGTTAATGTGAGGCCTGGATCTTCTTTAGTAGTCGATTCTGGTTCTGTTGCAGGCTCTTTAGAACACCCCCATAAAACAAAAATAGAGCACAAAAGTATATTTAAATGTAACTGTTTCATAAATTAAAAATAGTAAATTAATTTCCTTTGTGCTCTAGCTGTTGTTATTGTTTGTAAAAATACAAATTGTCGATATATACAGTCACGCTAGCATCATTAGCAACTAAGTTGTCAAATAAAAGTTGTGTAACAGCAGAACGATCCATGTCAAAATTGTCTAAGGCAATATCAACACTAACCCATTCGCCTTGAGTAACTGTTCCTACAGACTCGATGTCTTCATCTGCTGGAGCTACTGTGGTGTTAACAATTTTAATACCTAATTCCGTAGCATCTGCTGTCCAATAATCAAAATGCACATAGTCCATTGAAGTTAAGTCTGTTGGTGCTTCATAATTGGTAACGATCCCTGTGAAATCAAGATTAGAGTATTTAATGGTGTTGTTCCCTTCTAATTCAACAACCTCATAGCCTGAAACAGACCATTCCGTTGGTAATTCTGCAACACCAATTGGCGTATAGGCATCACTATAGATAGCTATTACATTCGCAGCATCTACATCAGGAGTTGGCGCAGCCGTTGTTGGTGCGCTAACAGGGGTGGTTTCTCTAGGAGTTGATAACCGGATATTATCAACATAATAAACAGCTTGAGATTCGTTTGTCTGTATAATGTTAGCTATAATAACAAGGCGATCATATTTTCCAGAATCTTCAGCAGTGAAATTGTACGTAAGTGTCTCCCATGCTCCATCAACAGTTGTTTTAATACGTGCTTCCTTAAATACATCTGAATCAGTACTGTCCTCTAATTTAAATAGCACATCTTGACCTGCTGCTGCAGAATGAACGTCAATAGATACCGCTTCTTGACCTGAAGGAAAAGTTACTTTTTCATTTAAGTTAAAGAAAAAACCAGCCCAAGGCTCTATACCTGCGTCTTCTGTAATAGCAAGTACTTTAGAAGATGTATTAATTCCTGAAGCATTTGGGTTGTCAATATAAGTAAGTGTTAAATACGCTTCTCCATCAGTACCTCCAAAACGACCCCAGGTACCGTTTAGGTTATCATCTGAAAGTGCATCTTCTTCAAGAAAGGCATTTCCATTACATTCAAAATCTATTGTTGCTGTATTTAAGCTTGGATTAGCCTCTGTAAACGTGTCACAACCTTCAACTACCGATGTTGGATCTGGATCTGGATCTGGAGTTGGATCTGGTTGGGTTTCCTTAGAACAATTAACAAATAATAGCAAACCTGCTGCTATCATTGAAAAAGTTTTCAAAAAAGAAAAAATGTTTTGTACTGTTGTTTTCATAGATTAAAATATTAATGTGAACCACTAAGATAGTAGCTTTGATTAGCTAGTAGTATAAATAACAACCCTACAAAGTAACTACAATTCAAAAATATATTTGTAAATTTCTCATTTACAATAATTTAATTTTTATAATTTGCGGGTATAAAACAATAATATGAGAGGTAATGTAGTGGTGTTTAAAATCATCTCAAACTGTATATATAAGCTAGCACTAGTCATTTTTTTTAGTGTCTATTCAAGTTATGGTCAACTAAGCCCGCCCTTGGTCAACTTTGCTCCAAATGACTACAAGGGGGTTAATCAAATCTGGGATATTGCTCAAAATGATGATGGTGATTTGTTTTTTGCAAATCACGATCAAATGCTAAAGTACGATGGAAGCCAGTGGACTGTTTTAAGAATTGATAAGCCAACCATCTTTAGAGCCTTACACTACTATGGAAACCAAATGCTCAGTGGGGGCTTGATGGATTTTGGAATCTGGACTAAAAATGAGTTAGGACTATTTGAATACCGTTCCTTAGTTGAAAAATTGAATCTTAACCCAATTGAGGGCGAGTCGTTTTGGAATATTACATCGTACAAAGAATATGTTATTTTTCAATCCCTAGATCGAGTAATAATCACTGATCAAGAATTCAACGACTACGAACAAATAGATGGAGTGTTTAGCAACAATAGTCTAATTAACATGAATGGTGCTCCGTTTTTAATTGATCTCAAAAAAGGGTTGTTGGACCTGTCTGGAAATCGAAAATCATACCAACAATTCAATAACGTGTCCTGGGCTTCTATTATAGGTGCTATTGATATTGATAAACGAAGCTACCTTGTTTCAAACAAAGGCTTACTATATCATTGGACAGAACAGGAGCTTCAGCTCGAAGAACTATTAAGAATTCCTCAAGATCGTATCTATTCTATATGTCAAATGGAATCTGGAATTCTTGTTCTAGGAACCGTTGGCCATGGAGTTGTTTGGTTTAATGAATCTTTAGCGCCTATTGATTCCTTGAAAAGAGATAACGGACTTATCAATAATACCGTATTATCTCTTTTTGAAGATAGGGATTCAAATTTATGGGCTGGAATGGATCGTGGAATTTCGCTTGTCAATATTACAAGTCCACATCGCGAACATAGAAATAGCTCTAAAGATATCGGTTCGGTTTACACTGCCGTAGAATGGAATCATACGAGTTATATAGGAACCAACCAAGGGCTCTATGTTCTTAATTCAGAAATAACAGTTCCTATGAAGATTGCTGGAATTGAAGGTCAAGTCTGGAAGCTAGATGTAGTTGATGATAGGTTGCTATGTTCCAGCGATAGCGGACTATTCCAAATCATTTCCCCTGAATCTATTAAAATTATTTCAGATGATGTCGGATTTTGGGGAGTTCAAAAACAGGGCGCTCATTTAATTGGTGGCACCTATAAAGGGTTATATGTGTTTGATGATCAAAAGGGGTATCCTATACTCGGAAAACAGCTGGATGGTTTTACCGTTTCTTCGAGGTTTGTTGAAATAGTTGGTTCAAAGGTGTATGTCAATAATGAATATTTAGGAGTGTATGTTTTAGAATTGGATGAGAAATTTGAGTCAATTATAAAGCAATCATTTGTAGAAAAAAAGGGGAGCAAAAGTTCGTTATTTAAGTATAACAATCGTTTGTTTTATAAGTGTACTAATGGCATCTATACGTTTGATGCTGACAACCAAAACTTGAATAAAGATCCAGATTTTACAAAACTATTAGCTCCTGATCTACTCCTCTCTTCTGGATTCACCTCGGGACCGAGTCATCCACTAATTGCATTTAGAAAAAACTCTGTTTTTGGAATTCAAAAAAATTTAATTAGCGATAGGATCACGCCCTTTGAATATGAACTTCCTCCTTATGTTTATGAAAATTTAGGAAATTCTGGTTTTGAAAATATTAGTCATCTTTCAGATGAGCGATACTTAATCGGTCTTTCCGACGGTTTTGTTATTATAGATTTGGAGGAGTTAAGCCAAAAGTCAGACAAAAAGCCTTCCTTTAGTCTTGTTGAACAATTGGTAACAAATCGTTGGGTTCCAAAGGAAATTAATCGTGAGTCCTTAGAATTGAACTATAGGAATAACTCTATGCGCTTTTTTTTGAGAATTCCCTCTTATACTAAGTATACGCCATTAAGCTACGAGATTCGTCTTCTTCATAATGGAAAATTGCATTCGAAAAAAGCAATGACTTCAAAAGTAGAATATATCAATCTCGAACCAGGAGCATATATAGTTCAAATCAGCAGGCCAGGCAAGGGAGAACAATCAATACAGGTAGACGCTTCGTATTCGTTTATAATAAAAGCCCCTTGGTTTCTTCAAAAGCCTATTCAAGTTTTACTGTTGTTGTTGCTGCTCCTTATCTTATTTATGGCGTTTTATTTTACGCGAATTATCTACAAAAAAAGAGAGAAAGCACTTCGGTTAAGCAATCAAAAACAAGTAGATATTCTTCAGCTTAAAGAAAAAGAACGTATCAATAAGATCACTCAAAGAACTCTAGAAAATCAACTAAAGGCAAAAAAAAGGGAGTTAACAATCTCAACGGAACACTTGCTCTCAAAAAATCGTCTTTTACGTCAATTAAGTCTAAAAATCAGTGAAGTTGAAAAATTACATCAACTAGATCTTACCAATCTTCATCAATTTATAGAAGAGAACATTAAAGAAAAAAAGGATTGGAACCGATTTGAAAAAGCTTTAGCGGATTACGATGAAGAATTTGTAAAGCGAATTAAAAATCAATTCTATGGAACCATTTCAAGACAGGATTTTTTATTGATGACCTATATTAGAGGCGGTATGAATTCCAAAGATATTGCTCAAGTGCTTGGAATTAGTGTTAAAAGTGTAGAAATGAGAAGGTATCGACTTCGAAAAAAGTTAGGTCTCAATGAAGAGGTTAGCTTAAATGATTACATCAACAACCTATAAGAGTAGCTAGCCAAATTGCTGTAACACCTCATCAAAAGCCTTAAAAACGTCAAGGGCAGCATCAGAAGTAACCATTTTCATACGAAGTGGCTTAAAGTTAGGAATTCCTCTAAAATAATTGGTATAATGACGTCTGGTTTCAAAAACACCTAGTTGTTCCCCCTTCCATTCAATGGCCATTTCTAGATGTCTTCGGGCTACTGCTACTTTTTCCTTAATGGAAGGCTCAGGAAGTTGTTCTCCAGTTTTAAAGTAGTGTTTTACTTGCTTAAAAAACCAAGGATTACCTATGCTGGCTCTACCAATCATCGCCCCATCTAAACCAAAATTATCTCTCATTAACATCGCTTTTTCAGGACTATCGACGTCTCCATTTCCAAAAATGGGAATGTGCATTCTCGGGTTGTTTTTAACGGCAGCTATCGGTTCCCAATCAGCAACACCTTTATACATTTGGGCTCGAGTACGTCCATGGATTGACAACGCTTTAATCCCAACGTCTTGAAGGCGTTCGGCCACTTCCATAATTTGAATAGATTCGTGATCCCATCCCAGTCTTGTTTTTACCGTTACAGGAATCGTTGTACGTTCTACCATCGCTTTAGAAAGCTTTACCATCAATGGAATGTCCTTAAGTATGCCAGCACCAGCATTCTTGCTGACCACTTTTTTAACAGGACAACCAAAATTGATATCGATAATATCTGGTTGAACCGCTTCAACGCGATCAATAGCTTCAAGCATCGAATCAAGGTTTGCTCCGAATATTTGAATGCCTACAGGGCGTTCTTTAGGGTAAATATCGAGCTTCATGGTGCTTTTTTCGGCATCTCTAATCAATCCCTCGGAGGATATAAATTCGGTGTAAACAACGTCAGCCCCTTGTTCTTTGCACAAGGCTCTAAAGGGTGGGTCACTTACGTCTTCCATCGGAGCTAGCAACAGCGGAAAATCAGTAAGTTCTATGTCTCCTATTTTAACCATGATAAGTTCATGAGTCTTTGAAATTAATCGTTAAGCTTAAGTACCGCCATAAATGCCTGTTGAGGTATTTCAACATTCCCTATTTGGCGCATCCGTTTCTTTCCCTTCTTTTGTTTTTCAAGAAGCTTTCGCTTTCTAGAAATATCCCCTCCATAACATTTAGCGGTAACATCTTTTCGAAGTGCTTTAATGGTTTCTCTAGAGATTATTTTTGCTCCAATAGCCGCTTGGATTGGAATATCAAACTGCTGTCTTGGTATTAATTCTCTTAATTTTTCACACATTCTTCTACCTATTGATTCGGCATTGTCAAAATGAATCAGTGCCGAAAGCGCGTCAACTGTTTGGGCGTTAAGCAAGATATCTACTCGAACCAATTTAGATGCTCGCATTCCAATAGGAGTATAATCAAAAGAGGCGTATCCCTTTGATACTGTTTTTAAACGGTCATAAAAATCGAAAACGATTTCAGCCAACGGCATATCAAAGCTTAATTCTACTCGATCAGTTGTCAAATAGGTTTGATTGGTAATTTGTCCTCTTTTTTCAATACAAAGCGACATCACATTACCGACAAAATCAGCCTTAGTAATAATCGTGGCTTTTATATAGGGTTCTTCAACTCGATCAAGGTAGGAAGGATCAGGTAGATCAGACGGGTTATTAACAATTACAGGCGTGTTGGTGTCTTTTTTGGTAAAAGCGTGATAAGACACGTTTGGCACTGTTGTGATCACCGTCATTTCAAATTCACGTTCCAAACGCTCTTGAATAATTTCCATGTGAAGCATTCCCAAAAATCCACATCGAAAACCAAAACCTAAGGCCGCAGAACTCTCTGGGGTAAACACCAAGGAAGCATCATTGAGCTGAAGCTTTTCCATTGAAGCTCTAAGTTCTTCATAGTCCTCTGTGTCCACAGGATAAATTCCAGCAAATACCATTGGCTTTACATCCTCAAATCCCGATATCACTTTATCGGTAGGATGCTTAGAGTCCGTGATGGTGTCCCCTACTTTAACTTCTTTGGCTTCTTTAATCCCAGTAATCAAATAACCAACATCCCCCGCTTTAATCTCTTGTTTGGAGTGCTGGGTGAGTTTTAACGTTCCTATCTCATCCGCATTATAGGTCTTATTGGTATGAACAAATTTGATTTGTTGTCCCTTTTTAATCGATCCGTCGTAAACCCTAAAATAGGTTTCTACTCCTCTAAAGGAATTATAAACCGAGTCAAATATTAAGGCTCTTAAAGGGGCTTGAGGGTCACCAGAAGGTGGCGGCACACGCTCAATGATCGCCTCAAGGATCGCTTCGATGCCAATTCCTGACTTAGCTGAGGCAGGAATTACTTCATCAGGATCACATCCAATTAAGTCAACGATATCATCGGTGACTTCTTCGGGGTTCGCTGAGGGTAAATCAATTTTATTGAGCACCGGAATGATTTCTAAATCAGATTCTAAGGCTAAATAAAGATTTGATATGGTTTGTGCCTGGATGCTTTGCGCTGCATCAACAACTAATAAAGCGCCTTCACAGGCTGCAATTGATCTTGAAACTTCATAAGAAAAATCAACGTGACCAGGAGTGTCGATAAGGTTGAGAATATAGGTTTCTCCCTTGTAGGTATATTCCATTTGGATCGCGTGGCTCTTAATGGTAATTCCTCGTTCTCGCTCCAAATCCATATTGTCTAATAATTGGTTTTGTCGTTCTCGCTCAGTGACAGAGCCCGTAAAATCCAATAGCCGATCGGCCAAGGTACTCTTACCGTGGTCAATATGGGCAATAATACAGAAGTTTCTGATATTTTTCATGGCTGCAAATATAGGTAAAAACTACATCCTATTTAATATCTGGTTTACCAATATAAACCAGCGCATAACCCTCTAGTTGTTCTAGTTGTTCTAAATCTATTTGATGAAGCATATGAAGTTCTCCTTCAGGAGCTTTTATAAAAACAGGGGCTACATCTTTATCCGTAGTAGCCATCTTGATTAAATAGCGGTATTCTTCTAGTGTTTTAAAGCTTACTTCATTGATTTTTGGATACTTAAATGCTACTTCTTCGAAAGAAGCAAAGTCATCATAACAGGAGAATAATTGATCTGCGCGCTCACTTAAGTCATTTCCCTTTTCGTTGGCGTGCATCAATCTAAAAGTTCCATTTTCTCCAAAACTGTTTTTAAATTTAGCGAGGGCAAAATCATTAATTTCTTCATTACCTGTAAACGCCAATAAAAAACCAACGTCATTCAATTCAATATTATCGGTAATGCTGTCTGAAAATATGTTGCCTTTAAAAGCATCTAGCCCTCGATCTGCTGCTTTTCGCACATTGATTTCGTTATTATCCACAATAACCACATGGCGGTCGTTTTCTTGTAGGTATTGAGCGATTAACTGGGAAGTTTTAGAGGCCCCAACAATCAGGATTCCTTCTGATCGGTCCAGGTAAACCTTAGACCATTTCGCCACAATGCGAGCTGTTGTTGCATTCAAAAGAACCGTTCCTAATACAATTACAAATACAAGTGGAGTGATGTATTCTGCGCCTGGTTCACCGGCAGCTACTAATTTAGATCCAAAAAGAGAAGCAATACCTGCAGCAACAATACCTCGTGGACCTACCCAAGAGATAAAGAAGCGTTCATTAAATTTTAAACTCGATCCTTTTGAACTCAAAAAGACTCCAAGAGGTCTAATTAGTAGTACTACTGCGCCGAAAAGCATCGCTGTTTTAAGGTTATAAACTAAAAGCAAATCCTCTATATTAATAGTTGCTGCTAATAAAATGAACAGGAACGAGATTAATAACACACTTAACGACTCTTTAAAATACAGTAGTTCTTTAATATTGGGGAGGTCGATATTACCTAATACCATTCCCATGACAACTACTGCTAATAAGCCAGATTCATGAGCAAAAATGTCTGATCCAACAAATACCAATAAGACCATAGAGAGAGTGACAACATTGAGCAAGTAATGAGGTATCCATCTTCGTTTAATCGCAAATCCCAAAGCATGAGCAAAGGTAAATCCAAAAGAAATTCCAAAAAGTAAGATTTCTCCAAAAGCAATTAAGGCTGTTTTGGTAAACCCTGCCCCTGTTTCAATACTGATAAACTCATAGACCAGTACCGCCACTAACGCTCCTATAGGGTCGATTAAAATACCCTCCCATTTTAATACCGCAGAAACCTCTTTGCGAAGTGGAATGTTTCGAAGTATAGGGGTGATAACCGTAGGTCCTGTAACAATGATCAACGAAGAGAATAATAAGGAGATGGGCCAGCTAAAATCAAAAATATAATGAGAGGCAAATCCAGCACCAAAAAAAGTAACCATAGATCCTAGAGTAATCAACTTAGAAATGACCGGTCCTACATTAGAGAGTTCAGAGCGTTTTAGCGTCAGCCCTCCTTCAAAAAGAATAATGCTGATGGAAAGCGATACGATATAATAGATCATCTCTCCTGGAAATAGTCCTATAGAACCATTCCAGACGGGCTCAATAAGCTTAGTTCCATCAGCGGTGTAAAAAGTGGAAAAAGGTCCTACTAAAAGTCCGATGATGATCAGCGGTAAAATGGCTGGAAGTTTCATTCTCCATGCCACCCATTGAGCGATTATTCCTAAAACAATAATTCCTGCTAATTCAACCATAAATCTTAAATAAATTTCAATTTCAAGGTAACAAAATATTCTTCGCTATCTCTTAAAATTGTGTTATCCTTGTCTATTTCCTAATTGAAATGTTTAATTTCACATCACTAACACAGACGATACAAAGATACGATGAATATTTATCCTATTGAAAGCGGTAATTTTAAGTTAGATGGTGGGGCCATGTTTGGGGTTGTTCCTAAAACTATTTGGCAACGAACTAACCCTGCTGATGCTGACAATAGAATTGATGTAGCTGCCCGTTGTTTGCTGATTGAACACCAAAATCGATTGATTTTAATCGATACGGGTATGGGTGATAAACAATCGGATACGTTTTTTGGATACTACCATTTGTGGGGTAATCATAGCTTACTTGGTTCTATTAGGGCTCATGGATTTTCAGAAGATGAAATCACTGATGTGATACTAACACATCTTCATTTTGATCATTGCGGTGGAGCCATTAAATGGAATAAAGAT
>Ga0233451_10004636_pt1 | contig 11390 bp, 5 predicted proteins | sample 011ome_29_FD_183052 | JGI IMG/M metagenome (GOLD analysis project Ga0233451, IMG submission 183052) | Coastal salt marsh microbial communities from the Groves Creek Marsh, Skidaway Island, Georgia - 011504CT (spades assembly) | ecosystem: Environmental > Aquatic > Marine > Intertidal zone > Salt...
CGCTTCCTCTCCTTTGCGTCGTCGTCAAAACAACGACCACCACCACCACCACAAAAATGACGACGACGACCATTTTAACAGAAAGAACAACGAGAACAACTTTGAGGCGGACGACTGTTTCGACGGAGACAGAATTTCCTCGCGAAGTGCGCAGAAACACTTGGAAATTACGCACGAGATTTCGAAAATTTTAGAGTGCGATTTGGACCGGGAGACGTTAGCGGTGTGCATCTCTATGCTCCAAAACGGCGTGGAACCGGAAAGTTTAGCGTTAGTGGTGAAAGAGTTGAAGAGAGAGGCGAAGAGGTTAAGAGAGAGCAGGGAGAGAGCGATTGGAGGAGGAGGAGGAATGCGATGATGATTCAAGTGGAAAGAGTCAAAGTGCGTTGTTGTATACTATTTAGTCATAGTAGAGAGTGAGAAAGAGAGAAAAGAGGATGTGTCTCGGGTAACTATTTTTGCGAAACGAAAGCGTACTTGTTATTTAGTAGAGTTTATTTCAATATAGCTACATCATCGCCACCGTCGCACTTCGCTCTTCTGTTCTCGCGCTCTCAAAGCAACCTCTGCCTTCTTTTCCCTCTTCATGTTTTTTTGTGTATATGTGTGTGTGCGTAAACTGTTGTAAGCGCCGCCGCCGCGTACGTATCTGTCTCTCTTTTTTCTTCTCTCGTCGATCAAATCGAAAAACTTACGTGATGACGGTCGGCGATTCGCGGCCGGTGAACTTTTTCAACTCGGAAACTTCCAACGCGATGTCAATGAGTGGCTTCAACGCGACTTGCGCGTCGATGCCTTGCTTCGCTTCGTCGGCTTCGTATTGCTCGATGTACATTCTCACGGTGGCGCCGGAGGATCCGGTACCGGACAAACGGAAGATAAATCTGGACCCGTCCGTAAAGACGAATCGGACGCCTTGCTTGGAGGCAACGGACCCATCGATCGGATCGGTGTATTCAAAATCGTCCGCGTAGTCCAACTCGTACGCGCCGTACTTGTCTCCTTTCTTCGCTTTGCTCGCTTTCTCGCGCAAGGATTCAACCATCTTGTTGCACGGATCGGATTCGCACCCTTCGTAATCATATCTGGAGAAGAAGTTTCTGCCGTACGTCTTCCAGTGTGCCTCGGTGATTTCCTTGACGCCGACAAGTTTCCCGCCTTCTGGGACGTTCTCGTTTCTCTTGGCCAAGATGGACAACCACGCCAAGACGGCCCACGGTCCGTCTTTTTCTCTGATGTGGTCAGAGCCGGTACCGAAGGACTCCTCGCCGCAGACCGAGCACTTTTCGGCATCCATCAAGTTACCAAAATACTTCCAACCAGTTGGGGTTTCGAAGCACTCGACGTTCAACTTTTGCGCGACTCTGTCCAACGCAGCCGCGGTTGGCATGGATCTCGCGACGCCTTTCAAGCCAGACTTGAAGTACGGAATACACTCTTGCGCGTTGGCGGCGATGATGGCGACGGAATCCGACGGCGTGACGAAGAAGTTGTTGCCCAAAATCATGTTACGGTCACCATCACCATCGGAAGCGGCACCAAAGTCCGGCGCGTTTTCGGAGAACATAACTTTCACCAATTCTTCCGCGTACGTCAAGTTCGGGTCCGGGTGACCTTTGTTAAAGTCTTCCATCGGCGTATCGTTGACGCAGGAACTCGCCGGCGCTCCTAAAGCGTCGACCAAAATCGGCTTCGCGTACGCGCCAGTGATGGCGTGCATGGCGTCAAATTGCATGGAAAAATCTTTTCTCTTCAACAACTTACTGATCAAGTCAAAATCGAAGACTTCTTTCAACAACTTCATGTAATCTTCCGTCGGCGAGACGACTTCGACTTCAAAGTCGCCAAACTTCGTCACGCCAACTTTGCTCAAGTCCACGTCCGGAATATCCGCCATTTGCAACTCGCTCACGGATTGCGTAAACCCGTAGATTTTATCGGTGATCTTTTCCGGCGCCGGTTCCCCGGCGGAGGAGTTGAACTTGATCCCCCAATCTTCTTCCGGCCCGCCCGGGTTGTGCGACGCGGACATGATAAAACCGCCGTATGCTTTGCGCGCTCGAATGACCGCCGACGCCGCCGGCGTGCACAAGTACCCGTTTTGCCCGACGTACATCTTCTTCACCCCGTTCCCGGCGGCTAATTTCAAGATGATTTGCGACGCTTCTTTGTTAAACCATCTCCCGTCGCCGCCTAACACCATCTCGCTCCCTTGCAACTCCTCTTGCGGTAACGCCATGAACAGCGACTGCACCCAGTTGGCGAGATAGTTCCCGGACGAAAACTCTTTCGCTTTCTTTCTTAAACCAGACGTGCCGGTTTTTTGTCCTTCGATCGGTGTCGTCGGGATTGGTTTCACCGCCACGCCTGCCACGGCTTGCGCTCGAGTGATGGTGCTCATCTTTTTCTTTAAAGAAGTAGAATTTATATTCTTCGATGATGAATGATGATGATGATGAATTTTAGTACTCGCGAGGCTTTCTCTTCCTGTTGTTCTCAACAAAAGTTGCGTTTGCATTATACTGAGAAGAGAGAATTCACAAAAATGTATTCGTCGTAAGAGAGAGAGAGAGAGCGTGTGTTTATGTTCTATATAAACTTGCAACTGCGCGTTTTTGTGAGGACTCTTTGGTGAGTCGATTAGAGAAAAAAGATTATCCATCACTATTGTTAGACTACGAGATACCACGAGAGAGCTCACACAACACAAAAGGAGATATTTCCGTCCACAAAAAAACCAGTCAATCACATTAGAACAACAATTATATAAATAAGCTTTTGTTGCGAGAGAGTAGTATTCCCACCATTCGAGCCGAAAGTCGGTCAAATAAAAACAAAAGAGACCAGACACACCGACAAAAAAGAGCCCCGCTCTCTCTTCGTAAAGCGCTTCTCTTTATTCTTCTTTCTCTTCTTTCTCTTCTTCTTCTTTTAAAAATCGGCAAAAGAGGAGCGCACTCGTACTCTCACCATCGAGAGCGGATTCTGAGAGAGCGCGACGAGAGAGAGGCTAGAGTGTATTAAAGAGAGAGAGAAGAAGAGGTCAAAAATCTTCTCTCTGTTTCTATATTCGTCTTTTCCCGGGAAAACGAAGCAAAAGAGAATAATAAAAAGGAGAAGACGAACAGACTTTTAAGAAAGGTTATTGAAGAGAGAGAGAGAGAAAGATTCACATCAAAATGAAGGGTAGCAGTAGTGCGAGTAGTAGTGGTAGTCGTAGCAGTAGTAGTTCTCGTGGGAATGTGATGATGATGATACGGATGATGATTCGAGACGGTCTCGAGGGTGTAAAAAAGTACATCGAAGAAACAACGAACAACAAAGAAGACTCGAAAACTAGTATTCGAAACGCCGCGCTGGTGTTCGCGTGCACGTACCTCCTACAAATGTACGTATTTTCGACGACGAGAGCGATGAGAAATCCAACCGCGTTTCCTCAGCGAAGATACTTTTTGGAAACGTTAGTGTACTTCATCTTCGCGTTCCCGTTGGCGACTTTACAAGCCGCGTGGGTGCTCTTTTGGATTATATTCTGGCAACTGTGTGGGAAGCCGCTGTGGAAGCCGACGTTTCCGCACAGGTTTAAAAAGAACACGACGTACGTGAACGAAAAGAAACGAAGAGATAAGACTGAAAACGGGGACGATCACGCGCACGTGAGTTTATGCGGGGGAGGGTTTCGAACCTGGTACCATTTAGGCGTGTATTTTGGGTTGAGAGATAACTTTGGCGAGACTGGAGTGGACGATATCGTCTTCGCGGGCGCCTCCATCGGCGCGTTGGTCGCCGCGTTGGCGGGCGCAAACGTGAAACCTGAGGAAATTTGGAAACAAATCCCTCCAATCGCGCACGAGTTTAGAGAACCAATGGGGTTCATTCATAATTTAACCAATATTGGACAGTATTGCAGGTATTTATTGAACGCGTTGTTACCGGAAGACGCGCATAAAAAGTGCAACGGGAGAGTGTTCTTATCCGTCACCAAGTTGTTCCCGACGCCGCACAACGTCATCATCTCCGAGTGGCACTCGCGAGAGGATTTGATCAATTGCGTTTTGGCGTGCGGATACATACCTGGCTGGACCTGGCCTGGGTTTTGCGTGTGGGACGGCAACATCTGCGTCGACGGCGGCGTGACGAACAACTTACCCAGCTTACACGAAAACGCCTTGCGAGTAGGATTAGACGAAGACGATATCAAACACTGGAACGCGGTTTTGTGCCCATCCCAGGCGTTACCGAGGGTGAACACGTTCATCCCAGCCGACGACGAACACTTGACTGCCATGGTCGAGGAAGGCAAAGACGATTTCGAGGATTGGTTGGACACTCCGGCGGGAGTTGAGTTCGCTTTGCGTCTCCACGGTAGGAAACGACACAAGAGATATTCCATCGAAATAGACCCGAACGTAGAGGGATTCCATAGATAATAAAAAATTTGTCATTAAACGTAAAATCATCATCATCATCGCTATCGTTATCGCGTTGAATTGTCAACAACAACAACAACACTCCTTTTGTACGGCCGGTAAAAGAAGCGCCCGCTAAAAATATCTGCGTGGTTGGACCCTTTGCTTCACAAAAGTATCTCGAAAAGGTCAAACACCACAATTACTCATAACGACAGCACGCGTAACAACACACACGCGCACACAATAACGATAACAACAACAACGACGACGACGTTAAAAAAATGAGCGCAATCGAGGTGCAAGAAAAGCAGCAGGACAACTTGAACGATCACACGACGTTTGTGGCCACTCCGGTGGTGGAATCCGTCGATCACGGGGGGCAAAAAGTGTTGAATTTCCTCGGGATCAATTGCGCGACCGCTCGGTGCCGACACTGTTTCCAAACCGTTCCTCACGACCACGAGGACGCTTTGCTCGTGGACGAAGACGGAGAGAATAAAGATACCTCAAATAATAGTGAACCGAACACGCCGAAAACGCCGTGTGATTCTCACTCGGAGTGGACGAAGACGTTTGAAGTGCAAAGGCAAAACATGAAAAGCGCCAACATACCGAAAACGGACGACGAATACAAGAAATCGGTGTTTACGCCGACGGACGAGTCGAGCACGAGATTATACGCGGAAATGGACGCGTTGGAAACGAATGCCGTGATGAACGAGAGGTTGGTGAGTGGGGCGGTGAAGAATGCGGTGAAGAAACAGTAATCATCATCATCGCGTTATTATGAACTTGTACAAATAGAGAGAGAGCGTTGGCGTAACCGCAAACAACAACAACGGCACGAACAATGTGAATGTGCCATATAAATTTTGTTTTGTTTTAACATACCAGTATACACATAATATGTATTAATTTATCATGTCGGAATACATCGTTAAAGCGCGTCGAGCTGAGGTTCTCTCGTGCGGATCGCGAACGAGCAGAGTTTTGAGCAACCAGTTTGCAATATCACCGTCGGAAGGTGGGCGGCGGATTACGTCGCTTAGGAGGATATCGTCGCGTAGTATTTTCGAGTAATTTTCAGCGTTATCATCACCACCAGCGACAACATTAAGCAAACCAAGGAATCCATTCTGTTCGTACGCGTGCCTGTTCGGAGAGTTACTGAAAAACAATTCGCACAACGCCACGCCGAGCGCGTAGCAGTCACATTTTTTGCCGTCGACGAAACACGCAGCAGCGGTTGTTCTACTACTATCGCCCGAAGGGAACGAAGCGCTATGAGTCTTAATTTCGTCAATGAGTAGCATTTCTGGAGCGTGGTATATCTCTGTACCTCTTGCGCGCGAGGTTCCTTTTACTTTGTCCGAGATGTCGTAAACCGCGCACTCTCCGAAATCGATTAAAGTTATCGCGTATTTTGTTCCTTTACTCCCCTCCTCCTCCTCCTCCTCCTCCTCTTGGCGCCGCGTGGAGAGAATGAAATGTTCGAGCTTCAAGTCAAAGTGGACGACATTCTTTTCGTGCATATCGACTACCATCTGCAGCATCGTTTTCGCGATTGCAAGCAATAGCGTTCTGTCGTTGTTCGCTTCATTTGCGTCTTTCTTTAAATATTCACCTAGATTTGAACGCCACGCGTTCAATCCGACTCCGTCGACCCAATCGGTCGCCACGCATAAGAAATCTTCGCATGCGCCGTAATCTCGGAGTGTTCCAAACGAGTATGAAATCGACATTACATCATCGCGATTTCCTCTTCTTATCACAGAACTCTTCTTCTTCTTCTTCACCTTCTTCTCACCATTCTCGAAATCACGTAAAATCTCGAGCGCGGTAACTTCGGCGTACACGTCTTGAAACGCTTTCCTCGCGACATCGTTGACTTCAAATTTCGAGCGGCACATCCATCTCACGCACACAAATTTGTCTTTACCGCGAGTCATTTTGCACTTAGTCACCGCATCACCCGTCGTGCGGAACGAATAATCGTCGCATTCGCGCGCGTTCGCCACGTGCTCGTACTTCTCGCTCTCGAAGCACCCTTCCGCGCACAAGCGTAAAATTCGCCTCGCGCAGGGCGACTTTACGTGAGCCTTTTTGTAGCACCGTTCGACGATGGCCGCGTTCGTCGGTTCCGAACAAAACGCTCTCAGTGTGAGATAAATTTTGTTATTGAAGCATTTTGGTGCATCATCATCGTTATTACGCGATGATGTTTTTAAAGGTGGTGGGTCTCTCGGAAAGAAAGTCTCGTGAAGCAAATTTTCATTCGCGTCGTGTCGAAACCCCTCGAGAATAATCGCGAGGAATTTTGACCGCACGCTTTCGCCGCACAACAACAACGCTCTCGATTGCTTCGCTCTCAATTCTCGCAAATTTTCGTTTCGTCTTCTCAGATAGCTTTCGACCCCCGGGGCATTTTCTCCCCTTGAAACCCCTTCTTCCGTGTGTTTGAGCGCGTTGATGCGTAAACCTGGTATTTTCTCTCGCCCTACTCGTCGTTGCTGTTTATCACCAGAACAATCTCTGCTCTCCTTTAACCACTCCAAGAACGTTTCTAGATCGCTTTGAACATCGTTCAGTCGTAACAAATCCGCCCGCGCGTCGAAAAACTCGTCGTACATCGCTCTCAACTTCGCGTCGGAAATCTCTTTCAAAAACGACGCATTCTGAACACCTAATAAAACTTCGTCGTCGTCGTCATCCTCGTCATCGTCCTCGTTCTCGTCCTTTGGATGATGAGTATCAGGATGATGAGAGAAGCGAGGAAGAAACAGCGCCTCTCTTTTCGCGCTTTCGTATTCCGCGCTCAGAAAAGGGAGCAACGTCTCCACGACGTTCTCTTTCGTCCTCCAGATACAACCACCCTCACCACCGCTGCTGCTGCTGGTGGCTTTTCCCAACCATCCGTCCATCGCGTTCTCAAAGTCGGCGGCGGGGTTGTTCTTCGAGAGAAACGAAAGCTTCGAGGAGGAGGAGGAAGAGGCGCCACCGCCTCCTTCTCCTCCTCCTTTTTCTTCTCCATCTTTATCGTCGTCATTGAAGCGTTCTGAAGAAGAGATAAAAGAAGTTGACTTTTTTTCTTCATCTTCGGTCGCAGCAAAAAAAGGAGGCGAAGGAGAAGGAGGCGAAGGTGCATTTCTCACCGCTATATACAACTCGTTCACCCACTCTGGACTCTTCTTCTTCTTCTCACTCGTCGTCGTCGTCATTTCTTCTTCGCTTATTGTTGCTATGGTGCGTGCGTGCGTGCGTGTGCGTGTGTGTGTTCGAATGTTCGAACAAAAAACAAACCCCTACTATATAAATACTGAAGAGTATTTTAGACCGAGTGAAAAAATATGAACACCAACCAAAAAAGAGGGTCAGAGGGTGCCTAAATTCAAAAAATCTTCTCAAAAAATCTTCTTTTTGGTTCTTGCCCACAAAAATCATCTCACAACAAACCATTCAGAGAAGAAGAGTTTTAAAAATGCCCGAGCGAGAAGAAGAAGAAGACAACGACGATGATGACATCAGAGGAAGAGGACAAAAACGAGAACAACAACGAGGAGGAAAGAATAATAAGAACAAAAACGACCCAAACTTATTCCGAATCTTAATCGCCACGGACAACCACTTGGGCGCGCACGAACGAGACCCGATTCGGAAAAACGATTCGTTCATCGCGTTTCGAGAAATCTTGGAGACCGCGAAGAAGGAAAAAGTGGACGCGCTGTTTCTGGGAGGCGATTTGTTCGACCAGAACAAACCGAGCCGAGAAACCTTGGTACAAACGATGGATGTTTTGAGAGAGTACGTGTTCGGGGACGATGCGATCGAGTTTGAAGTTGTGTCCGATCAGAGCATAAATTTTCCGAATCGAGGCATCGTGAACTTTGAGGATGAAAACGTGAACGTCGCGCTGCCGATATTCGCGATTCACGGGAATCACGACGACCCGTCCGGGCAGGAGAATTTATCAGCGCTGGATATTTTGTCCAGTTGCTCGTTGATTAATTATTTCGGTAAGCACGCTCTGAGTGGGTCGAACACGGGTGCGATTGAATTGAAACCGGTGTTGTTGAGAAAAGGCGAGACGAAGTTGGCCTTGTACGGGTTAGGATGGATACGAGATCAGAGATTACACCAGATGATGGCGAGTAAAGGGAACGTGAAGTGGATTCGACCGGGGAGTTCGGACGAGAAGACGCCGTTGGCGAACTGGTTTAATCTCATGTTGATTCATCAAAACAGAGTGTCGCACGCGCCGAAGAATTCAATTTCCGAGAGGCACTTGCCGAATTGGATGGATTTAGTCGTTTGGGGACACGAACACGAGTGTTTGATTGAGCCGCAGTTGTTCGACGGCGTGAGCGTTTCGCAACCGGGGAGCTCGGTGACGACGTCGTTGGTGGAAGCCGAGAGTGGGACGAAGAAGATTTGTATTTTAGAGTTGAAACCGGGGAAGGAGAAGAAAGATCCGCCGCATTGGCGGTTGTTGCCAGTTCCGTTACAAACGACGAGACCTTACGCATTTAAGAACGTCTCGTTAGCAGAACAGGAAGATTTGTTGAACGAGGAGGAAGATGGGGGAGGTCAGGATCAGGAAGCCATCGAGAACTTCTTGATGATTACGGTGAATGGCATGATTAAAGAGGCGATGCAAAACGCGGCGAGCGGCGTGAAAAAGTTGGCGCAGTTGAACCAACTGCCGTTGATTCGATTGCGAGTGGATTTGACCGGTGGTTTCCAGAGCGTCAACGTCCAAAAGTTTGGGCAAAAGTTTGTGGGTAAAGTCGCGAATCCTTCGGATATGTTGTTGTTTCACAAATCGAAGAAAAAAAAGGGAGGGAACAAAGACGAGGAAGACGAGTTCAACGAAGGGATGATGAAAGAAAATATAAACGTAGAAGATGAGGACGAGGATTTAGACGACGCGAGAGCAGGGCCGAGACAGGACCAAAAACGGATCGAACGGTTGATCAAAGAACGAATGGATAAAGGATTACAAATTTTAGACATTCCAAACTTAATGAACTCTTTGGACGATATGGTGAACAGAGACGACAACAAAGCGGTGAAAACTTTGTGCGAGTCGACGATGAAACACTTTCAAAGAGAGTTGGCGTCGACCGCGCAACCGTCGGAGTTAATTGAAGCGAGCGAAGTGCAGAGGAGAGTGCAAGAGTTGACGAAGAAGCACACGCAACAGCAACAACAACAACAACAACAACAAGATGGAGGTGCTCGTGCCAAAGCGAAGAAAGGTCAGCAAGCGGCGACGCAACAAACGCAGCGCGCGCAACAAGTGCGAGAGTTTCAAGACGCGGCACCAGCGAAGAAATCCGAAGCGACGAGACAGTTAGACGAAGAAGAAGCGCTAGAGCGTGTATTATTAGCACAGCAAAAAGAAGCTGCCCAGGACGGTCGCGCGCAAAGACCAGTTCCGGCGTCTCGCAGAGGAGGCGCAAAACAACCTCCGCCGCCGGTTCCGGAGACGAAGAAAAAAGGAGACGACGACGATTACGTCGTTTCGGATTCAGAGGAGGAAGACGACGACGTCATCCCAGCATCTGCGCAGCCAGTAGCTGCTGCAAGGCGTGGGCTAGCTGTTGGAGCGAAAAGTGCAGCCGCCGCAGCGGCGGCGGCAAAAAGGAAACAGCGACAACAATCGGATTCGGAATCTTCTCAAGACGAGGAAGTGCCTGATTCGGAAGAAGAAGAAGAAGACGAGGATTTCGCAGATGCGAAACCCGCACCGAAGAAGAGAGGTGGAGCTGCAGCAGCCGCAGCCGCCGCAACGAGAGCGACAAGACGTGGTCGTGGCGCGACGCCGTCGACGCAAACGAAGAGCAGAAAAGTTCCAGAAAGTATCGTCATCGACGACTCCTCGGATTCCGACGAAAAGGCCACACCTTCTGTCGCGGCTGGAGCTGGAAGAACATCTGCTGCCGCTTCGAGAGGCAGAGGCCGCGCGCGCGGTGCCAAAGTTTTGAACAATCCAACAACAAAATCGGCAGTTGGGAATAAGCGCGGCAGAGGTGCCGCCTCGTCGAAGCGAGGTGCTGGTAACAACGCGGACGACTCTGACTCGGAAGAACGCGCGAGACCGACGAGAAGAACGCGCGGCGCGCCCAGTACTCTTCCCACAACAGGAGGCACCCAGAGAAGCACGCAACGATCCGGGGCGCCCGGTGGCACGCAAAGGACTACCGGAACTGCCTGGGGTCGCTCCAAGAAATAACATTATTAGTGTACCAGAATATCAATAATAGAAGAACAACAACAACACGCGCATACACGTAGCGTGTTTTCGCGACGAGAGAGATACAACAAATACAAACAATGATACTACTCTACTACTACTAAATCATCCTCCTTTATTTTGACTATCGATGAGAACGGTCACCGGGCCGTCGTTCTCTATGTGCACGTCCATCATCGCCCCAAATTGACCTTCTTTTATTCCATTCTCTTTGTATTCCTCTCTCGCTTTTTTAAGGAACTCGTCGTACATTTCCTTCGCCTCTTTCGGTGTCATCGCTCGACTGAAGGACGGTTTTTTCCCTTTCGTGCACTCGGCGAGTAACGTGAACTGACTCACGAACAAGACGTCCAAATTTAAATCGAGCAAAGACTTTGTCCACTGTTTGTTCTTTCTCTCTGCGTCGTCGTTATTATTGTCCGGCCAAAGGCGCACACTCATCGTTTTTCGTAAAACGTAATCGCAATCCGCGAGCGTATCTTCCGAACTGATGCCGAGGAAAACGACCGCCCCTTTTCCAATTGTCTTTATCGATTGCGGTTCAGGTTGCGAAGGATGGGAGGGAGGTAACGCGTGATTGTGCAACTCGGAGTGTCGAACAGAGACCGATCCCGAGTGCACGCGCTGAATCAACGCTCTCATTATTATTATTTGCTTTTGTTGTTCGCGCTTTGAAGTGTGTGAGGTGTGAGGTATTCGTCCAATTTTTAACGGGTTTCTACTCT
>Ga0233451_10004639_pt1 | contig 11387 bp, 11 predicted proteins | sample 011ome_29_FD_183052 | JGI IMG/M metagenome (GOLD analysis project Ga0233451, IMG submission 183052) | Coastal salt marsh microbial communities from the Groves Creek Marsh, Skidaway Island, Georgia - 011504CT (spades assembly) | ecosystem: Environmental > Aquatic > Marine > Intertidal zone >...
CTTAATAGGTTTTTTGCCCTGCATGTGATTGCTGTCCCGCTGGCCATTCTCGGGCTGGTGGTATTGCATCTCGCGGCACTTAGGACTACGGGATCAAATAACCCTGATGGTATTGAGATCAAGAAGAACAGGGATCTGGTGGGTATCCCCAAAGATGGCATTCCCTTCCATCCGTACTACACCGTCAAGGATCTCTATGTTGCGGGGTTGTTCATCACCATTTTTGCGTGGATAGTTTTCTATTCGCCTGAAATGGGCGGTTTGTTCCTCGAGCATCCGAACTTCGACCCGGCTGATCCAATGAAAACGCCCGAGCACATTCAGCCTGTCTGGTATTTCACGCCGTTTTATTCGATTCTGAGGGCCGTTCCCAGCAAGCTGGGGGGGGTAGTAGCCATGGGGGCCTCGATCGTCGTGCTTTTCCTTCTGCCTTGGCTGGATCGCTGTCCGGTCAAGTCTATCCGTTACCGAAGCCCACTTTTCAAGATTGCATTGACGTTCTTTGTCATCAGTTTCCTTGGGCTCGGTGTATTGGGCACAAAGCCGGTAACGGAAACTTACACAATGATGGCCCGATTCTTTTCTGTGATCTATTTCTCATTTTTTCTTTTGCTACCGATTTTCTCTTCGGTAGAGATCACAAAGCCTGTGCCTGAAAGGTTAACTGAACCCGTTATTCCGCTTTCAAAGCGCGAAGGATTTCAGTGGAGATTGATCGAGGATGGAATTCGAGCGCTTGAGCACGCACCAGTTCTGGTAGGAATCAAGCAAGCTTTTGCCAGATTGCTCGGGAAAAACTCGGAACTATGAAGCATATGAAAAAGGCACTAACCCTTCTCTTATTGTTCTCAGTTTCGTTGGGCGCTGCTGCTGAGTCCGGTGTAAAGCTGGAAAGCGCTGATGTTGACGTGTTTGACGAGTTGTCCGTCATTCGGGGTGCAGGTTATTTTGCGAACTACTGTTTGGGGTGTCATGGTCTCAAGCAAATCCGTTATTCGCGTATCGGTAAGGACCTCAAAATGAACGAGGGGCAGCTTCGTGATCTTATCCAGTTCGGCGAGGCCAAGATTCATGAGTCGGTTCGTAGCGCCATGACCCCTGAAAGCGCTACGGTTGCCTTTGGGGTAGCCCCGCCAGATTTGTCACTGGTAGTCCGTTCCCGCGGTGCTGATTGGGTCTATAGTTATCTCAGGGGATTTTATGACGATCCGAAGCGTCCCTTTGGCGTCAACAATATCGTTGCTCCAAATGTAGCGATGCCGAATGTGTTGTGGGAACTACAAGGAAGGCAGGAACCCGAGTACGGCAATATAGATGGGAAGCAGGAAGTCGTGGGTCTTAAGTTGGTGACGCATGGGAAGATGAAACCCCATGAGTTTGATGGCGCGGTCAATGACTTGGTCAATTTCTTGGCCTATGTCGGTGAGCCATCTGTGCTGCAAAGGGTACCGTTGGGCAAGTACGTCATTGCATTCATGCTATTACTGACCTACCTGTTTTACCGACTTAAAAAGGAATATTGGAAGGATATTGACTAATGCCTTGCCTCCGGCGTGACAGAACCTTAAGGTTTGCACGCCGAGTTTCTCCGCTGAAATTTATTCATACCGATGAATTTTAGTAACACGTCTACTTCATGACCGGTAGGCACCATATTCTTATTCTGCGGGAACCCTCAATAAATCATGAGTTCTCTCAAACCCTATCTAATCCGGGCCATTTACGACTGGATTTTGGACAATCAATTTACCCCTTATCTGCTAGTTGATGCCGAAGTAGAGGGTATCGTTGTGCCGCAGGCTTTTGTTCAGGATGGGCGAATAGTGCTTAACCTGCGGCCAGAGGCCGTGAGTGGCTTGTCGCTGGGTAATGATGCGATCCTTTTTAACGCCCGTTTTGGCGGCAAGCCAATGAAAGTGGATGTCCCACTTCGTGCCGTACTTGCCTTGTATGCGCAAGAGAATGGCCGGGGAATGGTCTTTGATGAACAGGAAGCGGGTGACGACACCTCCCCACCTCCAGAGCCGGTTACACCTGTGCCTAAACCCAGAAAGGGTCCTAATTTGACTGTCGTCAAGTAAATCATCCGAACATCTGAGTGTTCCAGGGTCATGAACAGGTATTTCGGTTTTCCTCGATACGGTTACTCAGGGTGATATCTCTATTTTGTACCAGAAATTGACCTTAGCTGGTCTTCCGATTTGGCCCGACTTTTTTCAAAAAGCAGAACATTGATTGCGATGGTCGATATTGAAGAGATCATGGAGCGGGCCGTTACCGCTGCTGCTGTGTTCAGTCAGTATGATCAGGCCGAGGTGGACCAGATCGTCGAAGCAGTCTACAGAGCTGCTTTCAATGCTCGTGTGCGGATGGCCAAGCTGGCACATGAGGAAACAGGAATCGGTCGATGGGAAGATAAGGTCATCAAGAACGTGGTGGCTACCCAGTTTGTCTTTGAGGATCTGCGTAACCTCAAATCCGTGGGTATAGTTCATGAGGATAGGGAGTTGGGTATCGTCGAGATTGCCCAACCCGTTGGACCTATTCTGGCGGTGATACCGGCCACCAATCCAACTTCCACTGTGTTCTTTAAGGTGCTCAGCGCCCTGAAAACGCGAAATCCGATCATTGTCAGCCCGTCAAGACGTGCGAAAGACTGCACCGCGGAGGCTGCTCATCTTTGTTATGAGGCTGCGCTCGCAGCGGGTGCCCCGGAAGACTGCATACAGTGGCTTGGAGAAGTCTCCCGGGAAAATACCCAGGCGATTATGGTGCATTCCAAATTGGCGATGATCTTGGCTACAGGAGCTACAAGTCTCGTCCACACGGCCTACAGCTCTGGTACGCCTACCCTTGGCGTGGGGCCCGGCAATGTCCCGGTCTTCATTGATGCAAGTGCTGATGTGCAGTTTGCGGTAAACGAAATTTGTGCCTCTAAACTGTTCGATTACGGCACGATCTGTGCGAGCGAACAGGCCATTGTTGTGGAGAAGACAATCGTCGCCTCGGTCATTGAGGCGTTTCGGAACAAGGGTGCCTATTTCCTGACCCAGCAAGAGGCAGAGAGGCTTGAGCCGGTTGTGCTGGATGCATCAGGACATATGGCAGGAGAGATTGTCGGGCGCCCTGCAGCGGAGATTGCCGCAAAAGCAGGCATATCGGTCCCGGCTGGGACAACGCTGCTGATTGCCACACTGCAGGGCGTTGGCGACGACTATCCATTGTCAAAAGAAATTCTGGCTCCGGTTCTGGCCTTTTACGTGGCTGATAACTTTGCCGAAGGGGTCGAAATTTGCATTGATCTCAATTTCTACGGCGGTATCGGCCATACGGTCAGCCTGTTCTGCAATGATGAAGCGCGTATACGCGAATTTTCCGTGCTCATGAACGCAGGCAGGGTAGTAGTCAACATGCCATCTGCACTGGGTGCCGTTGGTCATCTGTACAACCGTATTCACCCTTCGTTGACACTGGGTTGCGGCACCGGGGGAAAAAACATCACAACTGATAATGTGACAGCGCGTCATCTGATCAACCTTCAGCGCATCACCCGGCGACGGGAAAATACCCAGTTCCACCGCTTTGATACCTCCCTGTACCTTGATGAAAACCTTGATGAAGGGGCGATCCTCGAGCGCTATCATCGTAACGCCTAGGTCCGTTCAGACCCTTGCTCGGCGGCCGCAAATTGCCTCATTAGCCGTTTATGGTTGTTCAATTTGTTTGACTTGAACACTGCTCAACCCTCTCTCTTTGGGTTTCTCGGTTAAAATCCGACTAAAAGTCATCCCGCTCTCGTCATTGGCAGACAAAAGTCTGCAGATAATCGGTTTTACTGTGAAACAAATCTTTTACATTCTGGTAGTGGTAAACCTCGTATTTCTGGTGTGGAAATTTGGGTTGCAAAAACGTGACGCGCTGATCGAAGAGGCCAATGATCAGCATGTTGAGATACTTCAACCACCGATGCTTGGGTCTGAAAACGAGAGCTTTGATAATGGAGACTTTCTTCCCGGTGAGCCTGATTCGTCAGAGACCGACGAGAGTGCAGCGGCTTCGGTGGGGCTACCGGAAAATGCCAGTAACCACGGCTGTTTTGAAATTGGACCGATACAGGACCGCGAGACAGCGGACAGTTATCTGTCGCTCCTGGCTTCAACCGCCACCGACGCACGTGTGGTGATACGTTCCGGGGATGTGCCGGATGGCTGGTGGGTTATTTATCCCAAGGCGTCCACACGGGAAGCTGCTCTCGCAAATCGCCAGATGCTGCTCAATAACGGAATCTATGAAACGTGGCTTTTCGACAAAGGCCCAATGGAAGGAGCCATTTCACTGGGCATCTATCCCACACAGGCTGAAGCACAAGTTGCACAGCAAAATCTGGTGGAAAAAGGCATTGGTGTGAAACTCGTCCCGCGACTCGTTCGCGGGGATGTGTTCTGGCTGAAAATTCCGTGGACCAAATTGCCTTTGGTCCTGGATGACGCCGTCCACCTCCTTAACTCTCAGGATCCTGCCCTGAAAATGCCTGCCCCAGAGGTCTGCCGTTAAGCTGGAGTTGCCTGCTCTGAGATGCCTGCTTTTAGCGCGTAACCGCTACCGATCAGTATGAACAGTTGGCAACCGAAAATAAGGTTGGCCAGCAACAGATGGAAGGGCTGCACGAAAGCCGGAAATCCCAGTCGATCAAGCGTGACGCCGGTGAGAATGGCAATAATGACTAATATTGCAAGGCCGATACCAAACCGGCGTATTAGATGTCCTGGTGCCGTTGCCCTGAACAGCTTCCACACCAGCCACAGGTTGGTAAAAAGGATAATCGAAGAAAATGAGCGGTGGACGTAAAAGATGATTGGGAAATGCTCGCGCCATATGTTGCGCTCAGCGATTGCATGGGCATTGGTAATGCCATCCACCGCCTCTCTTATTTGGGTGCCCATGGCTACCTGTAGCAATGTGAACACAACCGCAAACGTCAGAACCTTTCGCCACTTTGACGGTAGTTGACTGATATCGATTGAGGTGAACCAGTCCCGTCGGGATCGACTGGTCGTATAGATCAGCAGGGATACGATAACCAGCGCGACGATCATGTGGGCGGATATCAGCACCGGTTTGAGTTCACTGGCTACCACTCTTGATCCTAGCCAGCCTTGAAACCCGACTAGTAGAAAAGTGGCTAGTGCTAAATTGAATACAATCGGATCGGTTTTTCTGAAGGGGATCGCGCGAAGGAATGTGAAGAGGATCAGCAAACCAATGCTGACACCCAGCAGGCGATTCAGATATTCCGTCCAGGTTTTGATCGGGTTGAACGTCGTATCACCATACCCGATGTACTTCTGATGATAATCGGCGGGTAACTCGGATTCTTCCGTCGGCGGTATCAGCTTACCAAAGCACGTTGGCCAATCCGGGCAACCCATGCCGGAACCCGAAGCTCGTACCACACCGCCAACGAATATCAGCAAATACACGGCCAGTATGGTGATCAGTCCAATACGCGAGAACTTTTGAATGGAGTCTGTAGCTTGAGGCATGACGCTTCCAGGGGTTTTTGCGGTTCAGGATAAATTTCAACGCAACCCTATTCGGGGCAAGTGGAATTTCATAGTGTGTTTTTGAGTCAGTGCCTGGACTTGTGTTCCCGGAAATACAGACACCCCCACGACCCGATATAGAGCAGACCACTGGCGGAGGTGGTCAGGGTTACAGTCCACAACATCGTCTGAAGGACCACGGCTGGTATAGTCACGAGGTTGCGGTTGAGCAGAAGCAAGGCAACAAACAATAACTGGCAAAATGTATTCAGCTTGCTGATCACTGTTGGTTTTCCGTCAAAGGGCTTCATCAGGAAATAGTAGGCGGTGGCCCCAAAGAAGATTATTAGATCCCTGGCGAGTACCAGCCAGGCCAGCCAGGCCGGTATTAGCCCCAGCCAAGCCAGAGCAAGATAGCTGCTGACCAGCAGCAATTTGTCGGCAATCGGGTCGAGATAGGAACCCAGCCGCGATTGCCAACCAAAAGTTCTTGCAAGGAATCCGTCTATCCCATCGGATAGGCCAGCCAGCGTAAACCAAGCAAAAGCCTGAAAAAAATCATTCGCCAGCAAGGCCTGCATGACTGGTATGACCAAAAAAAACCGGGCTACGGAAATGAGGTTGGGAATGTGTTGGAGGCGGAGGGCAAACATTCCGGTAGTTACTTCGTGTCACAGGTGAGCCTACATGTAAAATAGCACATACTGCCCGTTGTCCAGACGGGCTATTTATTCTTGAACCTTAGCTGATCCGAGCCTTCGGGACCGGCAACAATTGTAAGACGGGAGATAGAGATTTGAGTTTTAACGACGAGGGTGCCCCCCTGGATTACCGGAGTGCGGGAGTCAATATCGAGGCAGGCAATGCCCTGGTCGAGCGCATCAAGCCGGTCGCGGCTAAAACCCGTATTCCCGGCGTGTTGGCGGGTCTCGGTGGCTTTGGCTCGTTGTTTGAGTTGCCGGTAGACCGTTATCGACAGCCAGTTCTGGTTGCCGGAACGGATGGCGTGGGCACCAAGCTGAAGCTGGCTATCGAGACCGGTCGCCATGGGGGGGTCGGAACTGATCTCGTCGCCATGTGCGTCAACGACATCATCGTGCAGGGTGCAGAGCCGCTATTCTTTCTCGACTATTACGCAACAGGGCATCTGGATGTAGATGTGGCGGCCTCTGTGATTGAGGGGATTGGTCAGGGGTGCGAGTTGGCTGGCTGTGCCTTGGTGGGAGGAGAAACCGCTGAAATGCCAGGAATGTATGAGGCCGGTGATTATGATTTGGCCGGGTTCTGTGTCGGTATCGTCGAAAAATCAAATATTCTTGATGGATCGAGGGTGCAAGCTGGTGACCGATTGATTGGAATCGCCTCCTCAGGGCCGCACTCCAACGGCTATTCTCTGATTCGTAAGATTCTTGAGCGGGTAGGGCAGCTAGCTAATCAGACCGTCGGAGGGCGTTTGATTATTGATTCCTTGATGGAGCCTACCCGTATTTACGTTAAATCCCTGCTGCAGTTGATGAGAACAACTTCGGTGCATGCTCTGGCTCACATCACGGGAGGTGGCATTACCGAAAATCTTCCCCGTGTGTTGCCGAAAGGCACTGCAGCTCGGATTGATCTCGGGGCGTGGCAACGACCCGCCGTATTCGAGTGGCTGCAAGATCAGGGCCGAGTCGAGCATTCCGAAATGCTGAAGACCTTCAACTGCGGCATTGGCATGATCGTCTCTGTAGCAGCTGAGGACGAGGCCACTGCCTTGGCTATCCTCAGGTCAGCCGGCGAGAAGGCGCAAGTGATTGGGGAAATCATCCCGGGCGAAGCTGATCCGGTAGTGCACTATGTGGGGAAATGGTAGAGAAAAAGGATGTCCATGAAATTGAGTATCGTCGTCCCCGTTCATAACGAGAACGAAAACCTTCGCCCACTTATTCAGGAAATCGAGTCCGCTGTTGCAGGATTGGGTGAACATGAAATCGTCTATGTCGATGACGGTAGCAGCGATGACACGCTTTCCAGATTGGTGGCGCTGAAATCAAACTTTCCTGCCTTGCGTGTCCTCCATCACCTTCGTTGCTGTGGGCAGAGTACGGCATTAAGAACAGGTATCAAAGCGTCTACCGGTCAGGTGATCGTGACCCTGGACGGCGACGGTCAGAACGACCCGGCCAATATTCCGGCCATGCTTGAAGCGTGGCGTGAACTAAAGCACACGGATCAAGGTAAAGGCGCACTTATTGCCGGCTATCGTCGCAATCGCAAAGATACCGGATGGCGAAAATTCTCCTCGCGTTTCGCCAATCGCATTCGGGCGGCACTGTTGAATGATGCAACTCCCGATACCGGGTGTGGTCTCAAGCTTTTTGATAGAGCCTTGTTTCTGGAATTGCCTTATTTCGACCATATGCATCGGTTTCTACCAGCGCTCGCTCAGCGAGCCGGGGCTAGGGTTATATCGGTCGAGGTGAACCATCGGCCCAGGACTTTGGGCGTCTCCAAATACGGGACCTGGCATCGTCTTTGGGTGGGAATTTGGGATCTGATGGGGGTCATGTGGCTGCAGCGTAGGGCGCATGTGCCCGAAGTGAAGGAAGCCTGATTCTCTGCCGCCAGCTCCTGTTTTCGGCTTCTTTGGTTTTTGTTTGGCAATATCGCTCACTCAACTCATCGAGAGGACTTTGATATGTCATCGATACTTAGATATTGGTTTTCCGCGGTTCTGCTTTGCACGCCCTTGATTAATGTGGCGACTGCGGAGGAGCCGGCGGTAATGCCGCCAAAACAGACCCTTTTGGAAAAGACGCTTGAATTAAGCTCCAACAAGATAGATGCGCGGGTTTTCCGTATTGTTTTGCCTAAGGGTTTCAAAACCCCCCAGCATGTTCACGATGGACCTGGGCCGCGTTATGTGGTCAAGGGGCGAGTGAAAATCGAGGAGGCCGGCAAGGTCCAGGAATATGGTCCGGGCCAGGTTTTCTGGGAGACGGGAGACGTGATGACGGCGGGGAACGTCAGCGAAGGCGAAGCCGAGTTGGTGATCTTCGAGATTGCCCCGCAAAAACAATCCACTATTCCACCGGCAAATCCATGAAAACATTGCTTCAATTGTTTACAAAGCTCGCTGCTCTGGCTCTCATTTTCTCTGGAATGGCGCTTACCCTGTCGTCGGGCGCTGTATTAGCCGAGGAGGAAATCAAACAGGAATGGCAACCGAGCACACTCAGCGAGCAAACCTTGGCCAAGGTCAATAGTGGCGTCGAGGCCTATCAAAAGTGCCTGAATACGGAGACCCTGGCTCACGTAAATGACAAGGATGACTCAAGGAAAGTCACTGATTTGATCTTGCGTAACTGCGAAAAGCCGCTGACGGCCGTCAAGGAAGCGTTCGATGCTGAAAAGGTGCCCGGCTCAATTTCCGACCGCTATATCCGCAGCAAGCGCTCACGCGGCGCTCAGCAGGTTGTCAAAGTGGTGATGGGAGCCCAAGCTGCTCGTTATTCCGAAACCCATCCCTAATTAACATTCGCCGCGTCGTCGGATATTGCATCCGACAGCGGGGAATCACAGATGATGGCCCCAGTGACCGATTCAAACGGTCTCCGATGCGACACAAAATGTTCCTCGGTGATCGTTGGGTGCATTAGATGTCACATGCCATTGAATTCCGCCGTGCTGAACCGTTTGGCAGCTGGTGACCATGAGGTGATAGATGCAAATTGATTTAAATGTGATACCAACAACGCTGGATTTGGCCCATGTCGGACTTGCCGCGTTGGCTTTATTCCTGCTTTTCACCACGATGCTGCTGGCATTAATCAGCGTCTCCGCTTTACGGCGGCGGGCCCGATCCCAATCAAATGAGGTGGCAGCGTCTGTAGTGTCCGTTTCTCCCCCGTCCCCCTCACGTACTGAACCGCAGAGACCCGTTGTGGTGAGAGAGGCAACGCCAGATGCGGCCTTACAATTACTCGGTTTATTTCAGCAGGAGGCTCGTTTCATTGACTTTCTTCAGGAAGAGATCGCCGGCCACTCGGATTCCGACATTGGCGCTGCCGTACGGATTGTGCACGAGGGTTGCCGTAAGGTATTGAGACAGCATGTCGAACTGGAGCCCGTTAGACCCGAGTCCGAGAGTTCACGTATTACTCTTCCCAAGGGCTTCGATGCCTCATTGGTGCGCGTCAGTGGTCACATCGTTGGCGACCCCCCCTTTGTCGGAACGCTGATTCATCGCGGTTGGCGAGCCAGCAGCATGCACCTGCCCCAACTGGCCGAAGGGCATGATGCCAGTATCCTGGCGCCGGCGGAGGTCGAACTTTGAGTGACCCGCAATTTTCTGTCGGCATAGATCTGGGGACGACACATAGCGTTGTTTCCTATGTGTCCCTGAATGAGGCTGATGGGGAGCAAACTAACTTACGGGTGCTTGACGTTCCTCAACTGATCGCCCCCGGGGTGATTGGCGAGAAAAAGCAGCTTCCCTCGTTCATGTATCAGGCTCATGAAGCCGAACTGGCCCCCGGCGATCGGGTATTGCCGTGGGATGGACACCCGGAAAATGTCGTCGGAGAGTTGGCCCGCCAGCTTGGTAGCAAGACCCCAATTCGCCTGGTGGCCAGCGCCAAGAGCTGGTTGTCTCATGCGGGTGTGGATCGACGTTCCGCCCTGTTGCCTGTGCAATCGCCGGAGGAAGTGCCAAGAGTGTCACCCCTCTATGCTTCGACCGCGTATCTGCGCCATCTGCGGGACGCCTGGGATCAGCAGTTTCCGGAAGCGCCGATGGCAGAGCAGGATCTGGTTATTACCGTGCCGGCATCATTCGATCCGGCGGCACGCGAGCTGACCGTCGAGGCAGCGCATGCCATCGGCCTGCGCCAGGCAGTTTTGCTTGAAGAACCCCAATCCGCTCTCTACAGCTGGATTCAATCCAGCGCCGGCGGCTGGCGCGATCAGGTCAGGCCGGGAGAGGTAATTCTGGTCGTCGACGTCGGCGGCGGCACCACTGATCTCTCGCTGATTGCAGTGACCGAGGAAGACGGCAATCTCACGCTGAATCGCGTAGCCATCGGCGATCACATCTTGCTTGGCGGCGACAATATGGACCTGGCGCTGGCTTACGGCATTCGCTCCAAGCTGCAAGCGGAGGGAAAGCGGCTTGAGCCATGGCAAATTCAGGCTCTGACTCATGCCTGTCGTGAGGCCAAGGAGGTGTTACTAGCCGATGGGGATCTACAGGAGGTGCCCATTGTGGTCCCGAGCCGAGGGTCCTCTTTGATCGGTGGCGCCCTGCGCACCAGCCTGACACGAGACGAGGTGAATGCGGCGCTGGTTGAGGGTTTTTTCCCCCGCGTTGAGCTAACCGAGCGGCCCGTGAACCAGACTCGTACCGGTCTGGCGGCGCTAGGTTTGCCTTACGCTCAAGATGCACGAATTACTGCCCATCTGGCCGGGTTTCTATCGCGTCAGGTAGGGGCCACCGGGGACTTGGCGGGATTTTCCCCATCAGTCGGGCAGCGGTTTCTTCACCCCAGTGCCGTCCTGCTAAATGGCGGGGTATTCAAATCCCGTGTGTTGGCCAATCGTCTTCTTGATGTCCTCAATCAGTGGCTCGCCGCTGATCAAGCTTCGCCAGCGCGGCTACTGCAAGGCGCTGATCTTGATCTGGCAGTCTCGCGTGGGGCGGCCTATTACGGTTATGTCCGAAAGGGTAAGGGAGTCCGGATTCGTGGCGGTACTGCAGCGGCCTATTATGTAGGCGTCGAAAGCAGTATGCCGGCAGTGCCGGGTGTTGCTCCCCCACTTGAAGCGCTTTGCATCGCGCCATTCGGTATGGAGGAAGGCAGCCAGGCC
>Ga0233451_10004658_pt1 | contig 11348 bp, 7 predicted proteins | sample 011ome_29_FD_183052 | JGI IMG/M metagenome (GOLD analysis project Ga0233451, IMG submission 183052) | Coastal salt marsh microbial communities from the Groves Creek Marsh, Skidaway Island, Georgia - 011504CT (spades assembly) | ecosystem: Environmental > Aquatic > Marine > Intertidal zone > Salt...
CCAGATAAAATAGAATACGATTTATTAGAAAACAGAACGCGTCTTGTATTTTTTACGGCTTGGGAATTGGCCAACAGAAAAGAACGTGTAAAAGTTGATAAAGCTTTTCATTAAGTTTCAGGAAACAATAGGAAACCAAAAAAGCTTCTCAAATCTTGAGAAGCTTTTTTTTATTGTTGTATAAGAGCCTCTGTCTCTATCTTATAAAAAGACCCTTAATATACTATATTAAATGTGCCTTGCCACTTCCTGAAATGGATGTATTATTTGAAGAATCATCGCTGCTACAAGCAAAGATTAATAAAGCGGAGAGTAAAAGTAGTTTTTTCATTATGATTAAATTCTATTTAGTCCTTTTAAAAACATATCTGGTGATAAATATTCCATTATTGTCAGATTTATCCCCTTTACTCTCCACACCACTTGTAACAAACATCAATTCCCAACCTTCATCTGACATAGCGTTAAGTTTGGATGTAATTAATGCATCGTTAGCAGCAATATTTTGAAACCTAATTCCTCCCAAATTATAAAAGTTCAATAATTTCGTTTCATCAAAATTTCTAACCCTTATTTCATCTCTTTTTGACTTATTTCGGGTATTATCATCCTCGGTCTTTGTAGAGGTAAACTCCTTATAATCTTTAACATCATTAGAGCTAATAAGCCTTGATCTTCCAAGCCCGTTTGGAACTATTGATTCTACGCTAGTTATTACCTTATATTCGTTTTGAGCAGTCAAATCAAAAGAAATTAAAATGATTGCAAGTAGTAGAAGTTTAATTGTTTTCATTGTATTTAATTTTTTGTGCCTGTAAAAGTCCCAATAGGGGTAAACCATTCATCAACAATATAAGCATTTGTTAAAGTATTACCATTCAAATCTGCTTCAAATTCATACTCAGGCATATCACCGTCATTTTGATAACTAATTGCTACAAAGCCATCAATTTCATCTGTGTAACCATCTAATTCACCAACACCATAAATTTCAGATATAATTTCCCCTGAATATTCAACATAACCTGAACCACCGTCTTCATAGTCTGGTATCAAAGTCCAAGTCCCACTATCTCCAGCATCTGTTTGAAATGTGCCAGACCAAGTTCCACTTACATTATTATTAAAACCATTATTATCCCCGTCTCCACTACAAGCAAATAATGTGAATGTAAAAATTAATAAAAGTAATTTCTTCATAATTTAAAATTTTTATTGATTGTATGATATTGTAAAACTAACAAAAATATTGTTAAGTATTAGTCCAAGTTCCCCAATTTTGCTCTAAAAACCCACTATCAATTACATCATAAGTGCCATCAGACTTAAATATAAAAGTAAAGTCACCAATAGGCGTATCAAAACCTCCTTCCCATTGATTAGAACTATCTAATCCCTCTGAATAAAATATTTCCCAAGTCCCTACAATCGGGTCATTTGAATTATTATTATTATTGTCGTTATCATCACTACTACAAGCGAAGATGAGAATGGCGGTAAGTAAGAGTAGTTTTTTCATTTTTTAACAATAGTATAAGTGCATCCCTAATAAAGTATTAATAATATCTTAACAATTATGTTTTTTTCAATTTTAATTGGGACTTTTTAATGCTATTGAAAAAATATTAGTAACATAGCTTCTTATTTAGCTCTTATAAACTGAGTTTCTAAAGGAATTCCATATAAATTTTCTAATTGATCAGCGCTATTTGTATAAAATTTTGAGTTGGGCGGTAAATTCAAGTTGTTCCAAAAATCTGGCTTATAATTTATGATATAGTCACCCATGTCTTTACCTTTTATTTGGTTGTCAAGGACTTTTAACTTCTTTCTATTAAATTCAACTCCGAGTACTATGGCTTCATGTCTGTAGGATAACATTAATTTATCACTATCCAGTTTTAATAAATTTTTCATGTATGGTGTAACTTCTTCCCAGAACATATATTCTCTATTGTGGTAACTTAAAACCATTTTTCCGTCTTTGTTCTTTCTATAAATATAGGTTGCATTTAAAGCAGATTTTTCGAGCTTATAAATACTTTTAGTTTCGTCTCCAATGTATAATCTGATCCATTTTGATAGGTCTTTTTTTTCTTTCCCTTCTATTACTATAACGTCTTCTCCATCGTAAGAACTATCATCAACAATTTTCCATTTATATTTATTTACGCTTATTCCACTTCTCAAAGGGTTTTGCTTTGCTATCATATTGACTGCATGGAATTCCTGCTTTTTTTTGGCATATCTGTAGTCATTGGACATTCTACCTTGGGCAATTTCAATTGATCCAAATGTCAGAGATGTTGGTCCTGTATCAAAGACTTTAATATAATGTTCTACTAAAAATCTAGAAACATGATTTTCATTTGAAAATCGTCTATATAAAATATTGAGTTGATGGGGTTTTTTGTATGTAGTTTCTTTTAAATTCCTAAGAGCCTCTTTAACTATCGTAATGGGGTTGATTAACTCTACTTCATCCATCACAAATAGATCTTCCTCTAACGTTATTATTTCCATTTTTAAATTCAAAAACTCTTCAACAACAACCTTGAAAGTTTTATAACCCATCGTAGAAATTGTAATAGTGTCATTCAAATTCGAATTATTGAGGTTCAAAAGAAAAGCACCATCCTCATTACTGACTGTTCCAATATATTTGGATAAGATACCAATGGCAGTATATGGGAGTGGTTGATTATTAGAATCAACTATAACTCCTTTAATTTCAATATTTTCTTGGGCCAATACCGAAAATGAAATGGAGCATAGCAATAATAGTATGATGTTTTTTTTAATCACGATTTAAATATTTTATTAAAATAACTAGTAGAGAATGAATTTTTTAATTTGAGTTGAATTATTAATCAGGGCATGAACAATATATACACCTGCCTGATAGTTTTCCAAATAGATTAAATCTTCTGATTTAATTTCCCTTTTTTCGAATATTTCCCTTCCATTTAAATTGAATATAGAAATAACTATATCTTGATTTTTAGGGTTGATTACTTTCAGAGTTTTATCTTTTTTATTAAAAAATAATGAAAAAGATTGATCTTCAATTGTATTTGAATCAACTGATAAAACATACATAGAATTCCAGGCACCTGCATCATTCCCATCATCACCAAAATCAATAGGAGTATCATCACCACTCGGTGCAATATCAAATGTTACAAAGCCAAGTGGTTCATCAAAAAATAAATTTGAAGAGGATAAATCAGCACTAATATTTGAAGTGTCAAATGAATCATTGGTTCCTAAGTTAACAGATGCCCCTGAAACAGAGTTTATCAGCGACAATTGAGTTGCTGAAGCAATATTAATATCTGATTGATTTTCATCACTCCCTCCAATAGTATTTCCATAAATTAATGAGTTTTTGATGATAAAATTTCTATCTCCTTCTATTCGTATACCACCCCCTTTTGCATTGTCTAAAGAAGTAAGATTCACTTTATTCTCAAAAACTGTGATATTTTGAATTTGACTATTACTATTTTGTCCGCCAAAATATAATCCTCCTCCTTGAAAAGTTGCAATATTATTATAAAATGTATTATGAGACATTAAGACTTGTCTCTCATCTCCAAAAATATTTATTGCCCCTCCATTGGCAAAATCACCAGTTGGGCTATTACTATTTATTGCTTGATTGTTATAGAACAAAGATCCAGTAATTGTGGCTAATCCATCGCCTGAGCCACTTATAGCTCCGCCGTTACCTCTTGCAAGGTTATTTTTAAAAATACTATTGGTAATGGTAACATTTCCTTCACTGAAATATAAAGCACCACCTGCTTTGTCAAAAGTTCCAGTGGAGTTGTCATCAAAGATACAGTTTGAAAATGTAAGATTAGAATTTGCATTCATATTGATAGCCCCCCCATTAATCGAAGAGTCTTGATTTCCCCTGAAAGTAATATTTTCAAAATTAACATCTAAATTGGGATTCATTATATGGAACATACGATTGGTCCCTACTTTATTTTCATCTGGGAGTAAAATTGCATTATTTGCCCCAATAAAGTCTATACTTTTTTGAATTCTAACAATAGAGTTGTGAATTACAGAACCAGAGATGTTAATTGTATCACTATTTGGGATATCATATGCTCTATGGACTGTAGAAAATGCTGTGCCTGGGCTAGTCCCCGTATTACCATCGTCTCCATGAGTTGATACATAAAAAGTATTTGGTAATGTTAAATTAGGATACAAGGGTTGATTTTGAGTTAAAGTAATTTCATTTCTCAATGCTTCTCCAGCTTTTCCAGTGAGCCATAGGTAATAATCATTAGGTAATCCATCATAGTTTGTGAATTGACTTAACGCACTCGAGGGTGGATTGTCTTCTACTTTAAAAATACAAGTTCCTTCATCCATTTCATCAAACATGGCAACATAAAGTGTTTCTGTATTTTCTAGAATGGCATTATAAAACTGTCGCCACATGAATTCACCTTTTAGTCTTGGAATGCTATTCAATTCAGCTGCATCACCCTGACTTTTTTTTAGATTTTGCCAACTAAACCCAGGAAATATCACAGGCATATATAACAATCCTTCATTGTCGCACCATACTTTATCTGATGCAATAATATTTTTGTGTGCATCAACTCCGTTCAGATTAGAATATCTCCCTACGGTCCAAGGTTGAATAATATCAGCAGATCTTATAACATCATGAAGTTGTGTATTTGAAACGGCATCTCCATCTAGTGTTCTCCAATTTCTTGGAACTCCAAGCAGTACAGAGCAACCGCCGTAAACTGGGTCATTTTTAAAATAGTTAATAAGATTCTGTACGTCGTTTAAATCATAATTATCAGTACGGTTAAAACCTACTCCCCAAATAGCTACAACTGGTTTTTGATCATAAGTTAATAAATGATTATTCGAGCTATCGTTAAGTCCATGAGCATTAACGATTTCTTGCCAATAATTTGTGATGTCATTTACCATTGTTCCAGTTGCATTGGCGCCAGACAAATCAAACATTACACTAATCAAGCGATTATTATTTGCTATAGATGATGTTACAATATGGTCTAACACCTGTCTATCATTTGCTTTTCTTAGAGGTGCATTAGCCTTTAGGTTATTAGCAAATTGTTGAAAAAATATACCGTCAATACCATACTCATTCATCCATTGAAAGTGTCTGTTTACTGTATTGAAATTTGCCGATGAAAAAACAGTGGCAGTTGTTCCATCAATAAAATTAAATGGGGTTGGATATTTTTCATCTTCATTAGCCTCACTCATATCGGGCCAAAAATCTATGGTAACTTTGCCAGGCTCAAACTCTCCAGTTGATGTTTTGTAATGTTTCCAATCTAAATTAGATCCATCAGAATCAGAATTGAACCATCCTTGATATCCTGCAAGAACTTTACCTAAAATTGAGGTGTTTTCATTGACTATTGTTAAATCAAAACTAGTATCTGTAAATTCTTGATATGGTCTTTGAGGGAATGAGAGTAATTCGGTCCTCAAAATATTTCTTAATTCGGTAGCTACTTCAGGCTGAGAATTAAATAAATTATTTGTTTCAAATGGATCTGCATTCAAATCAAATAATTGATCTTTTACATTATATAAAGGATATTGTGCAGCTGATAGGCTTCCTAATGAAACATTTGGTATATAATAGGGAAGAGGTACCTGTGTTCCGTTTGGGCCATTAAATGTACCACCATTTGCAATTTGATTATTTATTCCGTTTGGATAGCGCACAGTTATGTATTTCCAATCTTTAGTTCTTATTGCTCTTGAATAACCCAATTCAAAAAATAAATAATCATGAACAGGTTGTTGAGAATTATTAATTAAAACTTGTTTCAGACTTTGCCCATCCATGCCTAAATTTGTTAGATCTACACCAGCTAAATCTAGAAAAGTGGGAGCGAAGTCTATATTTTGTACCAGTTCATTATAATTCCCTGCGCTTAATATTCCTCCATTCCAATACATCAATAACGGCACTTTAATACCACCTTCATAGTTTGTGGCTTTACCTTTGTTGTAATCTCCATGGTCCGAAGTTATGACAATTAGAGTATTATCAAGTTTTCCTACTTCTTGTAGTTTATTTACTACAGCACCAACTGCATGGTCAAACCAACGTAACCAAGCGTGTTTCAATTCTTTTCCAGGAATACCTGAAATTTCAGTTTTAATTTCTTCACGCGTTGGTAAGTATGAATAATCTTGAGTTAAAACTCCTTCAGATGTAATATTACTATCTGAGTCTAAACCTGCATAATAATTTCCATTATTTATCCAATATGGTGCAGGGCCGTGAGGTATAGTTTCACTGTAGTAGATAAAAAATGGATTATCACCAGAATTATCAATAAAATCTAAAACCGCTTTATTTTTATATTCGACGTTGTGAACGTTTAGTTGATTATTTCTCAGTTCTAATAAATTAGCAGGGTAAAATGCATCTACTACGTCAAAACCAAAATCCATCATTCTTTCGGCCCATTTATCATGATTAAATTTCATGGCATTTGACACAGAAGTAACATAGGGATCGTCTGTTTGACTGTAGGCCATGAAACCGTTTGTTCCTTGAGTATAATTTTGTAATATGCTATGATCTACAATATGAGATTTTCCAATGAAAGCTGTGGTGTATCCTGCTGTTTGTAGCTGTTTGGGTAGATTGGTCAGACCATCTTCAAGTTCAATATTATTTGAAACTCTTGATTGAACTCCTAGAGGAAAACTGCTCAAAAAATTATTACCTTCTGATCTACCAGCATACTTTCCTGTTAAAATACTATATCTACTAGGGCTACAGATTGAGGATGAGACAAAAGCATTATTAAAAACAATACCGTTAGCAGCTAAATTATCAATAATTGGAGTATGAACATTATCATCTCCGTTAAATCCAAACGGCCTCGATTGATTTTGATTATCATTAGCTGTAAGTGGTATTGAACTTTGATCATCTGTCATTATAAACACAATATTTGGCTGTGTTTGTGAAAATGCCATGACAGAAATAAACAAAATCAAACACAATGTTATCGAAGTGTTTATTAGTTTCATAAGGATACAATTAATAAGTTAAAATCAAAACTAGAACTCTTAATGAATCCTAGTTTTGATTTAATGTTATTAAATAAGTTATTTAATAATTAACTTTTTGGCGAAGGATTTCCCTGAGGATTTACCACTCAATACATAAACACCTGTTTTAAGATGATTTACGCTCAAAGAATGATTTTGAGTAATATTTTTAGCGTCCATTACTTTTGATCCTAACATATTAAACAACTCTATTGATAAGTTTTCATTTAAATTATGAGTTATTTCTAAAGTTTTATAATCATAGTTTACATAAATAGACAGATCATCTTGAGAGACATCATTTACTGACAAGGTGAGTCCAGAGTCCCAAGCTCCAGCATCGTTATCGTCAGAGCCAAAATCAATTGGGCTGTCTGTACCAACACTTACCGAATTGTATTCTACATAGCCAGATGTTTCATTAAACGATAAATTAGATGCAGAAAGGTCAGCTTGAGTCAGGGATGTTGTAAAAACATCACCAGCAGTATCATCTAAGGCGGGTTCTATTTTTTGAGTAATTGAATGGTCAAGTGTTACTACTGTTGCTGGTGTAACCCCCATATCTGAGATGTTTGTTGCACCATTATTGTCATCTACAAAGTTTCCATAGATCAGAGAGTTGTTAATTGTAAAAGGTCTGGCACCTTCTAAACGAATTCCACCTCCTTTGGATTGGTTTAATTCAGCATTAATGACACTATTATTAAACACAGTAGTATTGGTAATGCTACTGTTAGCATTTGTACCTCCTAAGTACAATGCACCGCCATCTATACTCGTTGCAGTATTATTTACAAAAGTAGAAAAACTCATAACCAATTCTCTACTATTGTTAGTTATAGCAATTCCGCCACCTCTATTACCCATGTTTCCGTTAAAAAGAGATCCAGATATAGTTAAGTTACCAGAACCGATACCAGCAATAGCACCTCCGTTGTTAGCAGCGGTGTTATTTAAAAAAGTACAATTTGCTATTGTTAGATCACCGTTATTTAAATGGATAGCCCCTCCTTTGGTCGTGGCATCGTTAGTTTCAAAAATTGAATTAGTGATTGTAGTAGTTCCCGACTGTAAAAAAATAGCTCCTCCTTCGTCGTCAGAACTATTATTAACAAAAGAACAATTGGAGATGCTTAAGTTTCCATTGGCAAAGTAGATAGCCCCGCCACCGGCAGCATTAGAAACGGAGTTACCGTTGAAGGTGCAATTTTCAAAAGAGGCCGTAGCTCCAGCGTTGTTGTTATAAAATACACTACCACCAGCAAGTGTTGTATTGTTATTTAAAAAAGTAAGGTTCTTAAAAGTCACATTGGCAGAGGTGGCACTATTAATTGTGAATAGTCTACTAGTCCCTGAAGATCCTAAAACTGAATTTGAATCAAGCCCTTCAATAGTAAAAGCGAAGTTTTTCGAAGATAAATTCTGTCCTGTTGGATTAATGGTTCCTATAATAACAAGTTTATCGCCTTGAGAATTGATGTCTGCCATAGCAGTACCAAAGTTTCCATATGCATTAGATTCACTGGTGCCATCCATTGCTCCAGATCCTGTAGCGGATACATAAATGGTTTGTGTTGGTGATTGATATTGGTTTGTTTGAACAGTATTAGATGCTGGAGAGGCACCTATTGAATTACTGGCTTTTAATCTGTAGTAGTAATTATCTTGCTGTAAATCTGAATCGGTGTAAGTTTCTGTATTTGCAGGGAGTACTGCCAGTATTTGAAAATTTACACCATCCGATGAGCGTTCCAATATATAATTATCTTCCTCAATAGAGATATCGTGCCAGGTAAGATCTAAATAATGTTCAGTATCAGTAAAAACATAATTATTCGGGAATAATTTTCCAGGTGTATCAGGTAAAACACCATGTGTTATCCTATCTTGAAATTGAGCCGAATATAATGATTGTATTAATAAATTCTGTCCGGTTCCTTCAATATAACCTGCAGGATGACTGAAAACGTTACTATTATTTACAGTTGCATTGCAGCCAATGGCGTAATTTTGACCAATTGGTGGTTTTTGAATTGCTATATGTTTTCCTGGTGCATTAATATTCCAAGCCACTCCATTAGTTAAAGTCCAACCATGACCAGTTCCATAACTTCCTCTATTATGCAAACCTAGAATGCCAGAAACATTTGTATTTGACCAAGAAATATTATCCCAAAGAATACCTTGTCCCCAACGTCTGTGAGATTCCGATCTTGCATAATCACCGGTGGATGAACAATTAGTAAAAACAATTCCATTTACATCACTTGCACCATTGGCTACAAATGTGTGTCGACCGTTGGAGCCCGTACAATTATCAAAAAGGATATTATTGCAAAAATCGGTTACTTCAAAATTATAACGCCACCCACCAGAAATGGGACTATGCATGTCCAAAACATTAGTGTCTATGACTGAACAACGAGTAGCCTCATCAAATTTCACACCTTGATCACTCATTCTTAAAGTAGTAACGCCTCTTATCCATGAATTATCAACCCCAATCATATGAATACTAGTTTTGACATGATTACTGTTTGTCACACCAGATGATTCTACAAATATTCTAAGGTCCTCAACGCCACATTCCTTAATTTGGCTATTACCATTGAACTTATATACATAAGATTGAGATAGTGAACGATCCAATATATCATAAATAGGAGTTGCTACTTGAATCTTATTGCCTTGAATTTGAGTAATATGTCTGTTAAAAACAAGATTAATTTCTCCAGGATTCCATGGTGCATCAGATGCAGTACCACCATTATCTACCGCATTTAACCACGCAGAAGTACTCGGGTGTTTAATAATTATGTTATCACCAACATTATAAACTGATGCATCAGCCACTTCAAAAGTTCTACTTCCAGTAGGAATGTATGGGCTAATTATATTTTGATTGGTTCCCGGCACTTGTCCTCCAAAACCACTTTTGTTATTTGTACCTATTCTAATTAAAGTTCTTTGGTGTGGAACATTACCTACGCCTCTTATAATTGTATTTGAAGCTGGGTTTTCACCATCACCGGAGCCTCTTAGTATAACACCACTTTTATTTATGATAAGAGACCCATGAACTGGATATTCTCCGGGTAGCAATAATAAAGCCCCTCTATGACCGTTAGAATCTAAAGGTAATGCCTCAACTTGATCTATTGCAGCTTGTATATGAGCTGTATTATCTCCAGCTATTGGGCTTATTTCCAATACAACTGGAACATTTGGGATGGGTTCTTCACCATTTTTATATCCAACATAACTGAAATCGGGAATATGATTACCATCAATGTCAGAAACGTATTCCAACTGATTTGAACTGTTGTAGTAAAGTATTGATGGTTCATATTGCGCATTGGCTGAGCTTGAAAAAATAAGTAATGTTATAACTACATTGAAATTCAAAAAAATAATTTTATTCATATCAATTAAAAGGTTAATTACAAATAGAATTTAATCTCCAAAGTTTACCACCATTTTCAAATAGCATTATACCGCCATCACATTCAAATGAAACTGCCTGTGAGATTTCATTCCATATTAAAGTGTTTCCATCAAATGTGTATGAGTCAATTCCTGGAATTCTATCTGTAGAATTTAATGCATTGAAATCCGCATCAGTACAAAGGTTATCTACACTGCCGCAGTTTGCATAAGAAGTGTACACATTACCGCCCTCAAACTCATACATTGTGTTTGCATATGTTCTGTCACTAGGGTCTGGAGACCATAGCCATTTACCTTCAACTGTGTAAGTTGGTAATGGAATATCTTCAGAATTATCATCACTACTACAAGCAAAGATGAATAAAACGGAGAGTAAAAGTAGTTTTTTCATTTTAGTTAGCGTTATAAGTTAATTCATTACAATTTTGATAATTGTATCCCTCTTTTTGAAAATATTCTAATGTGTTATATGCTAAGTCAAAATCATAAATAAGGATATTATTTGAACACAAAAAGTTAATAGAATCAAAATATTCATCTTCACCATCTGTGATTTTATAAATATTATTACCCGTATTAGTCCAAAATCCCATATTTTGCTCTAAAAACCCACTATCAATTATATCATAGCTGCCATCTGACTTAAATATCCAAGTAAAGTCCCCAATAGGCGTATCAAAACCACCTTGCCACTGATTAGAACTATCCAATGCTTCTGAGTAAAAAATTTCCCAAGTCCCTACAATCGGGTCATTTGAATTGTTATTATTAGTGTTGTCGTTATCATCACTACTCTTACTTTCCGA
>Ga0233451_10004671_pt1 | contig 11325 bp, 10 predicted proteins | sample 011ome_29_FD_183052 | JGI IMG/M metagenome (GOLD analysis project Ga0233451, IMG submission 183052) | Coastal salt marsh microbial communities from the Groves Creek Marsh, Skidaway Island, Georgia - 011504CT (spades assembly) | ecosystem: Environmental > Aquatic > Marine > Intertidal zone >...
CTGAAGTGAGTATTGTGGATGGGGCAGATATTTGCCGTGCCAAATACTGGCACGAGCGTGCTATTATTTGGGCATGTCGATAAAGCATGCTCTTTTCTCGGAAAGCCAAGCCAAAGTCCTGTTCTGGATCTTTGGTCAGCCAGGGCGTTCTTACCATTTGAGCGAATTGCGTCGATTAACGGGGCTGGGCAGCGCTTCGCTGCAACGGGAGATTAACCGTTTGGTCGATGCAAAACTGGCAACTTCCGAAATGGTTGGTAACCAACGCCAGATTACCGCGAACGGCAATAGCCCGGTCTTTAATGAGCTCTGTACACTGACCCGAAAAGTAGTGGGTATCGTCCCGATGCTGCAAGACGCATTGAGTATCATCGGAAACAAAATTGTTCTTGCTCTAGTCTTCGGTTCAGTTGCCAAGGAAACAGATACCGCTACGAGCGATATTGATGTCATGTTGGTGGGGCCCAATTTAACGTTGGCCGAAGTGCTTGAAGTCCTGATGCCTGTTGAGACCATGCTGGATCGTAAAATCAACCCGACCTGTTATACGGTTGATGAATTCAAGAAAAGACTGGGTGACCCGGACTCCTTTGTGAATCGGGTATTAGACCAGTCAACCATCAAACTGATCGGGGATGCCGATGCCTTCAGAAGCGCTCAGTAATCTCGCCAAAATCGGCAAGATCAAAGACGAGCCGATGAATCGTGCCGAGGTTGATCGCATGCTGGTCATGGCTCGTAAGCGCCTTGAGGACGCAAGTTTTTTACAGATCTCGCAAGAAGGTCGTTTCACAAGTGCTTACAACGCAATTCATGCCGCTGCTTTGGCTGCACTTCGTTGGCATGGCTATCGAAGTGAAAACCGATACATCGTCTTTCAATCGCTGGGAAACACACTTGACTGGCCAGCCAACAAGTGGCGCGTGCTGGATGCTGCTCATCAAAAACGCAACCTCGCAGAGTATGAAGGTTTCCTTGAAATTGAGGAATCAACTATTGCAGAGCTGCAGCGCCTCGCTAACGAACTGATTGCCGACGTGGAAAAGCTGGTCACCTCTTCGTAAGACTTGGTGCCGATCTTTTGTATCAATACAAAACCAAGCAAAACGCTCAACTTTTATTGGCTATGGCAGGATAGGCTTGCCGCCGGTGTTTGTCTTACAGGGGGTGTGCGAGTAACGAAGAAGTGCTTTGTGCTGCTACAAACCTTACTGATTTGCTCGGTTTTGTATTGATACAAAAGATCCCATCTTCAGAGCCGTCTGTAAGAAAAATGGCGCCATGAGGCCTATCCTGCCTTAAATTGTTTTTTATGCCGCAGTGGCTACTTAGGAAATTGAATACACAGACTTTCCACTTCCGAACCTAACGTTGTACAGCATTTGCGATGGTGAGTGGATATGAGTAATTGTTGCTGCTGCGGCTGGCGAGGTCAAAATGGGCGTCTTGTACCCGGACACAAACATGTTTTTTATCAGAATGTTTTCGGTTTCGGAAAAATTTCAATCCATGCTGCGATACCGCCGCCATTTCTGGGTTCAAGTTTTACATGCCACCCATGGATATTTGCTAGTTCACGAACGATGGCTAAACCCAAGCCTGCGCCACCTGTGCTGGAACTTCTTGACCCCTCGATGCGTTCAAACGGCAAAAAAACGGATTCGATTTTTTCTGGTGGTATTCCGGGGCCTTGATCAAGTACGCCAATCCGGCAAATTTTCTCATCGTATTTGCAGACCAAATTGATTTTGCCGATTGGAGCATAGCGTAATGCATTCTCAATCAAATTGCTGAGGGCCCGGCGTAGAGAAAGGGCAGGTAATGAAATCTCAATGTTTGGACTGCAATCGACACTAATGCACTCGTGAGCCTCGCTTTGCTCAATAAGCTCTGTCAGCAATTGATAAACGTTGATCCTGGAGAGATGTTCCTTATCTAATCCTCGCGCAAGGTCGAGAATCGTGCCAATCAGTTGGTTCATTTCATTGATGTCTGTTTCCAACCTCGTGATCAATTTGGGTGTTGGTGATTCTTTAAGGAGTTCGAGCGCCAAACGCATTCTGGCAAGTGGTGTCCTAAGATCATGTGAAATGCCCGCCAAGATCGTGGTTCTTGCGGTCAAGAGTCTCTGGACTTGACGAGCCATCGTATTGAAACGATCGGCCAGTTCCCGTAGCTCTTTTGGCCAAGCATTAGGATGCAATTCTCGATATTCCCCCTGGCCTAATTGCTGGGCTGCCAAGTCCAGCTTGGCCAATGGTAAGGTAATACTTTTGGCGAGTAGGTGAGCGAGCAGAACAGCTACCAACAAGCCGATCAGGAGCAAAACGATAATCGCAGATAATGGTTGAATGCCAATGCGTTCTTTAGGTATGCCGACATAGATCGTTTGATGCTTCGACGGAATAGATGCCCAGTACCAGGTTTGATGATTGGTTGTGTCAGCCAGAAAGCTTGGAGCGTGGCCAATTCTGGCAGCTAAGGCTTGTTCCAGAAATGTAAAATAGGGCGGGCGCCAGCTTGATGTTGGGTTTGCTAAAGGTTCAACCCTGAGTGCGATAGCGTGATGCTCTATCAGTTCTTTTTCAAAGGCGGGCTGCTTATCATCCGGAAGTTCAGACCAGGTTTGGGCTGACAGCACCATGAGGCTCGCAAGGTCATCTGCAGATCCCTGGGCGACAGGAAGAAGCAGGTATTTTACGAGCGCCGCTGCGACAACGAGTTCGACAAAGAATAATGCCAACGTCAAAAGAAGCGTGTTACGTTTCGCTAGGCTCATGGCGTTTTGTTGTGAACCTGTCCGGCAGGATTAAACAAGTAGCCTTCTCCGCGTATGGTTCGGATGAAGATTGGAGCTGCAGGGTTGGCTTCAATCTTGTGCCTCAGCCGGGTGATTCTTATGTCGATGCTCCGATCAAAGGCATCGCGATCATATCCCTTAAGTGATTCAATCAACATGTCGCGCGTTAAGACTCGATTGGGTTGTTTTACAAACAAGCTGAGCAGATCGAATTCCCCGGTTGTCAAATGGATCTCGTCGTCGCCACGAATTAGTCGCCGACCCACTAAGTCTACGGTAAACGGGCCGAACTTTTCATGCTGCCGATCCTGAGGGCTCTGTGACTCACGATGATGGTCTTGTCGGCGTAGCAGTGCTCTGATACGTGCAAGTAATTCTCTGGGATTAAAAGGTTTGCCAAGATAGTCGTCGACACCCACCTCTAGGCCAATGATGCGATCAACATCTTCACTCTGCGCCGATAACATCAGTATGGGAATATGTGTTTTTGATCGTAGAAATCGAGTCAGCGATAGACCATCTTCGCCCGGAAGCATTAGGTCCAGAACAATGAGCTCAAACGGGTGAGTGTCTAGAACCGAACGCATGGCAATGCCATCTGCAACTGCAGTGACGTCAAACCCATTGCCTGAAAGATAGTCTACAAGGAGTTCGCGTAGAGTTGGATCGTCGTCGACGACCAGAATCGAATCGATTTGAAGTTTATCCATAGAACTGACAGCCTAGCTGACGAGCCAGGAAACGCGTTGCTGTGTTGATGACGATTGTTGAAGAAATTCGTCACTGAATCTTAAGGAATTGTAATTGACTTGGGTATTTTTGAAAGCGCGAAGATCAGTTCTGAAACAAATTGAAACAAAAGAGGGGCGTTTCGACAAGCTAATGAAACGTTTCCAGCGCAAGATGACGACTTTCCTGCTAAATGACCTGCGTATCCGAGTTTGTGTAGGTGGGAATTTGATGGTTGATCTAGGCTGTGTCATAGAGAATTCAAACGACAGGTTAAAAAATGGCGGCTCAGTTAAAAATAAAACACATTCTTTTCTCAATAACGATTGGGTTCGCCGTGTTGGCCACCGGTTGTGGAAAAACCAAAAATGAGTTTAATGGATACATAGATACCGATATGTCGTATCTCTCAAGTAGCTTTTCCGGAAGATTACAAACGCTCAATGTCCAGCGTGGCGACTTGGTAGAAGCCTCACAAAAATTATTTGAAGTAGATCCAACCTATGAATCTATTTCGGCAAGTATCGATCAGCATAATGTCGATGCGTTACAGGCTGAGTATGAACAGGTTAAAAATCAGATTGTCTATGCGAAGCAGCGTCTAAAGCGTGAACGGACAATGGCCAAGAGCGATGCGTCTAGTAAGGATGACGTGGATCTGGCGCTGAAAAACCTGGATGTTTTGAACAATCAGCTAAAAAGTATCGAATCCCGTATAGGGGCAAGCCGTGGGGTAACAGAGAGAACGCTGTGGCAAAAGTCACAGAAAAATGGGACCGCGACTTTGGATGGAATGATCTTTGATACCTATATGCAGGAAGGTGAGTTTGTCCAAGCTGGGCAACCTATTGTTGCATTCATCACACCCAAGTCACTAAAAGTCACGTTCTTTGTGGCTGAACCCGACATTTCAAAGGTCAAATTGGCATCAAAAGTCCAATTGTCTGTAGATGGCAAAGAAGAACCACTGACAGCAACCATCGATTACATATCGAGTAAAGCCGAATATACACCGCCAGTGATTTTCTCCCGAGAAGAGCGCGCCAAATTGGTTTTTAAGGTGATTGCACGGCCTGAAAAAGTAGATCTACAGTCTATCCACCTTGGACAACCGGTGACGGTTAGATCAACTCATGAATGATTTTGCTATCGACATTCGTGGGCTCACCAAAAAATTCGGCGAGAACATTGTTGTGAACAACTTATCGTTGCAGGTTGAGCGCGGGTCTGTCTTTGGATTTCTAGGATCCAATGGAAGCGGTAAAACGACAACTATACGCATGATATGCGGATTACTGATGCCGACGAGCGGCACAGGTCGCTGTTTGGATCTGGACATACAAAACGATAGTGAAGAAATTCGATCCAGAATCGGCTATATGGCACAAAAGTTCTGTCTTTATGAACAACTTACAGTCATAGAAAATCTCCGATTTATTGGCGAGGTATATCAACTTTCGGATTTGGATGACAGGATTTCCGAACAGCTAAAGTATCTACGCCTCGAAAATTACAAAGACCATCGTGCCAGGGACTTGTCGGGTGGCTGGAAGCAACGCTTGTCATTAGCTTCCTGTCTGCTGCACTCACCCGAGATTCTGTTTCTTGATGAACCTACCGCAGGCGTAGACCCCAAAGCCAGGAAAGAGTTCTGGGACTATCTGCACGAGATTGCGATCGAAAAGGGCACAACAATTCTGGTGACAACCCACTATATGGATGAAGCCGAAAAATGTACTAACCTCGCTTACATTAATCAAGGGAATTTGCTTTATACGGGAACGACCACAGGGATCATTCCTTTCTCGAAAATCATCAGTTACGTGAGCGATATCCAACGTCAGCAGCAAGCATGGATGACTTCAGAGATTGGTCGGCGTTATCCCGCTGTAACCACGAGCTTTGTCAATAATCAGTTAAGGATATCGTCGCGAGATCAAGAGATCCTAAATGAAATTCTCGAACGTTATCCCGATAGTCAATTCACAAGGGTTGCCCCTTCCTTTGAGGAAGTTTTCATCGGGTTGATCTCATGAGAATTTTCAGACTTGCGAAAGTGACACATATTTTTGGACTATCGACCGCAAGAATTTCTGGGTTGATGCACAAGGAATTCACGTTAATCCGGCGTGATCGCGGAACGGTGGCTATGCTGCTTATTTTACCGGTCATGATGCTGGTTTTATTCGGCTTCGCGATTCAGTTAGACCCCAAGCTGTTGCCTACAGCTGTCATCGATCATGATCAAAGCCCCTTAACCAGAAGCATCATCACCAATATCGAGGCTTCCGGATATTTCAAAGTGGTGGATTCAAATGCGACTGAAGCGAAAGCCGAAACCGAGATGTCGGAAGGCGCGCTAACGTTTATTCTGACCTTTCCAGGTGGGTTCACCAGAGATTTTGTTCGTGGCGAGAACCCGCAGATATTGATTGAAGTTGATGGATCTGATCCGGGCAACAGCATGAATGCAGTCAGCCATCTGCAGCCTATTATCGATCAATCGATTATCGAGTTCACGAGCAAGGGCCTGACAACACCATACCTTCAGGGAAAGAAGCGTGAAGCTACACTGATCGTTCATCGCAACTACAACGAAACGAATAAGAGTGTCTTCAATATTGTTCCAGGGTTAATTGGCGTTCTCCTAACTCTGACACTTGTCATGATTACCTCCACTGCGATTACCTCAGAACGAGAGGCGGGGACGATGGAGTTGTTGCTGACGACACCACTCAAGCCAGCGGAGATTATTCTGGGTAAAGTAATTCCGTACGTATTGGTGGGATACGTTCAGTTGACGATTATCGTTGCTTTTGGTCTGCTGGTGATCGGTCTTCCTTTTGAAGGAAGTATGCTACTGCTCTACTTGGCCAGCGCACCGTTTATTGTCGCCAATTTGATGATCGGAATGCTTTTTTCGACTTTTGCACGAACCGCCATGCAAGCGGTCATCATGAGCATCTTCTTTCAGCTCCCTTCGATGTTTATTACTGGGTATGTCTTCACCTTTTATGGGATGCCCGGTTGGGCGCGCAATGCTGGGTCGTTGTTGCCCATGACCTACTACATGAGAATTGTGCGCGGGATATTTCTGAAAGGTAGCGATACCCTCACGCTAATGCCCAGCATATTGATGCTCTGTGCAATCGCCACGGTTCTCGTCGTTGTGACGAGTATGAAATTTCGCAAAACACTGGATTAATACCGAGCGCATGACAATGAACCTAACTAGATTTAGTTCAGCAGTATGTTGCATCCTGCTATCGGGATGTGCTCTTGTGCCTGAGTCACCAATGCCTGTATTGGCTGAGCCAGAAAAATTAAGAAGCGGCACTCCTATTGTCCAGGAAGGTGAAAGCGTTTCTAACTACGCTTGGTGGACCCGATTCAAGGATCCACAGCTCAATGATTTAATCGATCAAGCTTTGACTAACAACCACGACATGCAGATTGCGGTTGCCAATGTTGAACAAGCAGAAGCTCAATTGCGTGCAGCTCAATATGCATGGCTTCCGACCCTGGATGCCCAAGGGGGCGCTATGGGCTCCGGAGGAATAGATACATCCTATTCCAACAGAGGCAGTGCTAGTTTCAGCAACGGGTTGGGTCGACTTTCCGTGGTCTATGGCACTTTTGTTCCTTCATATTCACTCAATGTCTTCGCCCTGATTAATCAAACGCGGGTTGCTGAAGCCTCGCTTGAAATCCAAAAGGCGGCACGACACTCTGTGCAGTTGACTGTCATTGGACAAGTCTCAGGTGGTTATTTCAATCTCCTCTCTGCCCGTCGTGAGCTTGCCCTCCAAGAGAAAAAGATCGAATTGCTTTCGCGTTTGAAGGAAGCTCACCATACGCGTTTGAGCGCAGGTGGCGCGAATGCAACCAGTCTGCTCGAAACAGAATCTCGGCTGCGTTTGGCGCAGGCAATGCTTAAAGATGTCCATGATGATATCCAGAAAACAGAAAATGCAATTCAATTGTTGACTGGAAAGATGCCAGGTGCATTTTCTACGAGCAAATCACCGGCTGACTTTTCTATTGAGGGTTTAATTCCATCGAATCTTCCATCGATGGTTTTGCATCAGCGGCCTGATTTATTGATGGCTGAAAACAATCTCCGGGCTGCAAGTGCCCAAATTGGTGTTGCCAATGCTGCATTTTTCCCAAATATTTCTTTGACAGGGCTGATAGGTGGTGCATCGGCAATGCTGACGAACTTGTTTTCAGTTCAGGGTGGGTTTTGGGGAGCCACGGGTACGGTCGCAGCTCCCGTGCTTAATGCCAGAAAGTTTGCTGAGGTGAGTGTTGCCGAAGCAAAGCAAAAGGCAGCATACGCGAACTATTTGCAAGCGGTGAAATCCGCATTTAGTGATGTGGATAGCCAACTAACTAGTATGCAAATCGCGAACCAAAAGCAAGCTGATCTTTTGGCTGCGAATAAAGCTGCTCAACGCCTGACAGCCATAAACGTTGCACAATACAAAGCTGGAGTGAGAGACATACGGTTCGCCTTGGAAGCTGAAGCTGAAGCCATTGAATCTGAACGACTGGTCAATGGTGGAAGTGCCAGGCAGCTTTCTCAGCTAGTTACCGTATTCCAATCTTTGGCTTCTGGGTATGCAGTTACAGCGTCAAAGTAAGATATCGATTCCTATTGGTAAATGCAGATTCTTAGCAAAGTATCGACTGGCCACGCAGCACCGAACATGCTGATTTGAATGGTGAAGATTAATCTTCAGGCAACAAAAAACCGCCTCATGGGCGGTTGATTGTTTTTTGCCGGAACCGCCTACCCACAAGGGGTTGGTGGTGGGTCGTGAGTGACTCGAACACTCGACCTACGGATTAAGAGCGTAGTTTTACGAAGTATTTCTATTTAAAAACAGTTAGATACGTTACAAAATTTCAGGTGTGTAAATAAGTGTGCAATTGAAATTGTTGCGTGTTGAGCCGTTTAAACGTCAAGAACAGAGTTGTCGTTTTAAACGACATCGTAAAGGCTCAGGATCGCAGATGCTGAGCTACTTTGACTTTGAGTGTCTGCGCAGCAGGTGCGAACTCGAAGGCTTAATTACCCTGTGCTTCTGCACGATGCACAAGACTTTCGGCATGTTCTTTGACCTTTTCAAGCTCTTGAAGCGCTTTGACGTAGTGTCCGTTCATCGTTTTCTCGCCTAGGATTTTGCGCTCATGATTGGCTGCGTGGTGGACGGCATCAATGGCTGTTTTGACAGTTTCTAGAGCTTCTTTGGCTTTTTCGAGATGGTTCATGCTTCGACTCCTGTTGAAGCCTTAATTCTATGCCGACTGCAGTTTGTTGGCTAATCAGGAGGCCTGTGAAATTTTAATAATTGTGGATTAAAGCTATTCATCGTGACGCTCTTGCAAGTGCTTCCCGTATACGAAGTATCGTTTTCTCAACAGGGTCTTTGACGGACACTTCAAGCCCAAGATCTCTAGCGATAGCATTCACTTTCGCTGGATTCATGGGTATGCCACCTCTGTCTACTGCTTTGACTAGGGTGCGAGCTTGTTGATACTCCTTAGGCAAACCCCTCCCGCATGAAAGTAACCGAGAGAGCCAGCTGAAATATTTTGCGCGCTTCTTTGATCCCATTTTTACTAAAAGTGCGGATGAGTTTTGAACCCTAAGGCCAAGCAGCTTTCAGTATGCAGGTTTACTGATTCAGCATCAATCATCAGGCAACAAAAAACCTCCTCTCAGGCGGTTAGTCGGGATGGTGGGACGTCAAGGATTCGAACCTTCGACCTACGGATTAAGAGTCCGCCGCTCTACCAATTGATTTGCCTGTTCAGTATGGCAGAAAAATAGCGCTTTTGTTAAGGCATCACCGTAAGCGCTCGGCAAAAACCTGCTGAAAGCTGCTACAGACTAAGCCGACGACAGACTCAAGCGTCAGTGCAGACTGAATCATGATGAATCGCCTCTAGTTCTTTTTCCGGTGGGCATGATGGTGGGTTTTTTTGAAAAGTTCTGTAGAATCCACTGCTGATGCGGGTTGTAGGGTTGTTCTTAAGGACGCCCTGTCCGCCATCTAGTCTATCTGAGCCCTCTCTGCAGGGACTTTTGGCAAAGAGCCAAGCTCGTGGTGCCCACAACGTCATAGCTAATTTTTATCAAGCCCCGTTCGGGGCTTTTTTATTGCCAAGATCTTGCAATCCATCCAAGAACTAACCCTCGCATGGAACTGAAATGTACTGCTTATCAACGTTTCGTGAAGAACGCCCCAGCGGACTTTATCGCGGCGCAGCTTAAAGCTATTGTCGGCATCGAAATTCCCATTCTCTCAATCGAAGGAAAATGGAAGATAAGTCAGAACAGGCAACCAGCCGACCGCCAAGGTGTTATTGATGGATTACGGACCGAACAGCTTTGTCCGTCAATGTTGCACATGATGGAGGCACCATAGGAACTTGCGAACTCCAGCCACTTACCGCCGCCAGGTTGACTGGCCGAAGTAAATGTCTGGATAGAGTCAAGTCTCGGAGAGTCAGCGGCTACAAGCCTTCCGCAAGCGCCTTGGTAAGAACCCCTGCAGAAATTTCCTTACACCCAGAAACATTCTGTCCTGCCCACAAAGGTGAAAAGTCACCACTACCCATACTTTCGGCTTTGGCCCTCAAAGGGGCTGATGCAGCTGCGACAAGTGGGAATCTGGGGGTATCAGAATTAATTGGCCCCAGTTCCCTCATCAAACGATTGACGATACCGCGAGCTGGCCTGCCAGAGAAGATATTGGTCAACGCGGTGACTCTGGCACTATCGCTCTTCAGAGCTGTACGGTGAACCGCACTGGTGTTTGCTTCAGGACAAAGCATGTAAGCCGTACCGACTTGAACACCGGAAGCCCCCAAATCCATTGCCGCCCGAACACCTCGTGCATCAGCTATTCCACCCGACGCGATAACAGGCAACTTTACCGCCTGCACTATTTGGGGAACCAGTGCAAAAGTGCCTACCTGCGTACTAATCTCTTCGCTGAGGAACATGCCACGATGTCCGCCTGCCTCAAGACCTTGCGCAATAACAGCATCAGCGCCATGCGCCTCAAGCCAAATGGCTTCTTCAACGGTGGTTGCTGACGACAATATTTTTGCGCCACAAGAATGAATCGTGTCCATGATTTCTTGTGACGGCAATCCAAAATGGAAACTCACAACAGCAGGGGCGTATTCACATACTAACTCCGCTATTTCCATGTTAATGGGCATTCGTGCCGCGCTTGATGGCTTAGCGGTAGGTTGAATTCCGAGCTCGGCATAGTAATCATTGAACAGCGCACGCCAAGCGGTAGCCGTGCGTTCATCCGGCACCGGTGATTCATGGCAGAAAAAATTGACATTGAACGGTCGGTCGGATTTAGACTTGATTGTCTGTAGCTCGTAGCGCAGCTCATCGGCGGAAAGCATTGCACAAGGTAGCGAACCTAGGCCGCCAGCATTCGAGACTGCGATGGTAAGCGCACTATTTTGAACACCTGCCATCGGGGCTTGAATAATGGGAAGCTCAATCCCTAGAAACTGATCCAGACGCATCTGATTTCTCCTGTTTTCATGGAATTTTACTTCGCCTCTGGCAAACGGAAGATTTGTCCTACTAAGCCCTATCAAAGTGGTCATGACCGGTGAGCTCGACCACGATAGTGTAAGCGCCCTCGGTTAAAGTCGGACAGGATAAGTTTTATGTCGCTATTATCCACCTCGTATAATGGGCATGTAAAAATCTAAGGAACGATGATGGCGACACCCGTAGCAACGCAAGCAGTACTGTT
>Ga0233451_10004688_pt1 | contig 11306 bp, 9 predicted proteins | sample 011ome_29_FD_183052 | JGI IMG/M metagenome (GOLD analysis project Ga0233451, IMG submission 183052) | Coastal salt marsh microbial communities from the Groves Creek Marsh, Skidaway Island, Georgia - 011504CT (spades assembly) | ecosystem: Environmental > Aquatic > Marine > Intertidal zone > Salt...
ATCCTTATAGAGAACCTTATAAGCTTGGCGCAATGCAGAAATTGTTTCGCTCGAGAATCCACGACGCTTTAAGCCTTCTACGTTAATCCCATGGGGGGAAGCTTTATCCCCTGCAGCAATCACAAAAGGAGGAATATCTTGCACTAAAGCGGATGCACCACCCAGCATAGCATGTTGGCCAATACGAACAAATTGATGCACGCCAGACATGCCACCCATAATTGCCCAGTCATTTACTTGCACATGGCCAGCGACTTGGGCATTACTTGAGAAGATTGTGTGATTACCAACCTGACAATCATGGGCAATATGCACATAAGCCATGATCCAGTTGTCGTTGCCAATGCGGGTTATACCCTCATCTTGAGATGTGCCGGTATGAATCGTCGTGAACTCACGAACAGTATTGCGATCACCAATAATGAGTTGGGTTGGCTCGCCACGGTACTTCATATCCTGTGGAGGGCCGCCAATAGCAGCAAAGTGTGCAAAGTTATTTTCTTTGCCAATGGTTGTGTAGCCCTCAATCACGGTATGAGAGCCAATCTTAGTTCCAGCACCAATCTTGACGTTAGGTCCGATTACGGAATAAGGACCAACTTCAACATCGCTGGCCAGCTCAGCCTTGCTGTCCACTACGGCAGATGCATGAATCCGAGTCATTACGCGCCTTTCGTACGTACCGCACAAGTGATATTTGCTTCTGCAGCAATCTCGCCATCTACAGTTGCCTTAACAGCAAACTTATAAATACCAGCGCGACCCCGCTCTAATGTGGCGGTCATAATCAGTTGGTCACCAGGTAATACCGGCTTTTTGAAGCGAGCCCCATCAATACCTGCAAAGTAATAAATAGCATCCTCAGCACGCTCTTCAGAGAAGGTTAGTAAGGCTGCAGTTTGGGCCAAGGCTTCAATAATCAATACTCCAGGCATGACCGGAAAATCAGGGAAATGACCTTGGAAAAAAGGCTCATTCATGGTGACATTTTTTAATGCAGTAATGCTTTCGCGCGGGGAAATTTCTAGTACACGATCTACCAATAAAAATGGATAGCGATGCGGAAGCAATTTAAGAATCTTGTTAATGTCGATTGCGATTGGTGTGCTCATAAATGACCCGCTGAAAAGTAAATATTAATTTTAGATTTATAGAATCTCAAGACTCTGAAGATTTGTTTTTATCCAGTAAGCGCAAGCGCTGACGAATTTTATCTAGACCACGCAAAATAGCGGCATTTTTCTCCCACGCACCGTGGAGCATTGAAGGATACACACCAGTGAAATGCTGGCCAGGCTCTGTAATGGAGCGAATAATCGAAGTATTGCCAGAAACCGTTGTTCTATCTGCAATCGTCAAATGACCTGCAAAGTTAGCGGCGCCACCAATGATGCAGAAATTACCTATCTTGGTACTTCCAGAGATTGCCGCACAACCCGCTATTACGCAACATGCGCCCACGATGACGTTATGCGCAATTTGCACCTGGTTGTCTATCTTGGTGCCAGCGCCAATTACCGTATCACTCATTGCACCACGATCAATCGTGGTTGATGCGCCGATCTCTACGTCATTGCCAATGACAACACGTCCTGTCTGAGGGATCTTGACCCACTCTCCGCCCTTGGCAGAAAAATCAGGAGCAAAACCAAAACCATCAGCACCAATCACTGCACCACTATGAATAATGCAGCGCTCGCCAATTTGAGTACCGTAATAAATTGATACAGATGGGTAGATCAATGTGTCGCTTGCAATAATGCTATCTTTAGCAACGCTAGTGTTACCAAGTATAGAAACGCGCTCACCAAGTTTTACACCTGCAGCTATTTGTACAAATGGTCCAATATGGCATGAAGGTGGGACAGTGGCGGCTGGATCAATTACTGCACTAGGATGAACTCCAGGCTCGTATTTTGGGCTACTAGCTTTAGCAAAGTGTTGCGCCATTCTTGCAAAAGTAGCATATGGATTTTTAGCAACAAAATACACACGCTTTGCTGAGTTGGCGATAGGGTTTGCCTGCAAAAATTCGAGGTCTGATTGACTAACAATCAACGCTCCGGCAGAGCTTTCACTAGCCTGTTGGCGATAGAGCGGATTCGATAAAAAGGATATTTGGTCGAACTGCGCTCGCTCCAAAGGAGCGAGGCCCGTAAATCCGTGGGAAGCCTCCCCCACCAAGCTTGCTTGAAACTGTTCGGCCAGCTCAATGGCGGTCGGCATAAAGCTTACTTCTGGCTATTTAAAGCCTTGATAACATCATCGGTCACATCAGCCTTTGGACTGACATAAGCTGCTTCTTGAACAATGACATCAATTTTTCTTTGTTCAGCAATTTGCTTTAAGACTGCATTTGCTTTTTCTGCAATCTTGGCGCGCTCTTCGAAAGTGCGCTGATTAAGATCTTCAGTGAACTCACGTTGCTTACGCTGCAATTCGCGATCCTGGTCAGCCAACTCGCGTTGACGACGAATACGCTCTGATTCATTCATCACAGCAGCATCACGGTCTAGCTTTTCAGCAGCAGACTTAATCTTTTGAGCGCTGTCACGCAAATCATTCTGACGCTTTGTAAACTCATTCTGCAAACGAGTCTGCATTGCTTTAGCAAGATTAGACTCGTTAAATACTTTCTCAGAGTTCACAACTGCAACACGCGTACCTGCGTCTTGAGCAAACACTTGAGGGGCAGAAATTGCTGTTACAGCAGCAATAATGCCAACTTGAATCCATTTTGAAGATTGATAGAACTTCATAAAACTTTCCTTAAACAATTAAAACGCTGTGCCCACTTGGAACTGTAGACGCTGGATATTATCCGTTGGTTGCGACTTATACGGAATACCGTAGCTAAACTTCAAAGGCCCTAGCGGTGATATCCATGATAAACCCAATCCATAGGAGTATCTCAGAACTAAATTGATGTTTTCCCCAAAAGCATTACCGCCGTCCACGAAGGTAAAGAGTCGCAGGGTTTTATCCACACCAGAACCTGGGACTGGGAAGGTGTACTCCACATTACTCACAATCTTGGACTGACCGCCGGTTGGCTGGTAGGCGCCAACGATGGTGTTGTAGTACTGAGGCCCCAAGGATCCAGGAGCATAACCACGAACCGAGCCAATACCGCCAACAAAGTAGTTTTTAGTAATAGGGAATTCTTTATTGCCGTATGCCTCACCATACCCAACTTCACCATTAAAGGACAAAATATTCCCTTTGGAGAATGAATGGTACTTCTGATACTGACCAAAAAGACGGTAGAAGGTGAGATCCCCAACTGGAGTTCCCACTTCAGCTGAGAGTTGCTGCAATGAACCCTCGGATGGAATTAAGGTGCTATCACGACCATCACGCGCCCAACCTACGGTCAATGGAACGTTGTAAGTTTGCAGACGTCCTGGAACAGTTCCACCGTAACTGGTGACATAGTTTTGGTAAGGAATTGGCGTATTGGTGGTGGCGTAAATACTAAATACCTCGATACCCGTTCCAAAGAATACGCGATCTACTTCAGTGTAGGGAACGCCAAACTTAATGTTTGAACCAACGGATTTAATTTGATAATCAGGGTCGCCTGCATAGTACAAAGGCTTGGATGAGCGATAGTACAAATCGGTATATCGACTGATACCATCTTCAGTGAAGTATGGATCGTAGTTGGATAGCGTTAAGTTTTGAGTGATCTTACCCAAGGAGGCGTTTAAGCCAATCGCAGTACCCGTTCCAAATGCGTTATCTTGATTCACACCAGCAGACAAGATGAGCTTTTCTGTTGAGGAGAAACCGGCACCAATTGTGACCGCGCCAGTTGGCTTTTCTGTAACCTTCACATTAACATCAACTTGGTCCGGGGATCCAGGCACATCTTCCGTGGTGATATCTGTTTCCGTAAAGTAACCTAAACGACCTAAGCGTTTTTTGGATAAATCAATCTTTTCGCTATCAAACCAAGAGCTTTCAAACTGACGCATCTCGCGACGAATAACTAAATCGCGAGTTTTAGCATTACCAGTGATTGCTACTTGACGAACATAGATGCGACGTCCAGGATCTACTACCAAGGTGAGATCCGCTTCAGCAACATCTCGCCTAATATCTGGCTGCGGATTAATCGTTGCAAAGGCATAACCATAGGAGCCTAGGATTTCGGCAATTGCTTTGGTACTCTCAGTAAGCTTTGCAGACGAGAAAGTGTCGCCCGGCTTCAAAACAATTAACTGCATTAACTCAGCTTCTTTGCCCAGAGTTTCTCCAGCTAAGCGAACATCTTTAACGGTGAATTTTTTACCCTCACGAATACTGATAGTGAGGTAGACACCCTTCTTATCAGGAGTAATCGACACCTGAGTGGATTCAATCACAAACTCGAGGTAACCCCTATTGAGATAGTAAGAACGAATAGTCTCTAAGTCAGCAGTTAATTTTTGCTTGGAATAAAGATTGTCTTTGCTATACCAAGATAACCAACCACCTGTTTTTAACTGCATCTCGCTTTTTAAAGTGCCTTCACTAAACACTTCATTGCCGATAATATTAATTTCTTGTATTTTGGCAACAGGACCTTCGTCAACGTTGAAGTAAATCGCAACTTGATTACGCTCAACCGGAGTGACTGTAGCAACAATCTCGGCTGCGTACAGACCTTTGCCAACATATTGGCGCTTAAGCTCTTGCTCTGCTTTATCGATCAGAGCCTTGTCATAAAAGCGCGCTTCGGCCACACCTACTGTTTTAAGCGATTTACGAACGTTCTCAGGATCAAACTCTTTCATTCCCGTAAATTCAATGCGAGAAATTGTTGGGCGCTCCTCAACAATGACAATCAGAACACTACCTTGCGCTTGGATCTGCACATCCCTAAAAAATCCGGTGCCATAAAGAGCTTTGATTGATTCAGCGCCCTTTTCTTCTGTAAAGGTATCGCCAACTTGAACGGGCAAATAACTAAATACCGTGCCAGGCTCTACACGCTGAAGACCTTCAACTCGAATATCTTTCACAACAAAAGAATCAGCTGCCGAAACATTCAAACTCAACCCGAGCGCAGAAAGGACCAAGACGCGAGTAATGAAACGGGCAAAAATACGGAAAGATAATGTCAGAGAATTCAAGGCGAAATATAGCGTTGTAAATCGTTAAACAATGCCAGTAATGACATAGAAATCAGCAAAATAAAGCCCAGTTTTTGAAACTGCTCCTGCCTTGATATCGAAATCCGCTTACCGGCGACCAACTCCCATGCATCATACAGTAGCTGACCCCCATCAAGCATCGGAAAAGGGAGCAAATTTAGCAAGCCAATGCTAATACTCATAAGTGCTAAAAAGGCTAAAAATGGTTGCCACCCTACCTGAGCTGTCTTGCCTGCCATATCCGCAATACTGAGAGGCCCACCTAGTTGCTTTAAGGAGGTGCTACCAGTAAATAAACCAGCCATTAACCTTGCGGAGACCTTGGTGATGACCCACACCCTTTGAGAAGCAAATATGACGGCATCTAGAGGGTCTAATCTGAGCTCCTGCCACTTTTCTAATGGGCTGGGCGCAGGCAGTAGGCCTAGAGCCATCATTGGATCCTTTTCAGGACTGATTTTCGGCAAATCTGCGGCATAAAACGCTTTGACATGGCGAGCGCCTGAAGCAGTTTGGAACTCAAGCGCAAAACCATCCTCCCCAGTAATGGCATCCATCAGATTCCAGCGCAAAGCATTCCAGCTGGGAACAGGCTCAAATTCACCAAAAAGGGGCACGCTATCAGCTTGGGAGCCCAAATCCTGCCAGCCAATCACCCGATCGCCCTCAGCAACTCCCAGCTTGGCTGCCACGGAGCTTTCGGGGGGAGTCTGCAGTACAGCCGGTAATTGCGGTGCGCCAGCTAAATAAATACAGGCAAACAAAATGATCGCCAAGAAAAAATTGGCGAAGGGACCGGCAGCTACTACCAAAGAACGTTGCCAAAGGGGTTTTTTATCAAAAGCCTGGCACTCATCCGCTGGGGAAATCACTTGCTGACTATCCCTTCCGTCCAGTAATTTCACATAACCACCTAATGGAATCGAGGCCAACACCCACTCGGTTTTATTTTTTGCATGATAGGTGTAAATCGGCTTACCAAAACCAATCGCAAAGCGAAGTACTCGAACACCACAACAGCGAGCCGCTAAAAAATGTCCAAACTCGTGAAAGCTAACCAGTACGCCCAGCGTTAGCAAAAAAGCGGCGAGAGTAATCAATGCTTGCAAAGAATATCCTTCACCACTGCTTTTGCTGCTTCACGTGCTCGCGCATCAATACTTAAGATCAACTCAAGAGAGCTCGCACTGGATGCAGGGATAGCATTTAACACTTCCTCAACTACACTTGGAATTTGCAAATACGGCAATCCTTCATCTAAAAAAGCAGCTACTGCAATTTCATTGGCAGCATTGAGAACAGCTGGAGCAGTGCCGCCTGCTTTAGCAGCGGCAAATGCTAATGAAAGGCAAGGAAAGCGCGCTAATTCGGGCTCAGCAAAATTCAAGGATGACAGCTGCGTCAAACTCAGCGGCGCTACACCTGCATCAATACGCTCCGGCCATGCCAAGCCATAAGCAATAGGAGTGCGCATATCTGGCTGACCTAATTGAGCTAACACGGAACCATCACGATAACGAACCATTGAATGCACTACGCTTTGCGGATGAATTAGTACTTTGATTTTTTCTAATGGCAAACCAAATAGCCAAAACGCCTCGATGACTTCGAGACCCTTATTCATCATCGTTGCAGAATCAACGGAAATTTTTCTACCCATCACCCAGTTTGGGTGTGCACATGCTTGCTCAGGAGTAATACTGGCTAGCTGATCCAATGGCGTATTTCGGAATGGTCCGCCAGATGCCGTAAGCCAAAGCTCCTCAACTCCAAGTCGAGGATTTGGCTCTTTTGAAAATTGCTTGGGCAGGCATTGAAAGATGGCATTGTGCTCACTATCAATTGGCAGCAACTCACCGCCACCCTCTTTCATAGCGTGCATAAACAAATCACCAGACATCACCAGAGCTTCTTTATTTGCCAGCAACACTCTTTTGCCAGCCTTTGCTGCAGCTAATGCAGGTACCAATCCAGCGGCGCCTACAATCGCAGCCATCACGGTATCGCAATCAGAATCGGCAACAGCATTCACTAGTGCTTCTGGCCCATACAAAACTTGAGTATTGATTTTGTTCTCAAGCAAAAGCTTGCTCAAACGGGCGGCACCATCGGCGTCAGATACAACTGCAATAGCCGGCTTAAATTCTGCGCATTGCTGAGCAAGCAAATCGACTTGCTTGGCTGCAGTAAGCGCAACCACTTTAAAACGATTTGGATGCGCTCGGATTACATCGAGCGTATTGACGCCGATAGATCCCGTTGAACCAAGGATGGCAACCTGCCTTACTGACATCAGATAAACCCTGCTAAGAGCGCTGCGATCGGCATCGTTGGTATCAAGGCATCTACGCGATCCAACACCCCACCATGACCGGGCAATAAATGACTGGAATCCTTAACCCCTGCCAAACGTTTGAGTTGAGACTCAAATAAATCACCAAAAATACTAAAGGCAGTTAATACCGTCACCATCAAGAACATTGGAATCCAGCCAAAGCGAATAGCCCAGGCGCCAAATAAAGTAGATTCAAAAGATAAATAGTAAACGCATGCAAATGCGTAAACATAACAAAGTATTAAGCCACCAACTGCGCCCTCAATCGATTTACCCGGACTAATTTGTACCGCAAGCTTACGCTTACCAAAGGCCTTACCAACAAAGTAGGCGCCAATATCTGCAACCCAGACCAAAGCCATCGTACTCAGCAAAAAGATGAGGCCTAGCTCTCGTAAAAATACTAAAGCAAACCAAGTAGCCGGCAGCAATATAAGTCCAAGCACGACATAAAAAGGTTGCAACTTTTGCAAGGAAAGATTCATTCCCTTAGCCAATATAAATGGTGCAATAAAGAACCAAAATAGAACTGCTAGTAGCAATAAAGCAAACTGCCAAGAGGCATTTTGCATGCCAAGTAAAAACAGAATAATGACCAAGCAAAATAATGCATATAGCCATGCCGCGCGACCCGCTTCAGGAGCAAGCAAGCGACTCCACTCCCAGGCAGCAGCTAATAAAGCCACCAAAAAGAAGCCGCCAATATAAATTGGAGGCAGTAGAAACATGATCGGCAGGAGTACCGCCAACAAGACAAGGGCGGTAATCACTCTGGTTTTTAACATGGGATTGAGCTTAGTAACGAACTACATCAAACTGCATCACTCATCGCTTGCGATGCAAGCTGAGCACTTGTACGGCCAAAACGGCGCTCGCGCTGACTAAACCAGTCGAACGCTTTGTGTAATTCTTTCTCATCAAAATCAGGCCATAAGATATCTGTGAAATACAGTTCGGTATAAGCCAATTGCCATAACAAGAAATTGCTGACACGTTGTTCGCCACCAGTACGAATGAATAAATCCGGCTCTGGTGCGTAAGCCATCGAAAGATGGGGTTGCAGCAACTCTTCTGTGACCTGCTCTGGCCTCAAGTTGGGGTTTGCTGCAATACATCGACGCATTGCCTGCAAGATATCCCAACGCCCACCATAGTTTGCGGCAATCGTAAAAGTGAGACCCTTACAGCCAGCAGTCTTTTTTTCAGAAAACTCCACCATCTCTTGTATGGCGGTATCAAATCGACTCAAATCACCAATTAATCGCAGAGCAATATCGTTTTCAGCAAGGCGAGAGACTTCGCCCTTGAGAGACTTTAAAAATAACTTCATCAAGAAGCCCACCTCTTCAGGTGGGCGACGCCAGTTTTCAGAGCTGAAAGCAAATACGGTTAGATACTCAACACCGAGTTTGCGACACTCTTGAACAATTTTACGCACAGCACTCAAACCTTCGGAGTGTCCTGCTACGCGTGGCATCATCCTCTTGCTGGCCCAGCGCCCATTACCATCCATGATGATTGCAACATGGCGAGGTACAGCACTGACCTCTGGAATGGCTAGGGTTGAACTGGAGTGTTGAGTCATTAGGGACAGAAGTTCAATCAGGCTTTTAAACCGTCATGATCTCTTTTTCTTTTTCGGCGATGATCTTATCAATATCGACTACCGCCTTATCCGTCATTTTCTGAATTTCATCAGTAGCACGACGCTCCTCATCCTCAGAAATTTCTTTGTCCTTAGTTAAGCGTTTGAGATGCTCATTTGCATCACGACGTAAATTACGGACAGCAATCTTAGTATCCTCGCCTTCGCTCTTGACAACCTTTGTCAACTCACGACGACGCTCTTCAGTCAAAGCAGGCATTGGAACACGAATGACAGTTCCCTGAGATGCTGGATTTAGACCTAAATCAGAGTCACGAATTGCCTTCTCGATTGCTGCAACCATCGTCTTTTCAAATGGCTGAACGTTGATTGTGCGGGCATCAGCCAGGCCCAAGCTAGCAACCTGACTTAATGGTGTTGGATTGCCGTAGTAATCTACATGAATATGCTCCAGAATTCCAGGATTTGCACGGCCAGAACGAATCTTGGTTAGATTGGTTTTCAAAGCCTCGAGAGACTTTTCCATCTTTTGATTGGTAGTGGTTTTAATTTCTGCTGCAGACATCAGGCCTCCTATTAAACGTGCACCAAAGTACCTTCGGGCTCACCTTGCACTACACGCATTAACGCGCCCGGCTTGAGTATTGAAAATACTTTGATTGGTAATTTACGATCGCGACACAACGCAAATGCAGTTGCATCCATCACTTGTAGATTCTTAATTAATGCTTCATCAAACGTAATCGTTTTATATAAAGTCGCTGTTGGATCTTTTACTGGATCTGCGCTGTAGATGCCATCTACCTTAGTGGCCTTGAGCATAACCTCAACACCCATCTCAGCCCCACGAAGAGCGGCAGCTGTGTCAGTGGTAAAGAATGGGTTGCCTGTACCTGCCGCGAAGATCACAACCTTGCCCTCGCCCATTGCACGAATTGCGCGAGGACGAATGTATGGCTCTACTACCTGATCCATACGAAGAGCGGATTGCACACGTGCTTCAACCCCTTTTTGACGCAAGGCATCTTGCAGCGCTAATGAATTCATCATGGTTGCCAACATACCCATGTAATCGGCAGTTGCGCGATCCATGCCTGCAGCACCGCCAGCAACACCGCGGAAAATGTTGCCGCCGCCAATGACAATCGCTAGCTGTACACCGCTATTCACAACCTCGGCGATTTCCTTGACCATGGAATCTATGGTGACTGGATTGATGCCGAAAGCATCGTCACCCATAAGGGCTTCACCAGATAGTTTTAGGAGGACTCTTTTGTAGGCTGGCATGTTTTTAATTTTCCGTAATTTGCCAAGTAATTAACTAACTTAGCTTATTGATCTTTAAGCACTTTTTAATATCTCCGCCAAATTATAAAGGGCTTGAGAGTGATCAAAGAAAAGGGCATAGAAACTAAGGTTTCTATGCCCTTTTGGGTATTACCGACCGGCTGGGGCAAGCCCCAAACCAGCTAATTAAGCAGTTGCTTTAGAGGCGGCGGCTACTTGTGCAGCAACTTCAGCTGCAAAGTCGTCTTGACGCTTCTCAATGCCCTCGCCTACAACAAACATGGTGAAACCCTTGATTGTTGTATTTGCAGCCTTGAGCATTTGCTCAACAGTTTGCTTGTCGTTTTTAACGAAAGTCTGGTTCAACAAAGAAACCTCTTTGAGGTACTTCTGAATAGAACCTTCAACCATCTTTTCAACGATTTCCGGTGGTTTGCCGGATTCGGCAGCTTTTTGAACAGCAACGCTACGCTCAACAGCAATTGCTTCAGCAGGAACGTCAGCCATAGACAAAGCCACTGGCTTCATTGCAGCAATGTGCATCGCTACGTCTTTAGCAGCAGTGTCGTCACCTTCAAACTCAACCACTACACCAATACGTGTACCGTGGAGGTAAGAAACCAACTTGCTGCTGCCAGCAAAACGTTTGAAGCGACGTGGCATGATGTTCTCGCCGATCTTACCGATCAATGCGCTACGAACTTCATCAACAGTTTGACCGTTCAATGGCAATGCCAACAAAGCAGCAACGTCAGCTGGGTTCTTTTCAGCAACCAACTTCACGCACGCATCTGTGAATGCTAAGAAGTCATCGTTCTTAGAAACGAAATCTGTTTCGCAGTTCACTTCTAACAATGCACCTGTAGTGCCATTGATAGAAGCAGCAACGATACCTTCAGCAGTTACACGAGAAGCTGCTTTGCCAGCTTTGCTACCAAGC
>Ga0233451_10004691_pt1 | contig 11305 bp, 10 predicted proteins | sample 011ome_29_FD_183052 | JGI IMG/M metagenome (GOLD analysis project Ga0233451, IMG submission 183052) | Coastal salt marsh microbial communities from the Groves Creek Marsh, Skidaway Island, Georgia - 011504CT (spades assembly) | ecosystem: Environmental > Aquatic > Marine > Intertidal zone >...
AGCTGATAGAGATTCATCTGAAGGTGCTGCTATCGCAAAGATCAATGCTGACAATACTTCTGGTGTAATCATATCTTTAAACTGTGAAACTGACTTTGTTGCTAAAAACGAATCATTTGTACAACTTGCTAATGACATCGCTGATTTAGCACTTTCATGTGCAAACAAAGAAGAGTTGTTAACTGCTGATTTAGGTGGAATTACAGTTGGTGAAAAATTAATCGAACAAACTGGTGTTATCGGTGAGAAAATCGAAATAGGTGGTTTTGATAAATTAGATGCTCCATTTGTTGGTGGTTACATCCACGCTGGAAACAAAATTGCTACTCTAGTAGGACTTTCTGCGAACGTAGCCGGTGCTGATGTTGCTGCTAAAGATGTTGCAATGCAAGCTGCTGCAATGAATCCAGTTGCTTTAGATCAAGATGGTGTTGATCAATCTGTTATCGATAAAGAAATTGAGATCGCAAAAGATCAATTACGTCAAGAAGGAAAGCCTGAAGCTATGTTAGATAAAATTGCTCAAGGTAAATTAGGTCGTTTTTTCAAAGACAACACCTTAGTTAATCAAGATTTCATAAAAGACAACAAACAAAGTGTTGCTCAATATGTACAATCAGTTGATAAGGATTTAAAGGTAACTTCATTTGTAAGAATTGCCTTAGGTTAATCACTACCTAAGAATACTATCTAAAAGCCGTTTTTCTTCGTGAAAACGGCTTTTTTTAATTAATTTTGTCAAAAACTTCTACGTATGACCTACAAACGAATATTACTCAAATTATCTGGAGAAGCCCTAATGGGTGAACAACAATACGGAATAGATCCTAATCGAATAGCTGAGTATGCTCAAGAAATTGCTGAGGTAGTCGAAAAAGGAATTGAGGTTGCTATTGTTATCGGAGGAGGAAATATATTTAGAGGTCTTACTGGAGCTAGTAGTGGAATGGATCGAGTTCAAGGTGATCATATGGGAATGTTAGCAACCATCATTAATGGTTTAGCCTTACAATCTGCTCTTGAAAATATAAATGTTCAAACTCGTTTACAAACTGCCATTAAAATTGATGAAGTTGCAGAACCGTTCATTAGAAGAAGAGCTATTCGTCATCTAGAAAAAGGTAGAGTAGTCATTTTTGGAGGTGGAACAGGTAATCCCTATTTTACAACAGATTCTGCAGCTGTGCTTAGAGCTATTGAAATAGAAGCGGATGTCATTTTAAAAGGAACACGTGTTGATGGCATATATACATCAGATCCTGAAAAGGATCATACTGCAACAAAATTTGATACGATCAGTTTCAATGATGTATTGACTAAAGGCCTTAAAGTCATGGACACAACAGCATTTACACTTAGTCAAGAAAACGAACTTCCAATTGTAGTTTTTGATATGAACACAAAAGGAAATTTAATTAAACTACTCTCTGGAGAGAATATTGGAACCGTTGTTAATTTATAAACTAAACCTCAACTTATGGAAGAAGAAATTCAATTTGTATTAGATAGCAGTAAAGAAAATATGGACAAAGCAATTGCTCATTTAGAAAAAGCATTTGTAAAAATTAGAGCTGGAAAAGCTAGCCCATCTATGCTCTCTAATGTCATGGTTGATTACTACGGTTCAAAAACCCCTCTTTCTCAAGTTTCAAATATCAATACGCCTGATGGAAGAACACTTTCAGTTCAACCATGGGAAAAGGGACTATTAAATGAAATTGAGAAAGCTATTCTTCAGGCTAATTTAGGTTTTAATCCAATGAATAATGGAGATTTAATCATTATCAATGTTCCTCCATTAACAGAAGAACGCAGAAAAGAGTTAACTAAACTAGCAAAATCTGAAGCAGAACACGCAAAAGTTGGTGTACGTTCGTCTCGTCAAGAAGCAATGAAAGAATTAAAAGCATTAGACCTTACGGAAGATTTTTTAAAAGATGCTGAGAACTCTGTACAAGTATTAACCGATCAATACATTGTAAAAATCGATGAAACCTATCAGCATAAAGAGGCTGAGATAATGAAAGTTTAATGAGCTCAAAAAGCTATAAGGGTTTCTGGAATAGTTTAGCCCGTATCATTTTAAGAAACAGAATTGGAATTCTAATTCTAATAGTCGCAATCACTGTGTTTTTAGCATCACAGTGGAAGTATATGCGATTTTCTAATACAGAGGCCAATCTCCTACCTGACGATCATATTGAAAATATCATCTTTAATGAATTTATAGATGAATTTGGAAGTCAAGAAAACATTATAGCGATCGCTGTAAAAGATTCAGCTTTATTTAAAGTAGGTAATTTTAATCGATGGCAGCGTTTAAACAAACAACTTCAAGCGCTTCCAGAGATAAAGAGTGTGATCTCTACAGAAAATGTAGAACAACTTAACAGAAATCAATCTTTAAATCTTTTTGAGCTTGGTATCATGCTAGATGATACCTATGATTCCCAAGAAAAGCTGTATAAGGATTTAAAAAACCTTATCGACTACCAACCTTTTTACGATAAGATCTTATACAATCGAGAGACAAGAACTGTTCGATCTTTAGTGTATATCGATAATGACATCCTAGACACCAATGTTAGAAAAACATTTATTCTCGAGGATTTTAAACGTATTACGGAGCAATTTGAAGCAGATACTGGACTTGATCTTCACATTTCGGGTATGCCTTATATCCGAACAATGAATGCTCAAAGTATCATCGATGAAATTGGACTTTTTATCGGTGGGGCGCTGGTAGTTACTTCGCTTATCTTCTTCCTATTTTTCAGAAGCTATAGAGCTACTTTTATTTCCATGGGTATTGTAACTATTGGAGTAATGTGGGCTTTTGGTGTTTTAGGTCTTCTAGAGTATGAAATCACAGTACTAACAGCACTTATTCCTCCGTTGATAATTGTAATTGGAATTCCTAATTGCATCTTTTTGATTAATAAATATCAAAAAGAGGTAAAAAATCACGGAAATAAAGCAAAGTCATTGCAACGTGTGGTTACTAAAATCGGTAATGCTACCTTGATGACTAACCTTACAACTGCATCAGGATTTGCAACCTTTATCTTCACAAATTCAAAACTTCTTAAAGAATTTGGGATTGTTGCTTCGATCAATATCGTCGGAATCTTTCTCTTATCGCTTTTGATTATACCTATTGTCTATAGCTTTATGAAAAAGCCTAAAGAGAAGCATCTGAGGCATTTAGAAAAAAAATGGATTGAGCGTTTGGTATATATGATGGAGAAAATTGTAAGAGAAAAACGTATCGGTGTATATATTGTAGCTATATCTGCTTTAGTTATTAGCATTATCGGTATATATAATATCGATACCTCTGGCTCTCCTATTGAAGATATGCCTCAGAATGCGGAATTTGTAAATGAAATCCGATTCTTTGAAAAAGAATTTAATGCCATTATGCCCATTGAAATTGTGATCGACACCAAAAAAAGAAATGGAGCGTATACTAGCAGTAATCTAAAAAAAACGGAACAATTACAAGCCTTTATAAAAGAAACAGAGGAACTTGCTGAACCGATATCGATTGTCAATCTAATCAAATATTCTAAACAAGCATTTTATAAAGGATTGAGAAGATACTATCAACTTCCTACTTCTCAAGAACGTAGTTTTTTATTGAGCACGATCAATAACTCCAATGGAAATGCCAATCTTTTAGGGAGTTTTACGGATAGCTTAGCTCAAAAGTTCCGAATTTCTACAGCTATTAGAGATGTTAGAACGGATCGAATGGAAGAAATTGAATACGATTTAGAAAAACAAATTGAAAAAATATTTCCATCAGAACGCTTCGATACCTATGTCACCGGTAAAGCATTGCTATTTTTAAAAGGCACCAAATACTTAGTTAAAAATCTTGTACTCTCTTTATCGCTTGCAATTTTACTTATAGCCTTATTTATGGCCTATCAATTTAGGTCCTTTAGAATGATTATTATCTCGTTAATACCTAATCTTTTACCGTTATTAATCACCGCTGGAATAATGGGATTTGTTGGAATTCCTATTAAACCATCTACGATATTAGTCTTTAGCATCGCCTTTGGAATTTCAGTAGATGACACCATACACTTTTTAGCTAAATACCGTCAAGAACTCATCGAAAATAATTGGGTGATTCGGCCTTCTGTATATGCTGCTCTTAGAGAAACAGGAGTGAGTATGTTTTACACCTCAATTGTTCTCTTTTTTGGGTTCTCTGTATTTACTATTTCTAGCTTCGGAGGAACGATTGCATTAGGAGCCTTAGTTTCTATAACGCTTTTACTAGCTATGCTCTCTAATTTGATTCTACTCCCCTCCCTTCTGCTCTCTTTAGAGCGTAGTATTGCCAATACCACTACATTAAAAGAACCGCAGATAGATATTCTTCCTGATGATTCTCAAGAAGATCAATCTAAGGAGGAATAAGCAGATAAATATAGTATCTTTGTGCACTTAAATAACAATAGCTTTGATATGAAATTAACACGTATAAACACCTTATTATCCAAAGGAGAGTTACATTCAAAAGTAGAAATAAAAGGATGGGTAAGATCATTTAGAAGTAATCGATTTATTGCTCTCAATGACGGTTCTACCCTCTCTAATATACAGTGTGTTATCGATTTTGAAAATACGGATGAAGCTATCATCAAAAAAATTAGTGTAGGTGCTGCAGTAGCTATTGAAGGAGTATTAGAAGAAAGTCAAGGTAAAGGTCAAGCTGTAGAGGTGCAGGTTTCATCTATTCATATCCTTGGAGAATCAGATCCAGAAACCTATCCGATACAACCCAAAAAACACTCGCTTGAATTCCTGAGGGAAAAAGCGCATTTAAGAGTGAGAACCAATACATTTAGTGCGGTCATGAGAGTTAGAGCTGCATTATCATTTGCAGTTCACCAATACTTTACTTCTAATGATTTTGTCAATGTACACACCCCTATTATCACGGGTTCTGATGCAGAAGGTGCAGGTGAAATGTTTAGAGTTACCACCCTTGATGACAAAAACCCTCCTTTAAATGAAGAAGGTGGCGTCGATTATAAAAAAGACTTCTTTGGCAAAGAAACTAATTTAACCGTATCAGGACAATTAGAAGCTGAAACCTTTGCTATGGCTCTTGGAAAAGTCTACACCTTTGGACCTACCTTTAGAGCTGAAAACTCAAATACCTCAAGACATCTAGCTGAGTTTTGGATGATAGAACCTGAAATGGCTTTCTTTGATCTTACTGACAACATGGATTTAGCTGAGGATTTCATCAAAAATGTTATCTCTTACGTTCTTGAACACTGCCAAGAAGATCTTGAATTCCTTAATCAACGTTTTGCTGATGAAGAAAAACAAAAGCCACAGGCTCAACGCTCAGAAATGACTCTTGTTGAAAAATTGAAATTCGTTACCGAAAACAAGTTCAAACGTGTTTCGTATACAGAGGCAATCGATATCCTTAAAAATTCGAAACCTAATAAGAAAAAGAAATTTAATTATATCATTGAAGAATGGGGAGCCGACCTTCAAAGCGAACATGAACGTTATTTAGTTGAAAAACACTTCAACTGTCCTGTTATCCTTTTTGATTATCCTGCAAACATCAAAGCGTTCTATATGAGAATGAATGAAGATGGTAAGACCGTGAGAGCTATGGATATTCTTTTTCCAGGTATTGGAGAGATTGTGGGAGGTTCTCAGCGTGAAGAGCGCCTAGACGTTCTATTAGAACGAATTAAAGCCCTTGACATTGATGAAAAAGAACTTTGGTGGTACTTAGACCTTAGACGTTTTGGAACTGCTGTACACTCGGGATTTGGACTTGGATTTGAACGACTCGTTCAATTCACAACAGGAATGGGTAACATTAGAGACGTTATTCCTTTTCCAAGAACCCCTCAAAATGCAGAATTTTAAACTAATTTTGTAATTTAAGGTATTCAATCCTTAAGTATTATGTTAAAACAATATCTTCAGTATAAGCTTTCTCAAAAGCTGTCTCCTCAACAGATTCAGCTTATGAAACTTATACAACTGTCTACTCAAGCATTTGAGCAGCGGTTACAAGAAGAACTTGAAGATAATCCTGCATTAGAAAGTGGTAAGGAAGAAGTCGAGGAATTTCAAGATCCTTATGATGAACTCTATGAAGAGGATACCCAACATATCGATACTGAGGACATCAATATCGATGAATACCTCAGTGATGATGACATTCCAGAGTATCGATTACAAACCAATAATTACGCTGCAGACGATGAAGACCACACCATTCCATATGCAGCAGGAACATCCTTTTACGAACACCTCAATGCTCAATTACAAAATCAATTTCTAGCAGAGGAGTCTTATGTGATTGCCTCATTCTTGGTGGGTTGTATCGATGAAAGTGGATATATCAGAAGGCCCCTACTTGACATAGTAGATGATCTAGCCTTTACAGAGAATATATATACCGATGAAAAAGCAGTACGTAATATTCTAGAGCACCATATTCACAAACTTGATCCTCCAGGAGTTGGAGCCACAAGCTTGCAAGAGTGCCTATTGCTTCAACTCAACAGAAAAGAAGAGACAACTGCAATCAAAGTTGCAAAAAAGATCATCAGTGAATCTTTTGATCAGTTTAGCAAAAAGCACTATAACAAATTAATTACAAAATACTCTTTAGAGGAAGAAGCGTTAAAGGAGGTCTTAAGTGAAATTGAACGGTTGAATCCTAAACCCGGTTCTTCCTTTGCAGATAGCACTAAAATAGTATCCAATATTGTTCCTGACTTTATCTTAAGAGTAATAGAGGGAGAATTGGATTTAAAACTCAATGCCAGAAACGCACCAGATCTTCATATCTCCAAATCTTATGGTGAAATGCTCGCTGGATACAAAGAAGCGAAAACAAAGACAGAAGAACAAAAGAAAACACTTCAATTCATAAAGCAAAAGCTTGACGGAGCAAAGTGGTTCATCGATGCAATAAAACAGCGTCAAGAGACTTTATTTGTTACTATGAGTGCAATCGTTGATTATCAGAAAGAATACTTTCTAAGTGGTAACGAGCGAAAATTAAAACCAATGATCTTAAAGGACATTGCTGACCTCATAGGAATGGATATCTCTACGGTATCTAGAGTTGCTAACTCTAAGTATATCGACACCCCTTATGGAACTAAACTGATAAAGTATTACTTCTCTGAAGGCATGACCAATGACAAAGGAGAAGAGGTATCAACCTCAGAAATCAAAAAAATATTAGAAAGTATTATTACTAATGAGGATAAAAGAAAGCCCGTTACTGATGAAAAGCTAGCAATTACCTTAAAGGAAAAAGGATACCCGGTAGCTCGAAGAACGGTGGCTAAATACAGAGAACAATTAAATATACCTGTAGCTCGACTTCGTAAAGAAATATAACCTTCAAATTTATACCACTAAAAAAGGGTCTCATTTAGAGACCCTTTCCTATTAATAAATTTAAGCCATACTTATTGTAAATTCAAGAAAGCATTACCTTCATAGGTGGTATAATTTACTTTCAATGCATTTACTTTTCTAAGCTCTAATTTGATATCTTGAACAATACCCATATTAGAGTTTTTATCTATTTTTAGTGATGTTGTTAACACATTTTGTAATTCTTGAGGCTTTTTAGCGCGCTCTTCTAGCACATAGTCTCCAACATCAGTAGCATTTGCAAACTTATCATTTAATTGTATTTTGGTTTCTGTACCAAACTGCTTTTGATACTCTCTAGTAGGTTTTCCAGCATAGATATAAATTACTCGATCTTTCTTTTCGAGTTTTTTAATCTGATCTGCGTTTGGAAGATTGTTTTCTACGTTGAGTGTACTATCCTTCATGACTGTAACAGTCATAAAGAAAAACAAAAGCATAAATACAATATCTGGTAAAGATGCGGTAGATACTGGTGGTAATTCACCACTCTTTTTCTTATTAAACTTAGACATAATTGTTCGTTGTTTAGTTTTTAGATGTTTCTGCTTCAGAGAACTTTTGAGGGAATAAACCTTGAATGGTTTGAACCTTCTCTTTAAGTTCTTCTTTTAAACTTGCATCAGTTTCAGGATTCAAGTATGCAGCTTCTAAATCGGTAAAATCTTGCTTGTACAAACGCTGAGCTTCTCTATTACGAAGTTCATTGTAGGCACCTACAATTTCGTTTTGTACTGTGATATAAACACCATATTTAGTTTCTCTATCGTTTTTAAGAGAAATAATTGCTTTAGATGGATTATCCGATGAAGAAGGATTCTTTGCTCCTAAACAGAAATTACAAGTGCCGTCACCACCATTATCTAAGAATGCTTTAGCACGTTCTTTTAAATCTTCAATAGTTACGATTTGATCGTCAGCGAATATTTTACCATCCTTATTCACGTTAACCATGAATATGTTTTTCTCTTTAATCACCACATCGCTATCGGGCGGTTCAATAGGAGGTAACATTCTATCGAGTCCTGCATCTGTTTCAATGGTAGTTGTTACCAAGAAAAAGATCAAGAGCAAGAATGCTATATCCGCCATAGAACCGGCGTTAACTTCTGGTGCTCCACCTCTTCTAGCCATAGTTTATTATTTTTTAAATATTTTCTTAATACTAGGAACAACCATCAAAACTACTGCAACAGTTGTTAAGATATAAAACACATTAAGTCCCATTCCAATGTTCTTTACTACAGAAGCATCAACTTCTGCTCCATTCACAACAGTAACATCAGAATCAGATGCAGTTGCATAGGAAATAATAACTACAAGAATTATAGCTCCTAATGATAGTAAAGATCTCTTTGTGTTAGAAGATTTAGAAAATACTTTTTTAAAGGTGAATAACAAGCTAACAACAGCTGCTACTCCAATTAATATATAGGTGATCACTAACATAAAGTTAAGCGCACCACTATTTACAGCCTCAGAGGCTGGCATATCAGCATCAGGTAATTGAGTCCAAAGAATGGCTCCAAGTACACCGATAACAATCAATGCTATTTTTAAAATTTTATGCATAACAGTTTATTTTGGACGTTATTAGCTGATTACTTTTTTGTTTCTACAAGTAAATCGATTAAAGCGATTGAAGAATCCTCCATATCGTTAATGATACTATCGATTTTAGCAATGATATAGTTGTAGAAAATTTGAAGTATAATCGCTGTGATTAGTCCGAATACAGTTGTTAAAAGTGCTACCTGAATGTCACCAGCGATAAGTGATGCAGATAAGTTACCTACAGCAGCGATCTTTTGGAAGGCCTGAATCATACCAATTACAGTTCCCATGAACCCAAGCATCGGTGCAATAGCAATAAATAATGATAACCAAGAAACGTTTTTCTCAAGTTGACCCATTTGAACACCACCGTAAGCTACAACAGCTTTTTCAGCAGCTTCGATACCTTCATCTAAACGATCAAGTCCTTGGTAATAGATAGATGCTACAGGACCTTTAGTGTTTCTGCAAAGCTCTTTAGCCGCTTCAACTCCACCAGATTTTAATGCTTCTTCCACATCGTCTCTCAATTTAGCAGTGTTAGTTGTAGAAAGATTTAAGAAAATAATTCTTTCGATAGCTACAGCTAATCCTAAGATCAATGATAAAAGTACAATTCCCATGAAGGAAGCACCCCCTTGAATAAATTGTTCTTTTAATACTTGAGTAAATCCTTTTGCTTGTTCTGCGTTTTCTTGCAACATTACAGCTGCATTTGCAACATTTGTACTTAATACAAATAACCCTGACACTGCGAGGGTAGAGAATAATCTTTTCATTTGATGAAACTTAAATTTAGTTAATAGGTTTTAAAGATATAAAATTTTTACAATTAATAAGTAAAACTTCACTGCAGAGAGGAAGGGATTCGAACCCTCGATACACTTTTGGTGTATACACACTTTCCAGGCGTGCGCCTTCGACCACTCGGCCACCTCTCTAATAGTTCTGTTTCGGGGACCCAAATAACAAAAAAAATGATAAAAAATAAAACATTGTGAAGCTTTTATTTCATTTCACCCCTAATTTCTTTTTCAAATGCGTCTTTAAAACACTTTAAAGGTGTTTTTTGGCCTAAGAGAAACATCATTTTAGCCAAAGCTGCTTCAGTTGTCATATCTTTACCGTTGATGATTTGATTGTTTATGCGTGTTAAACTTGTCTCGTAATGAGAGGGTAAAACACTACCTCCAAAACATTGAGTGATCGTAACAATTTGGATGCCCTTGGCGACTAATTCATTAATAAGCGATTTAAACCAATCAAACATAGGAGCATTACCTGCACCAAAACTCTCAACAATTATTCCTTTTAGTCCTTCTGTCATAAGTAACGGTTTCAAAATAGCCTCACTTATTCCAGGGAATAACTTAATTAAGATAATTGAGCGCTCTAGTGATTTATGAAATATAACATCACTGGAATGTTGGTGTCGAAGTAATATCGATTTATGAACTTCTAAAGATACTCCAGACTCAATCAAACAAGGATAGTTTGGAGAGGTAAATGCATTAAAATGAGCAGCGCTGATTTTAGTTGTTCTATTGGCTCGGTATAACTTATATTCAAAATAAAGTCCAACTTCTTGAATCACCGGAGTTCCATTTTCTCTTAGGGCTGCAATTTGAATTGCAGTAATAAGATTTTCTTTAGCATCGGTTCTTAAGTCTCCTATGGGGAGTTGTGAACCCGTAAAAATAATCGGCTTCTCTAAATTTTCAATCATAAAGCTCATTACAGAAGCCGTATAACTCATGGTATCTGAACCATGCAAAACTACAAACCCATCATACAACTTATAATTTGATTCAATCAGTTCAACTAAATGGATCCAGTGTTCTGGCGTAATGGTACTTGAATCAATTGGCGTCTCAAATGACTTACTATCGATACAACAATCAATTTGTTTGAGTTCAGGAATTTGCTTTTCAAGGTTTGAAAAATCAAAAGCTTTAAGTGCCCCACTAGTATACTCTTTTATCATTCCAATGGTACCACCGGTATAGATTAAAAGTATATGAGGCTTGGCATTCATGACAGTTTAAACAAGTGTTGCGCATTCTGCGTTGTTATGTGAGCGATCTCTTCTAACGAACAATCATAAATCGCTGCCATCTTATTTGCAATAAGAGTGAGGTACTCTGGATTATTTCTCATTCCACGATGAGGAACTGGTGCTAGATAAGGGGCGTCAGTTTCTAAGAGAATATGCTCCAGAGGAATTTGATTTAAAAATTGATCAATCTTTCCATTTTTAAAGGTTAACACCCCTCCAATACCAAGCTTTAAACCAAGATCAATT
>Ga0233451_10004693_pt1 | contig 11304 bp, 17 predicted proteins | sample 011ome_29_FD_183052 | JGI IMG/M metagenome (GOLD analysis project Ga0233451, IMG submission 183052) | Coastal salt marsh microbial communities from the Groves Creek Marsh, Skidaway Island, Georgia - 011504CT (spades assembly) | ecosystem: Environmental > Aquatic > Marine > Intertidal zone >...
GCGGCAACGTCAAAAAGGGTGAGGTCGTCAAGGCTGTTGTCGTTCGTACGGTGAAGAAGACCCGTCGTGCTGATGGCTCGTACATCAAGTTCGACGAGAACGCTGCCGTGTTGATTAAGAACCAAGAGGGTGAGCCTCGTGGCACCCGCATCTTCGGCCCGGTGGGTCGTGAGTTGCGTGACAAGCGCTACATGAAGATCATCTCCCTCGCTCCGGAGGTGTTGTAGTCATGGCAAAAATCAAGAAGGGCGACCTCGTCCAGGTCATCAGTGGCAAGAGCCAGGCGCGCGGTGGAGACCGCGGCAAGCAGGGCAAGGTCATTGAGGTGCTCTCCGAGAAGGACCGTGTAATCGTCGAAGGCATCAACTTCGTCACCAAGCACATCCGTGTCGGTCAGAGCTCCCGTGGTGCCAAGACTGGTGGCATCGAGACTCACGAAGCCCCCATCCACATTTCCAACGTTGCCTTGGTGGACCCCAAGTCGAAGAAGCCGACCCGTGTGGGCTTCCGCGAAGAGGTCGCTGAGAAGGGCGGCGTGAAGAAGACCGTTCGAGTTCGCTACGCGAAGAAGTCAGGTGAAAAGCTCTAATGACTGCGACAACTGACGTGAAGTCGGTGGCCCCGCGGCTGAAGCTGCGCTACCGCAACGAAATCAAGAAGGCTCTCACCGAAGAATTCGGTTACGCCAACCCGCACCAGGTTCCCGGCATCACCAAGGTGGTCGTGAACACCGGTGTCGGTGAGGCAGCTCGTGACTCAAAGGTGATCGAGGGCGCTGTGCGCGACCTCACCGCCATCACCGGCCAGAAGCCCGTGGTGACCAAGGCCCGCAAGTCCATCGCGCAGTTCAAACTGCGTGAGGGCATGCCGATTGGTGCCCACGTCACCCTCCGTGGTGACCGCGCCTGGGAATTCCTCGACCGCCTGATCAACCTGGCACTGCCTCGTATTAGAGACTTCCGTGGACTCTCCGACCGTCATTTCGATGGCAACGGAAACTACACCTTCGGTCTCAACGAGCAGACGATGTTCCACGAGATCAACCCGGACGAAATCGACCGAGTTCGTGGTTTCGATATCACCATCGTGACCACCGCAAAGACTGACGACGAAGGCCGTGCGCTGCTGAAGCACCTGGGCTTCCCGTTTGTGACCAACAACCCACAGGCCTAACGGCCCCAACTCGGAAAGGTCGGCCCCGGCGTACCGGGAGTCGAAACCGCCGAAGACAGGAAACACCCCACCATGACGATGACTGATCCCGTCGCCGACATGCTTACTCGTTTGCGCAACGCCAACCAGGCGCAGCACGACCAGGTCAGCATGCCCGGCAGCAAGCTCAAGGAGCACATCGCGGAAATCCTCCAGCGCGAGGGTTACATCCAGGGTTTTGACGTGAAAGACGAGAAGGTCGGAAAGACCCTCACTCTCTCGCTCAAATACGGCCCGAACCGCGAGACCTCCATCGTGGGCATCAAGCGCGTATCCAAGCCGGGTCTGCGCGTCTACGCTAAGTCGACCGAGCTCCCCGCCGTTCACGGTGGCCTCGGTATCGCGATTCTGTCAACCTCCTCCGGTCTGTTGACTGACCGCGAGGCCAACGAGAAGGGCGTGGGTGGGGAAGTCCTCGCCTACGTATGGTGATCTGACATGTCACGTATTGGACGTATGCCCATTGACATTCCTGCCGGTGTGACGATTACCGTCGAGGGCCAGGATGTCACCGTCAAGGGCCCCAAGGGTGAGCTCTCGCTCACTGTGGCAAGCCCCATTGAAGCCAAGGTTGAAGAAAACCAGGTGATCGTGACCCGCCCGGACGACGAGCGCGCCTCGCGTTCGCTGCACGGTCTGACCCGGACACTCATCAACAACAACATCATCGGTGTGACCCAGGGCTATGAAAAGAAGCTCCAAGTGGTCGGAACCGGATACCGCGTGAACGCGAAGGGTCAGGCGCTCGAATTTGCGCTGGGCTACTCGCACTCCATTACCGTGGAGCCCCCACAGGGAATCACCTTCTCTGTGGAAGGCAACGACAAGGTGATCGTGAGCGGTATCGACAAGCAGGCCGTCGGTGAGGTGGCCGCCAACATTCGCAAGCTGCGCAAGCCCGAGCCCTACAAGGGCAAGGGTGTTCGCTACGAAGGTGAGCGCGTGCGTCGCAAGGCCGGAAAGGCTGGTAAGTAACCATGGCTTCTGGAATTTCAAAGCAGGCTCAGAAGGCCCGCCGTCACCACCGTCTTCGCAAGAAGGTTGTGGGTACCGCGGAGCGTCCCCGTCTCGTGGTGACCCGTTCGGCACGTCATGTCTTCGTCCAGGTGGTCAACGACGCCAACGGTCACACCGTGGCATCGGCCTCAACGATGGAAGCGGACCTGCGTTCCTTCGACGGCGACAAGACCGCCAAGGCTCGCAAGATTGGCGAATTGGTCGCCGAGCGCGCCAAGAAAGCTGGAGTCTCCGCTGTGGTGTTTGACCGCGGTGGTAACCGTTACGCCGGTCGTGTTGCCGCGATCGCCGAAGGCGCCCGGGAAGGCGGTTTGGAACTGTGAGCGACGAACAGAAAGTAGAAACGGTGAGCGAAACCGCCGAAACCGTAGTCGAGCAGGCTACCGAGCAAGCTGACCAGCAGCGCGAAGCCCGTCGTGGCTCACGCGAGCGTCGTCCCGACGTTCAGCGTGGTGCTCGCGATCAGGGTGACAAGAACCAGTTCTTGGAGCGTGTGGTCACCATCAACCGTGTGGCCAAGGTGGTCAAGGGTGGACGTCGCTTCGCCTTCACCGCTCTGGTCGTTGTCGGCGATGGAAACGGCATGGTCGGTGTGGGGTACGGCAAGGCCCGCGAGGTGCCCTTGGCGATTTCGAAGGGCGTCGAGGACGCGAAGAAGAACTTCTTCCGCGTGCCCCGCGTTGCCCAGACCATCCCGCACCCCGTCCAGGGTGAAGCTGCCGCCGGTGTGGTGCTCTTGCGCCCCGCTGCTGCCGGTACCGGTGTTATCGCCGGTGGTCCTGTCCGCGCCGTGCTCGAGTGCGCTGGTATTCATGACGTGTTGAGCAAGTCGTTGGGTTCGTCCAACACCCTCAACATCGTCCACGCCACCGTCGAAGCGCTCAAGAACCTTGAAGAGCCTCGTGCGGTTGCTGCTCGCCGTGGCATGGACTTCGAGAAGATTGCCCCGGCTCGCCTGGTCAAGGCCGAAGCTGAGTCCGCTGCCGCAAAGAAGGTGGTCGAGTAATGGCGAAGAACCTCAAAGTGACACAGGTGAAGTCTGTGATCAGTGAGAAGCCCAACATGCGTGAAACCATGCGCAGCCTGGGTTTGAAGAGAATTGGTGACCATGTGGTTCGCCCGGACACCCCGCAAAACCGCGGGTACGTGCAGACCGTTCGTCACCTCGTGAAAGTCGAGGAGATTGACTAATGGCTGAAGAAAAGAAGCCAGCTGCGAAGAAGCCTGCGGCAAAGCCTGCCGCTAAGCCCGCAGCCAAGAAGCCTGCAGCAGCTAAGGCTCCTGCCAAGAAGGCTGAGACCAAGGCTCCCGCGAAAGCTGCCGCGGCGAAAGCCCCTGCGAAAGCTGCCGCGAAACCTGCTGCGGCCAAGGCTCCTGCCAAGAAGGCTGAGACCAAGGCTCCCGCGAAAGCTGCCGCGGCGAAAGCCCCTGCGAAAGCTGCCGCGAAACCTGCTGCGGCCAAGGCTCCTGCCAAGGCCGACGAGTCCAAGGCTGCGGCGAAGCCCGCTGCCAAGAAGGCTCCCGCTAAGGCGGAGGAGAGCCGTCCTGGTGTGGTGAAGCTTCACCACCTTCGTCCGGCCGCTGGTGCGAAGAAAGCACGCACCCGCGTGGGTCGCGGTGAGGGTTCGAAGGGTAAGACCGCCGGTCGCGGTACCAAGGGAACCAAGGCCCGCTACCAAGTTCGTCCCGGTTTCGAGGGTGGACAGCTCACATCAGTGATGCGCGCTCCGAAGCTGCGTGGTTTCACCAACCCCTTCCGGGTTGAGTACCAGGTCGTGAACGTGGGTCGTCTTGCCGAGCTCTACCCCAAGGGTGGCGACGTAACTGTTGCTGACCTCGTGGCGAAGGGCGCCGTGCGTAAGAACGAGAAAGTCAAGCTCCTTGGAGATGGCGACCTCGGTGTTGCGCTGAAGGTGTCGGTCGACAAGGTGTCGGCTCAGGCCAAGCAGAAGATCGAAAAAGCAGGCGGCGAAGTCCGCTAACTCCTGAGTTAGCCGGCCCGGAAAGGGCCGGCTAAAACGGGTAGGCTCGAGGACATTGCTGGCGATTTGCCAGGGCTGGAGGGTGATGTGTTCGCGGTAATTGGAAGAATCTTCCGCACGCCGGATTTGCGACGCAAAATCGGTTTCACCCTGGCCATCATCGGTCTTTTCCGTCTCGGCTCGTTCATCCCCGCACCGTTCGTTGACTACCGCAACGTCCAACAGTGTGTGGCGGGCGCTGGTGGAACCTCGGGGCTGTATGAGCTCGTCAACGTCTTTAGTGGTGGGGCGCTGCTGCAGCTCTCAATTTTTGCGCTGGGCATCATGCCCTACATCACCGCGTCGATCATCACCCAGCTTCTGCGCGTGGTGATTCCGCACTTTGAAACCCTGCACAAAGAAGGCCAAGCGGGACAGGGAAAGCTCACCCAGTACACCCGCTACATGACCATTGGTTTGGCGCTTCTGCAATCCACGACTTTGATTACGGTCGCGCGGAGCGGAGCGCTCTTTGGCGCGAACACCGGTATCCCGGCTTGTAACCAGTTGCTCTCCAACGATGCCTGGTACGCCATCATGCTGATGGTCATTACGATGACCGCGGGTACGGGTCTGATCATGTGGCTTGGTGAATTGATCACTGAGCGCGGTGTGGGCAACGGAATGTCGCTGTTGATCTTCGTCTCGATTGCGGCAACCTTCCCCGCATCCTTGTGGGCCATCGCGCAAACCGAAGGCTTTGAAATTTTCATCGTCGTCCTCGCTATTGGACTCATCATCATGGGACTGGTCGTCTTCGTCGAGCAGTCCCAGCGTCGCGTCCCCGTCCAGTACGCCAAGCGTGTGGTGGGACGTCGCACCTACGGCGGAAACAACACCTACATCCCCATCAAGGTCAACATGGCCGGTGTGGTGCCCGTAATCTTCGCCTCATCGCTGCTGTATTTGCCGGCACTGTTGGCGCAGTTCAACCAGCCCGCGCTGGGTGAATCTCCCGCTGAGTGGGTCGTCTGGATCCAGAACAACCTCACCTCGGGCGACAACGCGTTGTACATGCTCGTGTACTTCTTCCTCATTGTCGGATTCACCTACTTCTATGTCGCGATTACCTTCAACCCTGAAGAGGTCGCTGACAACATGAAGAAGTACGGCGGATTCATTCCCGGCATTCGCGCGGGACGTCCCACGGCCGAGTACCTCGACTACGTGTTGACTCGAATCACTTTCCCCGGCTCCCTGTATTTGGGCCTTGTCGCATTGATTCCGTTGATTGCCCTCGCGACAGTGAATGCCAACCAGAACTTCCCCTTCGGTGGTGCCAGCATCCTGATCATCGTCGGTGTCGGTTTGGACACGGTGAAGCAGATTGATTCGCAGCTGCAACAGCGCCACTACGAGGGGCTTCTCAAGTGAGCGGCGGTGTCCGCCTCCTCCTGATTGGTCCCCCCGGCGCAGGCAAAGGAACACAAGCGGCCATTTTGGCGCAGACCTTCAACATCCCCGCCATTTCCACCGGAGACATTTTCCGCGAGAACGTGCGCAACGAAACTGAGTTGGGCAAGCGCGCGAAAGAGTTCATGGACCGTGGCGATAACGTGCCCGACTCGCTCACCAACGAGCTTGTCGCCGACCGGATCGGCCAGGCTGACTGTGCCGCGGGATTCCTCCTCGATGGTTTTCCCCGCACCACCGCGCAGGTCGACGCGCTCAACGGGATGCTCGCTGAGCAAGGCACGGCGCTTGACGCCGTTGTTGAGCTCGTCGCAGATGTGGAAATCGTCGTGGAGCGGATCAAGAAGCGCGCGATCGAGCAGGGTCGCACCGATGACGACGAATCGGTGGTGCGCCACCGCCTCGAGGTATATCGGGAGCAGACAGCACCACTGATTGACCTTTATGGTCAGACGGGACTGTTGGTGTCTGTCGATGGAATTGGCGCCATCGATGAGGTCACCGTCCGAATCATGGACAAGCTAGTGAATCGTGGTATTTCGGCCTAGCGCGACTTGTGCTGTCTGAATAAACGCAATAAGCTATCCCATTGGTGTGTCAACGGCTTCCGAGCCAGCCACTCCAGCACGACCAGTGAAAATTTACCAGCTAGACAAGCGAGGCCATGGCCAACAAAGACGGCGTCATCGAAATCGAAGGTTCGGTAGTCGAAGCCCTTCCTAATGCGATGTTCCGAGTGGAGTTGACCAACGGGCACAAGGTTCTTGCTCACATTTCGGGCAAGATGCGTCAGCACTACATCCGAATCCTCCCGGAGGATCGCGTGATTGTGGAGCTCTCGCCTTATGACCTGACCCGTGGCCGGATTGTCTACCGCTACAAGTAAACGAACCACTGAGAAGGAACGGCCTAGGGAGTCTGGGTACGAGGCCAGCAGGAGAGAAATTATGAAGGTTAGCTCGAGCGTCAAGAAGATTTGCGACAAGTGCAAGGTCATCCGTCGCCACGGAAACGTGATGGTGATTTGCGAAAACCCCCGACACAAGCAGCGCCAAGGCTAGTCGGAAACACAACTCAATAGACCAGGCAGGTTCAATAATCCCTTCGGGGAGGACACCTCGGGGAGAGGCCCGGGCACCGAATCTGACACAGACCTCTCACACTCTCAGGAGATAAGACATGGCACGTATTGCCGGAGTCGATATTCCCCGCGAAAAGCGGGTCGAAGTGGCTCTTACCTATGTATTCGGAGTCGGGCGCACTCGCGCGCAGCAGACTCTCGCCGCGACGGGCATCAACCCGAACACGCGCGTGAAGGATCTCAGCGACGACGAGTTGCTGCAGATTCGTACCCACATCGAGGGCGCCTACAAGGTGGAGGGTGACCTTCGCCGTGAGGTTGCCGCTGACATTCGCCGCAAGGTTGAGATCGGAAGCTACGAGGGCCTGCGCCACCGTCGCGGTCTGCCCGTTCGTGGTCAGCGCACCAAGACCAACGCCCGCACCCGCAAGGGACCCAAGCGCACCGTCGCCGGTAAGAAGAAGGCCTAGTAGGGCTCGAGAGTTTCGGAGAAGAAATAAATGGCAACCACCAAGCAGACGGCCGCGCGTAAGCCCCGCCGTAAGACCAAGAAGAATGTCGCCGTGGGTCAGGCCCACATCAAGTCGACCTTCAACAACACCATCGTGTCGATCACGGATCCCTCTGGCGCTGTCGTCAGCTGGGCGTCTTCTGGAGCAGTCGGATTCAAGGGCTCGCGTAAGTCGACCCCGTTCGCCGCTCAGCTTGCCGCCGAGTCTGCTGCCAAGCAGGCTCAAGAGCACGGTATGAAGAAGGTCGACGTGTTCGTCAAGGGCCCGGGTTCGGGCCGCGAGACCGCGATTCGTTCGCTTCAGGCCGCCGGCCTTGAGGTGGGTTCGATTACCGACGTGACGCCCCAGGCCCACAACGGTTGCCGCCCGCCGAAGCGTCGCCGCGTCTAACCCTGGGCCTTTGGGCCTCCACTGACCACCACGACAACAACCAAATAGCTCCGCGGAACATTCCGCATCGAACAGGTGTCATATAGCGGACACTTTGCCGAAAGGAAACACATCGTGCTCATTGCACAGCGCCCCACCCTCACTGAAGAATCCGTCTCCGAATTCCGCTCCTCCTTTGTCATCGAGCCGCTGGAGCCTGGCTTTGGCTACACGCTCGGCAACTCGCTTCGCCGCACCCTGCTCTCCTCCATTCCTGGAGCGGCAGTCACCGGTATCCGTATCGATGGTGTGCTCCACGAGTTCTCCACCGTGGAAGGTGTGAAGGAAGACGTCACCGAAATCATCCTCAACATCAAGAACCTCGTGGTCTCGAGCGAACACGACGAGCCCATCACCGCTTACCTGCGTAAGCAGGGTGCTGGCAACGTGACCGCTGCCGACATCTCTGCGCCCGCCGGTGTCGAGATTCACAACCCCGAACTGCACATCGCGACCCTCAACGACAAGGCGAGCTTCGAGTTGGAGCTCACCATTGAGCGTGGGCGCGGATACGTGTCAGCGGCTCAGAACCGTAACGAGTACGCCGAAGCGGGAGCGATCCCTGTCGACTCGATCTACTCACCTGTTCTGAAGGTTACCTACCGCGTAGAGGCCACTCGTGCCGGTGAGCGCACCGACTTTGACCGTCTCGTGGTCGATGTGGAGACCAAGCCGTCGATGGCTCCGCGTGACGCCGTGGCCTCTGCCGGCCGCACCCTCGTTGAGCTCTTTGGCCTGGCTCGGGACCTCAACGCGGAAGCAGAAGGTATCGAAATTGGTCCGGCTCCGGTCGAGGCTGTCGCGTCCAGCGAGCTCACCACCCCCATCGAGAGCCTGGACCTGTCTGTTCGCAGCTACAACTGCCTCAAGCGTGAGGGCATCAACACCGTGAGCGAGCTCGTGGCGTTGAGCGAACACCAGCTGATTAACATTCGTAACTTTGGTCAGAAGTCCGTGGACGAAGTCCGCGACAAGCTGGTGGAAATGGGCCTGTCGCTCAAGGACACCATGCCCGGCTTCGACGGAAGCGCCTACTACACCGGCCTGGACGACGAGTAATCCGGACCGAAACCACTTTTAGTACGAGGAAACGACAACCATGCCGAAGCCCACTAAGGGACCCCGCCTCGGAGGCGGCCCTGCCCACGAACGTTTGATGCTGGCAAACCTTGCCACGGCGCTGTTTACCCACGGCCGCATCCAGACCACCGAGACCAAGGCCAAGCGTCTCCGTCCGCTCGCCGAGCGCATGGTGACCTTCGCCAAGCGCGGTGACCTGCACGCACGCCGCCGGGTGATGACGGTGATCCGCGACAAGAGTGCGGTGCACCGACTCTTCACCGAGATTGCCCCTCTGGTCGCCGAGCGCGAGGGTGGCTACACCCGCATCGTGAAGGTGGGTTTCCGTAAGGGCGACAACGCACCCATGGCCGTGATCGAGCTGATTTTGGACCCCGTCCAGAAGAAGCCCTCGGCGAAGAAGGCTCGTCTGAAGGAAGAAGCAGAGAAGGCAGCTAAGGAAGCCGAAAAGGCCGCCAAGGCAGCCGCCAAGAAGGCGGAAGCCGAAGCCTCGGAAGCGGCTGAGGCTGCAGACGCCGAAGCGACAGAAGCTGCCGCTGAGGAGGCCGTCGTCGAGGAGACTGCTGGAGCTCCTGAGGAAGCGCCAGCTGCGGAAGAAGCCCCCGCGGAGGAGCCTGCTGCTGAAGAAGTTCCGGCGGAAGAGCCTTCACAGGAAGCTGCGGCCGAAGAAGCTCCTGCTGAGGACGACGCTAAGTAGGTCGTAGCTTTCCTTCCCGGATGATGTGGAGGGTGATGTGAGGCTCCGAGTTGACCTCGCCTACGACGGTTCCGGTTTTTCCGGATGGGCCAAGCAGCCAAGCTTGCCCAGCGTTCAACAGACTCTGCAAACGGCACTGTCTAAGGCGTTGCGCCTCGATGTGTCTGAGGTGAAGACGGTTGTCGCGGGGCGCACTGACTCTGGAGTGCACGCGACCGGCCAAGTGTGTCACCTGGACCTTCCCAGCGACCATCCGTTGGTTGCGGCACCTCAGCGGGTCGATGGCGAACTTCTCAAGCGTCTTCGGGGCGCTTTGGGAAAGACCTCGTCGATTTGGGTGAACCGGGTGAGTATCGCCCCTGAGGGCTTTGACGCTCGGTTTTCTCCCCTGCGGCGACGATACGAATATCGCGTTGCTGACGCCGTGGCCACTAAAGACCCCCGATTGGCAGGACACACGCTGTGGATCAGTGACTCGCTCAATGTTTCGGCGATGAACCGGCTGGGCAAGGCACTACTAGGGCTTCACGACTGGGCAAGCTTTTGTCGAGCCCGAGAGGGCGCCACCACTATTCGCACTATGGAGAATTTTTCCTGGGCACGCGATTTTGAAGGGGTGTTGTGTGGCACGGTGGTGGCCGACGCGTTTTGCCATTCGATGGTGCGCTCGCTGGTGGGCGCCGCCATATCGGTCGGAAAGGGCGACCTCGAGGCTTCTGAGGTGGTAGCTCTGCGCGATAAAGCGGATAGAACAAGCGCGTGGAAAACGATGCCCGCCCATGGGCTCACCCTGGTGGAAGTGGTGTACCCCAAAGATCGCGAGCTTGCCCGTAGGGCGCAGCTCACCCGTGCTCCCCGAGCGCCACTCTCAGATTGAGAATGCTGGCATTGGCGTGTAAGGTTGAGCGCTGGTGCCCCAACAGGTGGCACTTCGGTTGAGCCCTCCACCGGGATGTTGGAAAACTCCCACGGAGCGGGATACACGAACACCTCGACACGATGGGATGACGCATGACGCGCACCTTTTCGCCCACTCCGACGGACATCCGTCGTGACTGGCTAGTTATCGACGCTTCCGACGTCGTTTTGGGCCGTTTGGCCTCGCACGCTGCAGCCTTGCTGCGCGGAAAGCACAAGACCACCTTCTCGCCCCACATGGACATGGGTGACTACGTGATCATTGTGAACGCCGACAAGGTGGTTCTCACCGGTCAGAAGGCCGCTCAGAAGATGGCCTACCGCCACTCGGGATACCCGGGCGGTTTGAGCGCGGTGTCCTACACCGAGCTTCTGGAAAAGAACCCGGTTCGCGCCGTGGAGAAGGCGATTCGCGGCATGCTGCCGAAGAACACCCTCGGACGTGAGCAGCTCAAGAAGCTCAAGGTCTACACCGGCAGCGAGCACCCCCACCAGGCTCAGCAGCCTCGTCCCTACGAGCTGACTCAGCTCGCCCAATAGTCAGCGAATAGGCACAAAGGATTAATCATGGAAAACACCACTGAAGAAACTGAAGCCCCCGAGGTCTTCAGCACCGAAACTCCAGCACACGCCGCTGTTGTGACCGAAAGCCGCCCCCCGCTCACCGTGGGTGGTCAGGCCGTCGGTCGTCGCAAGGAAGCCGTCGCCCGCGTGCGACTCACCCCGGGAACCGGTGTGATTACCGTTAACGGACGCAGCTTCGAAGACTACTTCCCCAACAAACTGCACCAGCAACTCATTACCGACCCCTTCACCGTGTTGAAGCTCGGTGGCGCGTATGACGTGTCCGCTCGCATCACCGGTGGCGGGCCTTCCGGCCAGGCGGGTGCCCTGCGTTTGGGTATCGCACGCGCTCTCAACGAG
>Ga0233451_10004716_pt1 | contig 11274 bp, 12 predicted proteins | sample 011ome_29_FD_183052 | JGI IMG/M metagenome (GOLD analysis project Ga0233451, IMG submission 183052) | Coastal salt marsh microbial communities from the Groves Creek Marsh, Skidaway Island, Georgia - 011504CT (spades assembly) | ecosystem: Environmental > Aquatic > Marine > Intertidal zone >...
AAGTAAGTAATTGTTGATATTACAAGAGCAAGGATTAAAGAAAAAACAAATGATTTTAGCTTTATGTTACTAAATGATGACATAATATTATTGGTTAAATTTGTATCCTATTCCTTTGACTGTTTTAAAATACAAATCTCCAATTTTTTCTCTTAATTTTCTAATATGAACATCTATTGTTCTATCACCCACTACAACTTCAGATCCCCATACTTTGCCCATTATTTCATCTCTTGTAAATACTTTACCAGGTTTAGAGGCCAATAAATAAAATAGCTCAAACTCCTTTCTTGGAAGTGCAATTTCTTGATTTTTTATATAAACTAAATATGAGTTTCTATCTATCTTTATCTCACCCAGGTCAATTACAGTTGTTTTTTCATTTTTTTTATTAATTCTTTTAAAAATTGATTCAATTTTTTTTAATAAAATTTTTGGTTTAACTGGTTTAGAAATATAATCATCTGCTCCAGCATCAAAAGCTGATAACTGAGTATAATCTTCACTTCTAGCACTTAAAAATATAATTCTTGTATTTAATAGAGAAGGAATTTCTCTAATAAGGGAGCAGGCCTCTATACCATCCATTTCAGGCATCATAACATCAAGCAAAATTATTTCCGGAAGAAATATTTTTGCTTTTTTTATAGCTTCTTTTCCATTAAATGCAGATTTAACATCATATCCCCCCAAAGACAAATTGTATCTAAGTATTTCAACTATATCCGGGTCATCATCAACAACAAGAATTTTAGGAATTTTAGACATTTTTTTAATTTTTTTCAAAATTAAATATTTAAGAGTTTAACTTGCAGCATTTAACAATTACTTAATATTGTAAAAGGGCATAATTTAAATGAATATAAATTTAAAATCCAATTTAAACTTTGAAATTGAAGCATTAAAAATTTTCAATTATCAATATAATAATAATAAGGTTTACAACAAGTATTGTAATTTTTTGAAAATTAGAAATGTCACTAAACTAGAGCAAATTCCATTTTTGCCAATCCAATTTTTTAAAAGTCACAAAGTTATTTGCAATAATAAACATTCTCATGTTTTTAAAAGTAGTGGAACTCAAGGAACTCGAAGCAAGCATTATATTTCTGATATTAAATTATATGTAGAATGTTTTGAAAAAATATTTAAATCAAATTACGGTAATATTAAAGGAAAGATTATTTTAGGACTTCTACCGTCTTACTTTGAACAAGGTAATTCATCATTAATTTTTATGGTTGATCATTTAATTAAATTATCTGAGCAAACAAAAAGCGGATTTTATTTAAATAATTACAAAAAACTTTATGATTTAATAAATAATGTAAATGAAAAAAAAATAATTCTTTTTGGAGTAAGTTACGCATTACTAGATTTTATTGAAAAATACAATTTATGTTCCAAAAATTTAACGGTAATCGAAACGGGTGGAATGAAAGGAAGAAGAAAGGAGATAACAAGAAATGAACTTCATGAGAAATTAAAAATAGGATTTGGTACTGAATCTATACATTCGGAATATGGAATGACTGAACTACTTTCTCAAGCATATTCAAAAAAAAATGGAATGTTTAAAACACCAAATTGGTTAAAAGTTTATTGCAGAGACATCAACAATCCGCTAAACATTAAATCAAGTGGAAAAGGTGTTTTAAATTTTATAGATTTAGCAAATATTAATTCATGTTCTTTTATTGCAACTGAAGATATTGGTCAAGTATATTCTAATAATTCTTTTGAAGTTTTAGGGAGGTTAGATGAATCTGATATTAGAGGTTGTAATCTTATGTTTAGTCAATAGTTATCAGGAAATAAAATTTCTTTCCTCTTTGAGCTAAAATATACTTCTCACATATTAGACTTTTTTCAGAAATGGTGTATGACAAATCAATTTTTTCCTTATTAATAGACACCGCGTTCTGATTAATTGATCTTAAAATTTCAGATTTTGATGATAAAAATCCTACACTGTGAAGAAAATCTTGAATGTTTTTAAACTTAGTAAAATCCCTTTTCTTAATTACTGTATTTGGAACTCCATCAAAAATTTCTAAAAAAGTTTTTTCGTCTAATTTACCAAGGTCTTCAGACGTTGATTTTCCAAACAAAATATTTGAGGCAGTAATCGAATTATTCAGATCCTCTTTTGAATGAACCAAAACAGTTAAAAAGTCTGCTATCAAGTTTTGTAAAATTCTCTTATGCGGAGCTTCTTGGTGAGACTTGATAAAATTTTCAATTTCGCTTTCATTATAAAAGGTAAATATTTTAATATACTTTTTTGCATCATCATCAGAAATATTAAGCCAGTATTGATAAAATTTATATGGAGATGTTTTATTTCTGTCAAGCCAAACATTACCATCTTCAGTTTTACCAAATTTTGTTCCATCAGCTTTAGTTATTAGTGGACATGTGATTGCATATGCTTTTTCTGATGTTTTTTTTCTAATGAGTTCAACTCCACTGGTAATATTGCCCCATTGGTCACTACCACCCATCTGAAAAGAACAATTATTGTTAGTAAATAAGTGATAAAAATCATATGCTTGAATTAATTGATAGGTAAATTCTGTAAATGACATTCCAACAGTAGAATCTTTACTTAATCGTTTTTTAACAGATTCTTTAGCAATCATATAGTTTACTGTAATATGCTTACCGGTATCTCTAATAAAGTCAATAAGATTTACATTTTGATACCAATCATTATTATTACAAAGCTCAGCAGAATTGTTATCATCAGAATCAAAATCTAAAAACTTTGATAGCTGCTTGTAAATTCCTTCAATATTTTTATTGAGTTCTTCTTTTGTAAGTAAATTTCTTTCATTGGATTTTCCAGACGGATCTCCAATCATCCCAGTTGCACCACCAATAAGAACAATTGGTTTATGCCCAAATCTTTGAAAATGCATTAAGATTAATATTTGAACTAAACTACCTATATGTAATGAGTCTGATGTAGGATCAAATCCAATATAACCGGAACAAGACTTTTCTTTTAATATGTCTTCACAACCAGGGATATAATCATGAAGCATCCCTCTCCATTCTAATTCTTTTATAAAGTTTGACACAAAATTAAGTTTTAACAAATATATATCTCTTGAGTGTAAGAAAAAAGTAAAGTAAAAAATAGTACTTTCGCTTTATGATATTAGTTACTGGAGGAACCGGACTTGTTGGGTGTCATTTACTTTACAATCTAATTTTAAATGGTAAAAAGGTAAAGGCCTTACACAGAAAAAACAGCAATATTGAGGTTGTAAAAAAAGTATTTTCATATTACTCTGAAAACTCAAACAATTTGTTTAACAAAATAGATTGGATTGAGGGTAACATTAATGACATTACAAGCTTAGATAATGCGTTCAAAAATGTAGATGAAGTCTATCATTGCGCTGCTTTTATTTCTTTTAATAATCAGGATTTAAATGCCATGAAAAAAATAAATATTGATGGCACGGCGAATATGATAAATTTTGCTTTAGAAAAAAAGGTTGATAAATTTTGTTATGTCAGCACAATCGCAGCTGTTGGTGAAAAAAAAGATTCTTTAATTGATGAAGAATGTGAATGGAAAGAAAATAACAATCCCTACTCCGAAACTAAACATTATGCTGAACTTGAAGTTTGGAGAGGAATTTCAGAGGGATTAAATGCAGTTATTGTTAACCCAGGTGTTATTGTTGGTAGTGGATTTTGGAGAAGGGGGAGTGGAGCCTTTATCACTACAGTGAGTAGAGGAATGAATTATTACCCAACTGGTAAAACTGGTTTTATTTGCGTTAAAGATGTTGTTAGTATAATGATAAAATTAATGGACAAAAATGTTTTTTCTGAAAGATTTATTTTAGTTGCTGAAAATTGGTCTCAAAAAGATTTTATAAATAGTATTTGTAAAAATTTAGATATTAAACCTCCAAAAAATAAAGCAACAAAAAGCATTATGTATTTAGGACTTTACTTAGATTTTTTTAGAAGTTTTTTTCTAAACAAAAAAAGAAGATTAAGTAAAGCTATCATTAAATCTGGGCAATCTAAAAATGAATATTGTAATAAAAAAATTAAAAATTCTCTAAATCATAATTTTATTAAAGTCGAAGATTCAATAATTGAGACTTGTAAAAACTTTAAAATTAATCTACATCGATAGGTTTGTTCTCTTGGAAATTTGATTTGCTTTTTAGTTCTAACTCAATTGAATCCCTAACACTTATCATTTTTTTTTGCAGACTTGAATATATCTTTAAATATAACTTAGGATTTGTAGAATAATAAAAATTGCTCTCAGCAAATTGCAAACTATCAATATTATGAATCTTGTAAAGAAGAGTGTCTTTAATGTTGTAATAATTTAAATCAGAAATATTTCTAAATGACCTACTTGAATTAATTATGTTAACATCAAAAAGAAAATCAACCATTTGCTGCTCAGTCATCAAATTATCAGGCTTTGAATTTTCTGAACATGAAAAAATAATTAATATTATTATTAAAAACCTTTTCATCTATTAAATGTTATTTTTTGCCCAACTAATATATCACTAAAATTACCCCTATCATAAACCAAATTCCCATTTACAAAAGTGTGAGTTACTTTAGATTTAAACTTTTCTCCTTCAAACGGAGACCAGTTACATTTATAAAGAATATTTTCTCTTTTGACGATCCAAGGTTGATCTAAATCAATTAAAACTAAATCAGCATAATACCCCTCTCGTATAAATCCTCTTCTGTTAATTTGAAAAAGGATAGCAGGGTTATGACACATTTTAGTAACTATATTTTCAAGGGAGATTTTATTATTAAAATAATGTTCAATCATAGAAACCAAACCATGTTGAACTAAAGGTCCTCCTGATGGACATTCTAAATATGAGTTAGATTTTTCTTCAATGGTGTGAGGCGCATGATCTGTCGCAATAACATCAATTCTATCATCTAATAAAGACCTCCAAATCCCATCTCTGTCTTTTGATGTTTTAATTGCTGGATTCCATTTAATTAGACTTTGTTTTTTTTTGTAATCATCTGCTGAAAACCATAAATGATGAACACAAACTTCTGATGTAATTTTTTTTTCTTTTAAAGGAACACTATTATCAAATAATAAAGATTCACTATGCGTGGAAAGATGAAATACATGTAATCTAGCATTTGTCTCTTTTGCTAATTGAATTATGTTTGTTGTTGATTTTAAACAAGCTTCTTCCGATCTAATTTCTGGATGACATTCAAATGGAATGTTTTTCCCATATTTAAGTTTATATTTCTCTAAGTTTTCTTTTATAATTTTCTCATCCTCGCTATGTACTACAATGATTAAATCAGTGCTGAGAAAAATTTCTCTTAAAATATCTTGGTCATCTACTAACATATTTCCAGTTGATGAGCCTAAAAAAATTTTTAAAGCTGCAACTTCCTTTTTATCAAGTTTTTTTATTTCATCTAAATTTGAGTTTGTTGCTCCAAACATAAATGAATAGTTAGCATATGAACTCTGACTAGCTATTTCAAATTTATTCTCAAGTTCCTTTAAGGTAGTTGTTTGAGGAACTGTATTTGGCATTTCAATAAATGAGGTTATTCCACCTGCTACTGCTGCTCGTGATTCAGTTTTTATAGTTGCTTTATGAGTTAACCCTGGTTCTCTAAAATGAACTTGATCATCTATTAGACCTGGAATTAAAATCTTACCAGTTGCATCTATAATTTGAAAATCATCTTCTATCTCAATATTATCCTGAATTTTATTTATAAAATCATCAACTATTAGTAAATCAGAATTAAAAATTTTTTCTTCATTTACAATTGATGCGTTTCTAATTAATACTTTTCTATTCATTAATTTTTATAGTTTGAATAAACTTTTTAATCTCATGGAAATTAAACCAAAAACAGCTTCAAAAATAATACTACTATTCATTTTTGAATCTCCATATAATCTATCCTTAAAAATAATAGGAATCTCTAATATCTTAAATTTATTTTTGAAAGATTTAAACTTTAATTCAATTTGAAAAGCATATCCATTAAACACTAACGATTCTACATCTATGGATTTTAATACTTCAGATCTGTAACCTACAAAGCCAGATGTAGCATCTTTAACTGGCATTCCCGTAATTATTCTAGAGTAGAGAGAAGCAGAATAGGATAAAATAATTCTACTTAAGGGCCAATTTACAACGTTAATTCCGTTAATATACCTTGATCCAATAACAACATCATATTTTTCTAAATTATCATAAATTCTAACTAAATCCTCAGGGTCATGTGAAAAATCTGCATCCATTTCAAATACATATTTATAGTTATGGTTCAAAGCCCAATTAAAACCTTCTTTATATGCTTTGCCCAATCCTTCTTTTTTTAATCTACTTATAATAAATACTTTGTTTTGTTGTTTCTTTATAAATCCATTTACGAGTTTAGACGTTCCATCTGGTGAATTATCATCAACAATTAATATATCAAATTGTACGGATAATGATAATATGTGATTTATAATATTAACTATATTCTCTGCTTCGTTATAGGTAGGTACGATTACTAAAGAATTATTCATATTAATTAACAAAAGTACTGATTTAGAATAGAAGAACGAATAAGGTCTAAAATATTATTAATTTTGAATAATGAACGAGCTTGAACTCATTGATATTCATATAAAAAATTGGATTAAAATCGTCTTTATAATTTCTACAATACATGTCCTTATAGCAAGAATTAAACTAGGCCATAGGTTTCAATATTTCTTAGCATTTTGGAATATTCACAGATATTTTTATTTCGTTTCTGGAAAGAGGATTAGCTCTCCAATTAATATCAATTTTGTTAGTTTGCGAGTTATAACGACTTCTTTTTTAATACATTACTTTTTTGATCCAGACACTTTTTTTGATGATAATGAATTAGTAAATTTTTTATATTGGAATTTAACAATAGTTACTTTAATTTTTCTTAAATTTTTTATAGAAAAATTACTTTCACACATACTTAATTATAACAAACGTTTTAACGAAATAAATGAATACAGAATTGGAATAAAAAATTTATTTTCAATTCATCTGTTTTTTTTTCTGTTTTTAATTTTTTTAAGTAATATATCTATTGAAATTCTAAGACATATTTTTATATTTTTCTTTTTTATTTATCAGCTGTTATTCTACAGATTCATCTTTAAAAAGAATATGGTTAGAACAATTAAAGGACTTGTTTATTTTATTTTATATCTTTGCATGTTCGAAATTGTACCAATAATAGGTATTTTGAGTCTATTAAAATAAAAAAGCAATATGAAAGTTAAATCAATTTTAGTTTCACAGCCTGCTCCAACAATTGAAAATTCACCTTACATAACTTTAAAGAAAAAAAGAAAAGTAAAAATTGACTTTATTCCTTTTATTCATGTTGAAGGTTTAACAGCAAGGGAGGTTCGAAGACAAAAAATTGATCTATCTAAATTCTCAGCTATCATTCTTACCAGTAGAAATGCTGTAGATCATTTTTTCAGAGTTGCAGAAGAAATGAGATTTCCTATACCAAATGCATTAAAATACTTTTGCCTTTCAGAAGCTGTTGCATTTTATTTGCAGAAATATGTTGTTTATCGAAAAAGAAAAATTTATGTTGGTGGCAGAACATTCAATGACTTAACTGAACAAATCTCAAAGTATAATGAAGAAAATTTCCTGATACCATGTGCCAACGTTTTATCTCCTGCTATTCCAAAAAAATTAGATGAACTTGGTGTAAGATGGACTCAAGGTACTTTTTATAAAACAGAAATTAGTGATTTATCTCACCTTAAGGAAGTATTCTATGATATTCTTGTTTTTTTCAGTCCATCTGGGATTGAATCATTAATACATAATTTTCCTGATTTTAAACAAAATAATACTAGAATTGCCGTATTTGGTAAAACAACTGTAAAAGCTGCAGAAAAAGCTGGTTTAAGAATTGACATCTCAGCGCCAACTCCAAAGGTCCCTTCAATGTCTAAGGCACTTGATATTTACATCGAGAAGGTCAATAAAAAATAATCAACCCTTGACTTGACTTTGAAAATTTTTCATAAAATTATCAAAATCATCTTGAGTTTTAAGCGTTTTGTAAGTATCGTCTTTAAATAAAGTTAAATAAATCTCAATTTGTTTAGGATTAAGATATCCTCTGATAGGAGATATATAATTCATGGACGAATCAAAAAAAAGTGTTGACGGATATGCATTTACTCCTAAATATCTAGTTAATTCGTGGGATGAATTTCTTTTTTGGGATCTTGAGCTATCATAATTAGGATTTGTAAATGTTCTGTCCAGAAATTTTACTGTCTCGTTTCCTTCACCATTAAATTTAACTGCATAATAATTTTCATTTATAATTCTGATAATATCAGCATTTCCAAAAGTATTTTTCTCCATTAATTTGCATGGACCACACCAGTTTGTATAAATATCAATCAAAACATTTTTGGGGTTGTTTTTTTGAACTTTTTCAAGTTCATTAAAACTAATCCAATTGATTTGTTGCGAACTTCCTTTTAAAAAAATAAAAAGAAAGAAAAAACAGATAAAAATTTTAAGGTTATTCTGCATTATGCACTAATCTTTTAAGTGGCTTGATTACTAGTATCACTAGAATACCAAAAATCGTGCAAAATATTGTTATTCCAGTAAATGTTTCAAAATCTCCAACGTCAGAGGCATTTTCACCAATTAAACCTGCAACTTTATTTCCCAATCCTGTTGCAGCAAAGTAAGCACCCATCATAAAAGCTCCCCAACGAGCTGGTGCGAGTTTGGTTATAAAAGATAAAGCAACAGGTGAAGCACATAGCTCTCCAATAGTATGGAAAAGGTAAGCAAGTAGTAACCAATACATTGCAGATTTTTGAGTGATATTTCCGCTTGCATCATAGGTAACTTCGTTTGCAGCCATTGACATAAAGGCAAATCCAAATCCCATTATTATAACTCCAACTGCCATTTTAAAAAGAGATGAATGTTCATAACCCTTACTTTTCCACCAAATCCAAAATGAACCAATTAATGTTGCAAAAATCAATATATAGATGGCATTAGCTGATTGAAACCAGCTTGCAGGTACCATAAAAGATCCCAATGCTAAGTCGGTTTTTTGAGAAGCATACAAGTTCATTAAACCTCCTGCTTGTTCAAAAGCACCCCAAAAGACAATAACAATTAAAAAAGCTAAATATGTTACTAAAATTCTATCTTTTTCTATTTTGTCTCCGTCATTGTAAACAACTATTGCAAATCCTACAGCAAATGCTATTCCCACTATTAAAAGTCCATAGTTCCAATCTCCGGAATAACCTACATATAATCCTAAAATTGCCGTAAGTAAAAAGCCAATTAAAGAGTTTGTCTTTTTAAAAATTTGAAGAAATAAGTTTTCTTTTTTGTCAAGATTATCTTCTTTTTGAGGAACTAAATTACCTACATGGGTTAAATACTTTTGGCCTTTCCAATATCCAAATTGACCAATTGCCATTCCTATTCCAGCTAAACCAAACCCATAGTGCCAATTATAAACTTCTCCTACATAACCAACTAATAGTGCAGAAATTGCAGCACCAAGATTAATTCCCATGTAAAAAATATAGAATCCCATATCACGTTTGTTATGATCATTTTTTTCATATAACCCCCCCACCATGGTAGAAATATTTCCTTTTAAACATCCAACTCCTAAAACAATAAAAGCTAGACCAGTGTAAAAAGCCCAAAGTGCTTCAACTGCCAAAATACCATGACCAAAACAGAGTAACAAACCTCCAAGCATTACTGATTTTCTCTGACCCAAGTACCTGTCAGCTAAAATTCCACCTGGAATAGTAGCTAAGTAAACAAACATGGTATACCAACCATAAAGAGCAATTGCAGAACTATCAGTCCAACCCATACCAGGATTATCACCAGAAGTTTCAGAAACTAGATACAATACTAAAATTGCCCTCATTCCATAATAACTAAACCTTTCCCATAGCTCAGTAAAAAATAATACAAATAAACCTACAGGATGTCCTAAAAAAGTTTTTTGACTTAGTTGTGTGTTGCTTTCCATAATATTAAAATTTTATAATTTTTTTTCCGTGATAAAATTTACCGTTTAATTTAGAATGAATGTTTTTAAAATTTTCATGAGTTATTCCTCCTGCACTTATTACTTCAAAATTATCAGGAGCTAAATCTAACATTTTTTTTAGATATTTAAATCCATCCAGTGCAAATTGCTTACCACCGGATGACAAAACCCCGTTTATATTTGGATTAAGAATAATTTTTTCAAATGATTTAATAACTGAATTTGAGTGATCGATTGCTTTATGAACTATAAACTTTAAAGGCTTGGCGAGTGCAGCTAAATCTGAAATTTGATCAATATCCAATTCATTATTTATATCCAAACAACCTGATACTATTCCATCCACTTTTAATGATTTGCAAAACTTTATATCCTCATACATTTCATTAATATCATTTTTATTATAAATAAAACCATTTGAATGAGGTCTTATCATGATACGAACTGGAATATGTATTTTACTTAAAACCTTTTGGATTAATGACTTTGATGGAGTTAAACCATCTAAGTCTAATCTACTGCATAATTCTATCCTATTAGCACCATTTTTTTCTGCTTCTACAGCATCAAATAATGAATCTACGCATACTTCTTTTATTATTTGCATGCAGAAAGTTACCTAAAAATGATATCTTTTAAAAGTTTCAATGGCAGTGTAATCAGACATTCCAATGTCTCTAAACTTTTTTGCAATTTCTCTGTTTCTATCTTCAGCTCTTACCCAAAACTCTCTATTATCATCTCCCTGAAACATAACATTGTCCTTTTGTGTTTGGTGATAAAAGATTGCTTTTCTTTTTCTAAGCACTTGATTTGGGCTCATTGGAACTGCCATATCAATTTCGTGAATTGGCCATTCATGCCAAGCACCTCTGTATAACCAAACCCAACAATCTTTCATAAATGATTTATTTTTTAAAACAGCCAAACAATCAAAAAGAATATCAAGACAAACTTTATGTGTGCCGTGAGGATCAGCCAGGTCTCCAGCTGCATAGATTTGGTGGGGTTTAATTTCGTTTATGATATCTAAAATAATTTTTTTATCAGCTTTTGATGTTTGGTTTTTTTTAACGGTTCCAGTCTCGTAAAATGGTAATTTTAAAAAGTGTACATTTTTATCTTCTAGTCCAATAAATCTTGTCGCAGCTA
>Ga0233451_10004730_pt1 | contig 11250 bp, 11 predicted proteins | sample 011ome_29_FD_183052 | JGI IMG/M metagenome (GOLD analysis project Ga0233451, IMG submission 183052) | Coastal salt marsh microbial communities from the Groves Creek Marsh, Skidaway Island, Georgia - 011504CT (spades assembly) | ecosystem: Environmental > Aquatic > Marine > Intertidal zone >...
AAATTAAATATTGATAAAGTTTTTTTCAATGTTATTTTTTCATTTTAGAAGCTATTTCTAAAATCAGATCTTCTTGTCCTGCAACCAACTTCCTATTTCCTAATTCGAAAATTAGAGAAGAGTATTCTAAGTTATTCATCTTTGCTGCATTAATAATTGGTTTTTCAAAACCAGAAAAAAGAGTATTTAAACCAGTTAAAATATTTACAGGACTAATATGAGGGGGCTCTTCAATAAGATAATTCATTACATTGTCAGCCTCCTTAATAGTTAATTCATAATCTATTTGTGTTTTAAAATCATATTTTTCCAAAACAGGAATTAAAACCTCCAAAGGAGTATTACCTGCACCTGCGCCAAAACCCCTCATACATGCATCTATATATTCTGCTCCATTTTGTGCGGCTACTATGGAATTATAAACAGAAAGCCCTAAATTATTATGTGCATGAAAGCCAATTTTTATAGATAAAGCTTCTTTTAAAGCTTTTATTCTTTCAACAACATCAAAAGGCAAATATGATCCTGTGGAATCCATTATTATCAATCCCTCCGCGCCGTATTCTTCCATGATTTTAGCATTAGTCACCAGCTCAGAAACACTAGCTAAAGCAGTCATCATTAATACTCCAATAACTGATTTGTTTTTGTTTTTAAGAAACTCAATATGTGACTTTGAAACAGTAGCTTCGGTACAATGAGTCGCTACCCTAAATACATCAACTCCTATGTCTATTGCTTGAATAATATCCTTGTTTATAGTTGCAATTCCAGGAATAATATGAACGCCTAGTTTAGAATTAGTTAAATATTTTCTTGCAGTTGTTAATATTTCTTTATCTGAATGTCTAGACTGTCCTATTAAAATTGATGAAGCTCCCAAACCATTTCCATGACCTACTTCAACAATTGGTATATTTGCTGCATCTGCAAACTGACAATACTTTTTAATACTCTTGAGACTTATAGAATGTTTTACGCTGTGATTTCCATCTCTAAGACTTGAATCTGTTATAATAATTTTATTCATAAATTCTCTTTGTTAGTTCAATAGCTGCACAATTAATTATATCTAAATTTCCAGCATACTCTGGTAAGTAATCTCCAGAACCTTTAACTTTAACACTTAAGATTAAAATATTATCATTTAAAACGGGGGGCATAACTAATTCGTAGTAAGGTACATATTCCTTAATTTTATTTATCCTTTTATATAACGCCTGTAATAAATTGTTGTAATCAAAATCATCTGCTTTAACAAACATTGTTGTTTGCATATCAACTTGAGGAATCGCAGGATTTAAATTTAATATAGCTTTACACTCTAAAGTTCCTGTAAATTGTTTTATAGCGCTCTCTGTAGTATTAATATAATTATCAATATTAATTCTAGTTGACATCCCTGCACTTTCAGAAGCAATTTGAGAAACAATTTCTATATAAGATAGCTTTTTACTGAATGAAGAAATAACGTTTAAAAGAGGTATAGAAGCTTGGCCGCCACATGTTATCATATTTACATTGCTTTCACTCCTCACATCGTTTATGCTTGGAACACAAAATGGCCCTACTTTTGAAGGTGTTAAATCAATAACTTTAATTTTTTGCGATTCGAATACTTTTGAATGAATTATAGCATCACTTGCATTGGTACAATCGTAAACTATATCACAAAATTTTGGATTATTTATAAAAAAATCAATTCCTTGATCACTACAATTAATTCCTTTCTCTTTTGCAATCAACATCCCTCTAGAATTAAATCTCCTGCCTACAAATGCAACAACTTCTAGACTTTCTTCTCTTAATGATTTAATTAAAAGATCTGTTCCAATATTACCGGTGCCTAAAATTCCAACTTTAATCATCTTTTTACAATTTTAGACTTTTCACTTATTCCTGAAATCATATTATGTTCAATTTCATTTAAAGTTAAAAGAGGTGACATATCTTCAAGTGGTAAAGACAAAATAGATTTATCATTCATCAAAACCCCTTTAACTTTAGGAATAAAATCTTGTTCTGGATCCATAAATACCTCTAATACAGCTTGGTGTTTAGAATTTAAAAATGACTCTAAAGTATCATTGATATTTTCAATCTCTTTGAGTTCAAAATAATCATATCCAAAAGCTTTAAAAACTTTTTTAAAATTTGGTAATCCAATTCCTGTCTTTTTATTCACAGAATTATAATTTCCATTAAATAACATTTTTTGAGTATGCTTAATCATTAAATAGCCATCATTATTAAAAATGACGATTTTAATATTTAAATCATTTTCAATAATAGTTTGAAGCTCTTGAATATTCATCATAATTCCTCCATCACAATTTAAGCACAAAACATCTTTATTTGGGCTGCTCAATGCGGCTCCTATTGCTCCCGGAAGTCCATATCCCATTTCTCCTAGACCTAAAGAGGTGAACATTTTTTGATTTTCATTAAGCTTTATTGATTGGTGACCACTTAACAAAGCTGTACCCATATCTGTAACTATGATATGCTCATCTTTTAAGTAGTTGGATAAGGAGTCTATAAAATTATATGAATTAATATAATTACTTGTATCATATTCTTTAAGGTTTAATGGGTAATCAGATTTTATTTTATTGCAAAACTTTATCCAATCTTCACTTACCTCATTAACACTTCTAGCTTTTTTATTTAAAACTTCTAAAAATAACTTACAATCAATTTTAAAATGCTTTTTTATTTTATACTTAGGAAATTGTAATTCCTCTTCAATATCGATAATAATAATCTGAGCATTCTTTGCAAATGCGTTTAAATCATAGCCAGTTTGAGGTAAAGCTAGACGACTCCCTAGAACTATTAATAAATCAGAATTCTGAACTATAAAATTTGCAGCCCTTTGGCCATAAATTCCAAAGCGACCCATGAAATTTTTATCACTTGAAGGTAAAAGATCTATACCAGACCAGCTTAAGCAAGTTGGGATTCCTGTGTTTTTTACAAATAAATTAAAATCCTTTTTTGCATTTGACAACCTTACTCCATTACCACCTAATATTAACGGTCTTTTAGAGTTATTTATTAATTCAACTAACAAATTAGTATCAAAATCTTCATGCTTTTCTACATTTTCTAAATTCCAATTTCTTATCTCTGATTCTTGAGATTGTATATTAAAAGGGATATCTATCCATGTTGGACCAGGCCTACCCGTTATTGAGTGAGAATATGCTTTTTCTAATTCTGTCTGTAAATCAGAATCTTCAAGTATTATTGAACCAAATTTAGTTACATCTGAAACCATTTTAACAACATTAAACCCTTGAGTGCCATACATTCTCAGGTTTTTGTGGTCTTTAATGTAATAAGAAGATTCATTTCCAGAAATCACAATGCCAGGAATTGAATCAGCCCAGTTACTAACAACACCTGTAATTGCATTAGAAGCACCAGCTCCCGCAGTAACAATACACGCTGAAATTTTACCAGAGGCTCTATGATATGAACCCATTGCCATTACAGCAGCTTGCTCGTGATGAACATTAATAATTTTAGTATAGCCTAACTCTAATATTGATTGATAAATATGAGAGTTAGCAGATCCTATTATACCAAAAACATTCTCAATTTTAAGTTCTTTTAAAAAAAGGGCAACGATATCACTATTCTTCATCTAAAATTAGTTTGATATATATTTATTTAAAACTTCAAAAACATACTCTAAGTGCTCCTTACCTAGTCCCGGCCAAACACCAATCCAAAAAGAATCATTCATAGCCTTGTCGGAATTTTCAAGTGAGCCTACAATCCGTTTTTCAATATTTTTATAAGCGGGCTGCTTGACCATATTTCCCCCAAAAAAAAGTCTAGTCCCAATTTTTTGTTCCTCAAGATTCTGAACTAATTTGTTTCGATCAATTCTTTTAGGGTCGCGAATAGTCAGCATAAATCCAAACCAACTTGGATCACTATTTGGAGTTTTTTCTGGTAAAATAAAATATTCTTCCAAAGGCTTCATTAGGTCATACATTATTTTATGATTCTCTCTTCTCTTAGCTACAAATTGATCTACTTTAGACAATTGACTTAACCCAATAGCAGCTTGCATATCAGTTACCTTCAAATTAAATCCAATATGAGAATATATGTATTTATGATCATAGCCTTCAGGTAAGTCTCCCAACTTCCATTCATATCGTTTATTACAGGTATTATCACATCCCGTTTCACAATAACAGTCTCTCCCCCAGTCTCTAAAACTAAGTGCTGGCATTTGGAGCCTTCTATTATTTATTAAAACTGCTCCACCTTCTCCCATTGTAATATGGTGTGCAGGATAAAAAGAAAGCGTGGCTAAATCTCCAAATGAACCTGTTTTTTGTCCCTCAAAGATTGCTCCAAGAGAATCACAATCATCTTCAATCAACCATAATTTATACTTTTCAGCAATTTCTTTTATAACTTTTAAATTAAATGGATTCCCCAATGCATGGGCAATCATAATTGCTTTTGTCTTAGAAGAAATTGCAGCCTCTACTTGGTTAATATCAATATTGTAGGTAGGAATGTCGATGTCTACAAAAACAGGAATACAACCAAACTGAATTAAAGGATTAATCGTTGTCGGAAAACCTGCTGCAACAGTAATGATCTCATCTCCTTTTTGAATGGCTCGTTTTCCAAGGCTAGGAGATGTAAGTGCATAAAATGCTGTCAAATTTGCTGAAGACCCCGAATTTACTAAAATTGATTTTTTACAACCAATGTACTCTGCTAACTCAGATTCAAATTGCTTTGCATATCGTCCAGTAGTAAGCCATCCATCTAATGTAGCATCTACTCCATGTAAAAGATCATCAGGATCAAGAACTTTTCCCGTTACGGGAATGTAATCCTCACCTGGTTTAATCTCATGGGAAAGATTATTTTTAATTGAATCCTCTAGAGAACTCTTTAATTGGGTATTTATATTTTTGTAGTCACTCATTTACTTAAATTATAAGTTATAATATCTTTTTCTATAAGGTCATTTACATTTACTCCAGAATAAAATCCTTGATACCAATTTAAGGTCAGCCTAATCGCATTTTCTGAATCCCATAATGGAGTCCATTTTAATTCATTTTTTACCTTATCAATATTTAAGGATAAATATTTCGCTTCTTTTTTCTTTGGGGTTGATGCTATTTGCAATTTTGTTTTAAAATCGAGACTTTCTGAGATCTCTATAATTTCTTTAACTGTTTTTATATCTCCTGATTCTGGTCCGAAATTCCATGCCCCTTGAAAAGCTTTTGGATTTTCTGATAAGGCTATAGCCAAAGACAAATATCCTAACAAAGGTTCTAAGACATGCTGCCAAGGTCGAGTTGCTTGAGGGCTCCTAATTTCTAAAAGTTTATTTTCAAAAATAGCGCGTACAAGGTCAGGTATTAATCGATTCTCAGACCAATCACCCCCTCCAATAACATTTCCAGCACGTACACTTGCAACATGTATTTTAGAATCTTTAAAAAAAGAATTTTGATAGGATTGTATTAATAGTTCACAGGCTGCTTTACTTGCACTATATGGATCTTTACCACCTAGCTTATCTGATTCTTTAAAAGCAATATTTAACTCATTATTTTCATATACTTTATCAGTTGTTATAAGGATTGCTGTACAAGATAGATCCAATTCTCTTAAAATTTCTAGAAGATTTAATGTTCCGTTGAAATTAGTTTCAAAGGTTAATTTGGGGTTATCATAAGATTCAAGAACTAAAGGCTGAGCTGCTAAATGAAAGATGTATTCAGGCTCAAATGATTCAATTTCCTTTTTGAGTATTTCATATTCCAATATGTCTGAGTAAATAGAGGAATGGTTAGTACTGAATTTCAAGTTTAAATATAAAGAAGGTATAGTATTCGGTTCTAAGGCATAACCTTTGGTAATTGCTCCGTTTTGATCTAAAAGAAAAGTAAGCCACGATCCTTTAAATCCTGTATGACCTGTAATAAAGACTTTTTTTCCTTTAAATTGACTTAATACAGTTTTTAATCCCATAATTTCCATATAGCTTTATTAGTATCCCAAAGTCCATTCAATTTATGCTTATCTTGTAATGTATCCATGGGTCGCCAAAAACCTGAATGTTTATAACATGAAAGTTTACCTTCTTTTGCTAGTTTTGGCATAGAATATTGCTCCCAAATAGTCATGTCGTCTTCGATAAAATCAAAAACCTCGGGTTCGCAAACCATAAATCCTCCATTGATCCAAACGCCATCACCTTTAGGTTTTTCGTGAAATGAATTGATTCTGTTTTTTGCATCTATCTCTAATGCTCCGAATCTCGCTTGGGGTTGTACTGCGGTAAGTGTACAAGCTGAATTATTATTTTTATGCTGATTGACTAATTCATTAATATTGACATCACTTACCCCATCCCCATAGGTTAACATAAATGGATTATTCCCTATATGTTTTTGAATTCGTTTAATCCGTCCTCCTGTCATAGAATCTTTTCCTGTATCAACCATAGTTATTTTCCATGGTTCAGCTTCTGAATTATGCTCTAAAAGTTGGTTTTTACTAAGGTCAATAGTAACATCAGTTTTATGTAAAAAATAATTTGCAAAAAACTCTTTGATTACATAACCTTTATATCCTAAACAAATAATAAACTCGTTATATCCAAAGTGTGAATAAATTTTCATGATATGCCAAATAATGGGCATCCCTCCAATTTCAACCATTGGCTTTGGTTTTACGTCTGTCTCTTCTGCCAGTCTTGTTCCTAAGCCGCCTGCTAGAATTACAACTTTCATAGTGTTATTTGTTTAATTTTATTTTTTTTTATTTCGAATATTTTATCACATTTATTCAATGTAGATAATCTATGAGCTACTATAATTATTATTTTTTTTTGTCTTAGGGAATAAATTGCATCCATGATTGATTTTTCAGTTTGCACATCTAATGAAGAAGTTGCTTCATCAAAAATAAGAACATCCGGATTATGATATAAAGCTCTAGCAATTCCAATCCGCTGTTTCTGGCCACCTGAAATTTGGATACCATTTTCACCAACCATGGTGTTTAATCCATTTGGAAGTTCACTAACAAAATTATTCAGTTGAGCATTCTTTATTGCTTTATCCAATGCTTTTTTATCAATCTTTTCTTCATCTCTTCCAAATACTATGTTTTTTTCAATTGTGTCATCTATAAGGAAAATATTTTGAGATACGTAGCCAATATTTTTATTCCAGGATTTTAGATTATTATTAATATCTAGTTCGTTAACCAATATCTTACCTGCAGAAGGCTTAAAAAGACCATTTAAAAGATCAACAAAAGTACTTTTCCCTTGCCCAGAAGAACCAATAATTCCAATAGTTTCGCCAATTTTTATCTCTAAATTAATTTTCTCGAAAACAGATTTCAATTTTAAATTATAACTAAATGAGAGGTCTTTGATTAATATATTTCCTTTCATTTTATTATTTCTATGGTTATTATTTTTAGAAATTTTTTGTCTTAAACTTAAAAATTCGTTATAGATGACATCAACTGAACTGCTGTAAAACTTTATGTTTTGAAAAGCTGTTAGAATTTTGTTTAAAGAAGGTATTAATCTAAAGACTGCTGCCACAAAGACACCAATAGTAGCAATTAAAGTTGGGATGTCTTTATTTTGTAACAACATCGTTATAATGAATAAAACTAGTCCAAGCACAGAAATAAGCTCTAAATAATATCTAGGAATTTGTGATAAAGTATTTGAGTTTGATGTAATTAAGGCTTTATAATTTTGTTTATCATTAAATTTTGAGGTGAAAAAAGATTCTACATGTAATAATTTTATGTCTTTTATTCCATTTAAGCCTTCTAAAAGAGTTTTTGCAATAAAGGAGTCCGCTTTTTCCCTTTCTTGTCCCCACAGAGATAATTTTCTTTTACTAATTCTATAAAAAAAATAGGCTAACAATCCAAGAAATAAACTAACTGATAAAGCTCCAACAGGTTCTATAAAAATAAGGGTACAGAGTATTGAGAATATTAATCCTAATTCAACAAATAATGATATGACTGCAAAATTGAATGCTCCTAATAAGTTTACTTCTGTTTGAATATTTTTAAGCATTTTTGACGAATTAATATTGACATGATAATCATATGATTGACTTAAATACAATTCAAACAGATTATTTGAAATATTTGCAGTTACATTAGCTAAAAATCTATTTTGTCGATATGTTAAATACGATAAGAATAGAGTCTTGATTAAATAGATAAGTCCTATACAAATAAGCAATAAAAGAACTAAGTAGTTGTAGGTTAAAGTATTTAAAAAAATTATATCATTAAAAAATGAAAATTCCTTAAGAGTTTCTGGACTAGCAATTAAAGATAAAACTGGAAGTAAAGAACCTAGTCCAAGTATTTCGAAAAACATTCCTATAAAAAGAAGAACTACTAAAAAAATTATTTTTTTTCTATAAGTGTTTCCAATAATAAAATTTATTTTATTTAAATACGTCTTCATATTCTATAATAAACCAATGGAATAAAAAGGTTTTATGCTGGTTTTTTTAAAAAATAAATGCCCATCAAAAATTATAGCATTCGTTTTAATGTTTAAAAATTCTTCCCAAGGGGTTAAAATTGCTACTGCATCAACATCATATATTGCACTCTCATGATCATCAAAATGAAAAAGGTTATTTATGGAAGTTACCGATTCATCTTTTTTTGAATTGTTATTATGATTAATCAAATCTTTTTGGATGACTTCCTTTGTTACAAAAGGGTCATAAACACGAATCTTTGCACCTTTTTCAAGTAATTTATCCGTAACAAAAATTGAAGGGCTTTCTCTACTATCATTAGTGTTTGCTTTGAAAGCCCATCCTAAAATAGCAATTCGTTTCCCTGTTATATCTCCTCCAAAATGGTCAATAATTTTTTGGGCAAATCGGTCTTTTTGATAATCATTGATTTTAACTACCTGATGCCAGTATTCTGCTACTTCATCTAAACCATAATATTTACATAAGTATACAATGTTTAAAATATCTTTTTGAAAACAGCTCCCTCCAAAACCAACTGATGCCTTTAAAAAATGTGGTCCAATTCGGTGGTCCATCCCTATGGCTTTAGAAAGCTCATCAATATTGGCCCCTGTTTTTTCACAAAGTGCGGATAGACTATTAATAGAAGAAATACGTTGAGCTAGCATGGCATTGGATGCCAATTTAGCGAGCTCTGAAGACCATACATTAATAGTTAAAATCTTCTCTTTTGGAATCCAATTGGAATAGATATCCACTAAAGTCTGAACCGCTTTTTGACCTGACTCGGTCTGATCTCCTCCAATTAAAACCCGGTCTGATTTAAATAGATCCTGAATAGCTGTACCTTCTGCTAAAAATTCAGGGTTAGATAAAATTTCAAAATGGACATCGGTAGAATTTTCTTCTAAAATTTCTTTAATTTTTTCAGCAGTACGAACTGGAAGGGTAGATTTTTCGATTACTATTTTATCTGATTTTGAGTGCTTTGCAATATCACGAGCGCAGGCCTCCACATAGCGCAAATCAGCAGCCATACCCGCTCCCTCTCCTTCAGTTTTGGTAGGGGTATTTACCGCCATAAAAATCATTTCTGATTTTTCAATATTTCCAGGTATATCATTAGAAAAGAACAGGTTTCTGCCACGAGCCTCTTTCACTACCTCAGCAAGCCCAGGCTCATAAACAGGCAAGGAATCTAAAGGCCCATTCCATGCTTTTATTTTATTAGCATTAGAATCTACAACAGTAACATTGATGTGGGGGCACTTTAGGGCAATTACCGCCATGGTTGGCCCTCCTACATACCCAGCTCCAATACAACAAATGTTTTTTATCTGCATTTTATTTTTTTAATAGCCAAGAAGAAGACTGAATCTTATCCCCAAGTCCTTCTAAAAGTCCTATTCCTTTTTCCCTGCAAACGGGTACCTCTGGTATGGAATCGTTGTTCTGATCTCCCCCATTAGCGAAGTAGAGCTCATACTCACCGGAGTGCTTATCTGCTAAATCCCCAAGGGTTGCACGTTGGGTTTTATCTTTATCAATTGAGATAAGGGCTTTGTCTACTATGCCTATAGCCCTTACAATAATAAGGCGCTCATTTTCATCCATAAACTCCTTACTCCCCTTTAGCGCTCTTTGAAGATCGCTATTTACAATCACCCAAAGCTGATCCCCAGCTGCTTTTGCTTTTTTAAATAACTCCAAATGTCCTTTGTGAAGTGGGTTAAAATATCCGGAAACTATTATCGCTTTTGGTTTACTCATCTAGGCTCTGTTATAATCATCTTCAATACGCACTATATCGTCTTCTCCGAAATAGCTGCCCGTTTGAACCTCAATAAAAACAACCTTCTCTTGTCCTTTATTTTCAATTCGGTGTTTTACCCCTTGGGGGATAAGTAAGGTCTGTCCTTTGCTGTACTCTTTATCTATTCCATCCAAAGTAATTACTCCAATACCTTCCACTATGGTCCAAGCTTCAGAGCGCTTGTGGTGGTATTGATAAGAAAGTCTTCCTCCTGGATCCACCTCTATACGTTTAAGCTTATAGGTAGGCTCGTCATGCAAAACAAAAAATCGGCCCCAAGGACGCTCTTCACTCTCTATTGATATCATTTGTCTTTAGAATTAAATAAAACAATATGTTCGCGGTCCGCCAAAAACTTAGAAGCCAGGTAAAAACTAACTTTTCGACCGATTAGATCTTCAATTTTATCTTCCAATTGAGCAATGTATTCCATGTTAAGACCCTGGCCGATTAAAAAGACTTCAATAAGCCCAGAGTCATTTCCTTTGGCATAATCGCCAACAAGGATGATCTGATCCACATCTCCCATGCGCTCTAAAACCGTTTCAACAACATCTTCGAGTCCAAGGTGCTTGAAAACCACTTTTTGCATCACTTCAAAAAGTGGATGTTTGATGTTGGCCTTATACTCTACTTTATTATCGACTTTTACTTTTTCTAAATAGCCCGCTCCTTGCAAGTGATTGAGCTCTTTACGGATAGCATTAGTAGATTCCCCCATCTCGGTGGCAAGCCCGTTTAAGTATCCCCGATTGGCCTGGGAGATAAAAAATTTTATCAGTAATCGAAGACGTGTTTTAGAAGTGATTAGCTCACCTAACATAGTTGAAATTTTTGGTTTTTAAGACGGCTCCGCCGCATCTGTCCGAATTGGGCAAAGGTATATTTTTCATTAAAAAAATA
>Ga0233451_10004743_pt1 | contig 11241 bp, 7 predicted proteins | sample 011ome_29_FD_183052 | JGI IMG/M metagenome (GOLD analysis project Ga0233451, IMG submission 183052) | Coastal salt marsh microbial communities from the Groves Creek Marsh, Skidaway Island, Georgia - 011504CT (spades assembly) | ecosystem: Environmental > Aquatic > Marine > Intertidal zone > Salt...
TGGCTGGTTGGATCATATTGATTTTGGTTTAAATATTCAATTTACTACAGAGGAGCAAGATAAGGCTGAAGAACTTATAAAAGAAAAAACTGGATTTACTTTAGATATGTTGGAGAAATTTAAAGGCATTCCATTAGAAAGCATTGATGAATTTGTAAATCAAGAAAAGCAGCGACGACGACTTAAGGTTTCAATGGATGAAAATCAGGGTTCAGGCGAAACTGAAAAAATAGCTCCATCTGGAGATTGTGATGAGATTATTACCGACGAGAAAAGACTTCAAAAAGATATTTCTAATGAAAACAAAAACGTAGACACCTCTTCTAAATCTTCAATAATAAAAATTAAAAGACTTAACAAGGAAGAATTAACAAAAGTTAAAAATTTTTTATATAAGCAATATAAAGGCCACTGTCAAATTTGTGGAGATACTTTTAAAGGCTCTCAATCTCAAAACTACTACGATACTTACTCAATTAATAGAGGAAAGAATAGGGATGTAAATAGAAAAGGAAACACCCTGTGCCTATGTCCTAAGCATCATGCGATTTTGAGCGAAAATTTGCATAATTTTTCATTTATAGAGCTGCTTCCAGATCAAGATTTAACAATAGGAAAAATTCGAGAAAGATTTAGCCACAGAGGTGGTGTAGGTAGGATTGATATGATTTATACTAACGATGGTTTTTTTGCATTAGATGAAGATGATCATTTTGAGATAGATGCCTTCTTACTCCCAATAAAAATCTTTAATAAAAATTTTTATATTAAGTTTACACAGGAGCATTTACAAAATTTTGTTGAGGTTTGGAACGAAAATTAGTAAAAAATCTTTGTAATGAGATACTTAACCAAATCAAAATTTAAACTCGCTACAGAGTGTCCTACAAAGCTCTTTTATACGGGAAGGTCTGAATATATAAACAGTAGACTAGATAATCCTTTCTTGGAAGCGTTGTCAGATGGCGGTTTTCAAGTAGGGGAGTTAGCAAAATACTATTATCCTGATGGGTATCATGTTTACACTTTAGATTACGATGAAGCGTTAAAGCAAACCAATAAGCTTCTGAAGCGGGATGAAGTTACTATTTATGAAGCGGCAGTTAAGCACAATAACCTGTTCGTTCGTGTCGATATTTTAATAAAACGAGGTTTGTTTATAAAAATTATTGAAGTTAAAGCAAAGTCAATTGATAACAAGATTAAATCTTTTTTGTCAAAAAAAGAAGATAAAGTTTTGGCCAAATGGAAGCCGTATCTTTTCGATGTAGCTTTTCAGAGGTACGTAGCTCGCTCAGCTTTTCCAGATTTAACAGTAACCTCTTATTTGTTATTGGCAGATAAAACTGCTGTTGCACCAGCAGACGGAATTAATCAGAAATTTCAAATTACAGTAGATGATAAAAAACGCAAAGGCGTGAACGTCTCGTCCTTATTAAGTGAGGAGGATTTATCAGTAAAACTTATGCGTCAAGTTTCTGTTGATATTGAATGTGACTTAATTTGCAATACCAAAATAGGAAATGACCGACGCGGCATTAGCTTTATAAGTCAAATTAATGAATATTCAAGGAACTATTCTAGTGATCTTAAGATTAGACCTATTTTAAAAAAAGAATGCCGAGATTGTGAATTTAGAGCCTCTCAAGAAGATCTAAATAATGGTTTTAAGAGTGGCTTTCGTGAATGTTGGAAAGAGCAGTTAAATTGGACTGATCAGGACTTTGACAAGCCAAATGTGCTAAACATATGGAATTTCACACATAAAGACAAATTTATTCAACAAGGAAAAATCAAATTTTCACAAATTTATGAAGAGGATATTAATCCAAAATTTGAGCATGGAGATGAAAAACTTTGCACAAAACGAAGACAATGGCTTCAAATTGAAAAAGTTAAAAATAATGATACTTCTACCTGGATAGATAAATCAGGTCTTAAGGCAGAAATGGATAGTTGGGTTTATCCTTTGCATTTTATTGATTTTGAAACTACAGCAATGGCCATACCATTTAACAAAGGAAGACACCCTTACGAAGGTGTTGCGTTTCAATTTTCACATCATATTGTTTATGAAGATGGTCGTATTGAGCATAAAGGTGAATATATTAATACCGAGAGAGGAGTGTTTCCTAATTATGATTTTGTGCGTAGGTTGAAGGATGAGCTGGGTCAAGATAAAGGCACTATTTTTAAATACTCACCTCATGAAAATACATACTTGAACATGATATACGAGCAACTACAAACAGAAAAAGCCGTTATTGCTGATAAAGAAGGGCTGTGTGATTTTATCCAAGAAATATCTCATTCCAAGAAAGATAGTATTTACTCATGGAAGGGTGAAAGGGATATGGTGGATATGCTTAATTTGGTTAAGTGGTATTTTTACGATCCTGCAACCAATGGATCTAACTCGATCAAACATGTCTTGCCTGCTATATTGAATAGTTCGGACTATCTTAAAGAAAGGTATTCTAGACCTATATATGGTACAGATGAAATTCCAAGTCATAACTTTAATAATTGGAGGTGGATCGAGCCAAAGAAAGGGCTAATAACAGATCCGTATAAATTATTGCCAGTCATGTTTCAAGATTCAGATAAATGCGACCAGCTAATAAGTAGCAGTGATGAGATTAAAGATGGTGGTGCAGCAATGACAGCGTATGCCAAGATGCAATTTGAAGAAATGAGTGATTATGAGAGGAGTGAATTAACTAGTAGTTTGCTTCAATATTGTGAGTTAGATACTATGGCCATGGTGATGATTTACGAGGCGTGGAAAGAATGGCTATAACAAGGTTATAATTATCAAAAAATTTTAATTTATAGAAGCAAATGATTGAGTTTTATCACCAGTACTTCAAGTCTAATTACACGGCAAAAATAAAGCAATTAATTTCTGATATTATTAAGGGTCAGAGTAAATTATTTGTCACAAGGGGAGTGGTAAAAAATCCAAGTGGATTGAGCACTTTGGTTTTTGATAAATAAAGTATATTTAAACTTTAGTTTTTAAAGAAAGCATTTAATTTACACTAACCCTTTTACTTAAATTAAGCTGGTCACCTGCTACCCATTTAATACGCCCGTTTCGGGTAGTCCACTCAGATATATTGTTACTGCTAATTTGACTAATAAAAAGAATAAATTATAAGTTAAAAAAACGATACTTATATTATTTCAATTCAAACTTGTATGGATTTTAAAAACATATAAAATTTATAAAATTATTTGCTATTTTTTTTAGTTTTGAAAAATTACACTTTTATAGATTTATTTGCCGGATGTGGCGGATTGAGCGAAGGTTTTTATATGCAGAATTTTAAAAGTTTGACGCATGTAGAGAATGATCATTACGCATGCAAAACTCTTAAAACTAGAATGCTCCATTATGGGTATAGCAAGAAAAATGCTTCAGTGCTTGAAAAGGATATTACATCTAATAATATCATTGAATTAATCAAACAAGAAGTGGGCAATAAAGAGATTGATGTGATAATTGGCGGTCCTCCGTGTCAAAGTTTTTCGTCTTTGGGTAGAGCAAAAGATGAAAAAGGAATGTCTGACGACCCTAGAAATTATTTATTTGAAAGTTATGAAAAAATATTAAACCATTTTCAACCAAAATTTTTTATTTTTGAAAATGTTACCGGCTTATTAACTGCCAAATTGGGTGGCCAAAAGACTATTGATGTTATTTTGGATCGACTGGGTAATAACTACAATCTTCTTGACAATCCAAGTGACATGGTATTGAATTCTTGTGATTATGGAGTTCCTCAAATTAGAAAAAGAGTGATTTTGATTGGAGTAAGAAAAGATATTGGTGTGGATCCAAATGATATTTATAGAGGTATCAAAAAAACTCATAAGAATCCTAGTTCTAAAGATTCTAACGATAGAGAAAAAATAGACTGCGTAACTGTTTATGATTCCATAGGAGATATGCCATCAATCTTACCTGGAGAAGGCGAAAAAATTGTTAGTCACAGTGTTACAAAATGGAATAATTATTTGCACAAAGTGCGCTCAATGAAAGATTCTAAATTGAGAGATCATGTGGCTAGAAACCACAACATTCATGATAGATCTAGATATAGAGAAATGAGTAAAAATAAATGGAATTTTAAAGAGTTGTTAAAGCATAAACCTGCTCTAAATCATGCAAAGCAAAGAGTGTTTGGCAACAGCTATGTAGTGCAATTTTGGGATAAACCGGCGAGAACAATAATTGCTCATTTGTATAAAGATGGAAATCAGTTCATCCATCCAGATTACAAACAAGAAAGAACACTAACTGTTAGAGAGGCTGCTAGATTACAATCTTTTTCAGATAATTTTATTTTTGAAGGTTCTAGGACTCAACAATATAAGCAGATTGGCAATGCTGTCCCCCCAATTATGGCTGAAGCAATTGCTAAAAGTATACGATTAGCATTGAGCAAGGTCTAGTGTGTTTATAAATTTAAACAACATTGTAGATGTAAAAAGCAAGAAGTTCTTTATTGAGAAAATTGATTTGTTTAATAAAACCATAAAACTATTCTCAGAAAAAAATAATTCTACTTTGAAGAGTCTTACACAAGAAGTTGAAATGCCAGTTATTGAAAAAATTATAGAGCTGGGTATTATTGACAGCAAGAAAGATCTAGGCGCACTTCAAGCTTTGCTTAAAAATGATAAATTTGAAGCTTTAAATTCCGCCATAAATTTCAGCATCCAGCACAAAGAAACGCTAAAAGGGGTTTTAGATAAATTTGACCCGGTAAGTCGAAGAAGGATTCAAAAAAAAGCTTTAGCTCGGTCAAGTCCAAAAATTGTTGATTTTTTTTGTGGAGCTGGGGGTTTGAGTCTTGGCTTTGTTCAAGAAGGGTATTTTGTTGATTTTGCCAATGATTATGAAGATGTTTGTATTCAAACGTATAGACATAATCATCCTGAAGTTTCTAGTAGCAGGGTTGTGCATGGAGATATTAGAGATATTGTTAATCATTTAGAAGGATACTCAATAAAAGATATTGATGTTATGGTTGGAGGGCCTCCTTGTCAGGGATTTAGCTCTGCAAATCAGCAAAGAATAATAGATGATCCAAGAAATGAATTGTACAAGTACTATATAAAAGCAATTGAAAAAATTAAGCCTAAATTTGTTGTAATGGAAAATGTAAGAGGCATGCTTCCATATGCAGAGCAAATTGTTGAGGACTATCAAAATATAAACACTAAAGATAATTTTTCATATGATGTTTCTTGTAAGATTTTAGTATCTGATAATTTTGGTGTTGCTCAAAAAAGGCAGCGTTTGATTTTTATTGCAATAAGAAATGATATTTCAGAGAAGTTGAACATCACCCCTGATTGTATTTTTTCCAGTATAGAGAGCTCCACTTCAGGAAAGAAAACGCATATTTTGCAAGATGCCCTTGATTGGATTAAGCCACTTAAATCGCCAAGGATAAAAAATATGACAGAGGTTGATGATGACATTACGGGCAAAAAAATTGATATTAATGATTTTTTTGGTAATGAAAATAGCTACTTAAGACTAATCAATCAAAATAGAAAAATACCTTTTGTTTTTAATCATAAGGCAAGGTATACCAATGACACAAACTACGAAATATACTCTAAACTGGATCAGGGCGAAGACGGCACAAGTGAAAAAATTAGGGATATCATGCCATATAAGCATCGAAGTCATATTTTTAAAGATAAGTATTTTAAATTGAGAGCTGATAGACCTAGTCGAACCATTACTGCACATTTGAGAATGGATTGCCACTCTCATATACACCCTCAACAAATAAGAAGCATCACCCCGAGAGAGGCTGCTAGAATACAATCATTTCCTGATGATTATATTTTTTTGGGCCCTTACCTAAAAACATATATGCAAATAGGAAATGCAGTGCCGCCGCTAATGGCAAGAGGTATAGCAAAAATTATTAAAAAATATATTAGCTAGAGTTATGGTTGTCCAACAATTTATTAAAAGACTAAATAATACAGAGCTTGGGAAGGCAAGTACACACGAATATTATGTTTTGGTGCCTAAGGCAATACAATATTTTTTTAATGACTCAAATTCATCTTTTTTTGATTGCATTAGTGGGGCAAAGTTGGATGGCGTTCATATATCTAACATTAGAGAGTTTAGAGTAAACGGCCTTGGAAACTATTACCGAAGCAATAATGTAAATGCTGGTGATGAAATAATTTTTCAAAAAAATGATGATGGAGTCGATGTTAGCTTTAGTGTTAACCTAAAAACCAATGAAGACCTTGTTACGCTTCAAAGAATAGGGCAAAGAGGATTTGAAATCTTAAATTTTGGCAATTTAAAATCTAGCCAAATAGGCGATTCGTACGAAGTTAAGGCTGCATATAAAGGAACGCTTTCTAAAGTAGAAATTAAATTGGAATCGGTCGAAAAAAAACGATCAGACTCTCCAGAAAAGACTAGTTTTTATAACATTTTAGTTAATGGCCAAGATGTTAAAGATGACTTTAATGGTAGTGGTTTTTTTGTAAATTTAAAAGGATCTGGCGATAAAAGAATTTTATGCAAGTCAGATGTTTGGCAGAAATATGAGTTTAATTATTAAAACATAAAAATATGAAGAAAAAATTTATCATTTCAATAAACGCTTTAATTGATACTTTTTCCAGGGTTGAGTCTGGAAAAAATTTTAATTTTTCTATTAAAGCCAGTAATAACCACAAGGGCTTGAAAAAAATAAGCGTCACAGACAAGGTGATTGCTTCAATAGATAACAAGGTTTTTTATAATTTTGATGTTGTGGATGTTGAGGAAGATGGTCAGCTAAAATTAAAAAAAATATTTGAAATCAAGACTAGCATTAGTCACCCATCGTTAGGTGCAGAAGGGGTATTTACAGAAATATCAGATGATGAGTACAATTCTATTTGCTCTAAACTTTTTAATGAGTATCAAGATTGCTCGCAAAGAACAAGTTTTGAAAGATCATTTTTACCTATTAAGGAAAAACATATAGGTCGATTTGTTTTTAAAGTGTTATCTTACTTGCATGGGATTGACGGTTTGGATGGCATAACTCCATACTTGAAAAGAAATGCCAAGACACAATTTGTCTCAATAAAAAAAGAAGATATTAATTTAACTTCAATTTTTAGAACATCTGAAGAGAAGTTGCTAGAGAAGGACGTTGTTTCTGGCAGTAAACCCAGGAATTTTGTAGAAAAAGAATTATTCAGGAAAGATGGTCAAAACTATTATTTATCTACAGAGTGGACTTCTGGAGTAGAGGGGAGGTTGGATTTAATCTCTTTTAAAGAGTTAATAAAAGCCTGTTACCCTGGTTATTATATCCATATTGATGGTGATTTTTACGAATTTTCATTAAAAGAGAGTCAGGAGTTTAACACTTCTCAAATTAATTTTAATTTTGAGGATTTTCAAGTTGCTGTTGAGGCTTCTGGATTAAAGTTCTCAGATACCTTGATACAAAGGTTTGTTGCTTCTTTGCAGACAAAGCCATTTGTGATTTTGACAGGATTGTCTGGCTCTGGAAAAACGAAACTCGCAGAAGTATTTTCAAGTTGGATATGTGAATTCGACAACCAAGTGCGCATGGTCGCAGTTGGTGCGGATTGGACAAATAGCGAGCCATTGCTTGGATTTCCTAATATCTTGGAATCTGGTGAATATATTAAACCTGAGTCTGGCGCCCTAGATTTAATTCTTGCTGCCAAAGACAACCCTGACTATCCATATTTTTTAATATTGGATGAAATGAATATGTCACATGTTGAAAGATATTTTGCTGATTTTTTATCCTCTATGGAGTCTTCCAAGCCTTTTATATCATTGCATTCTAGTGATAAAATAAAAGAAATTCCTAAAACGATTCTCTTGCCAGAAAATTTATTCATTGTCGGTACAGTGAATGTTGACGAGACCACATACATGTTTAGCCCCAAGGTTTTGGATAGAGCAAATGTAGTTGAGTTTAGGGTGTCTAAAGATGAAATGAACAATTATTTTATCTCTTCTGATGAGCTGGATATGGGCAGTTTGGAAAGTAAAGGCTCATGCATGGCTCAGAGTTTTGTAGCAACTTCTCGCAGTACAGAAAAGAAACAAAATTTAGGTAAATTACTAATGCCATTTTTTAATACCCTGCAATCGGTAGGCGCGGAGTTTGGTTATCGTTCAGCCTCTGAAATAGCCACCTTTGTTTATAAGTTTGAGCAGATGAATGCTGATGGTGATAAAGCTATAGATGCTGCTATTGCACAAAAATTACTACCCAAGCTCCATGGCTCAAGAAACAAACTAGAAAGAATATTAAAAAAGCTTGCCATTCATTGTGTAAATGACGCCAATGATGATGATATTGATCTTATATTTGATGATGATCTTGATAAAAGTATTAAATATTCTATCACTTATAAGAAACTTAAAAGAATGCATGTGCGTGTTGTTGCTGATGGATTTACTAGTTTTGCTGAAGCTTAATGTTCTCTGAAGTTTCTCCTTATTCTAGAGAAAGCGTTTTTAGGGAATTAAAAGACGGGAGTAAGTTAACTATATTTACAAACTCTAATAAAGACTTAAGCTCTTTATTAGAAGTAGATGATGAGTCAAATATAATTGATAGGGAAGAGAAAATTCAATTGTTAGAGGGTTTTAGTTACGAATATGAATTTAGCTCTGAAAAATATCAATTAAAAGAAATTCCTAGAGTTGTCAAACCATCCAAGACTTCTCGGAAAAATAGAGGTAGGATCACCCCTGGAAACTATGTTGGTCGCCTCGCATTAACCGTTATTTCCCCAGATAAAAGTGAGAAAGAGGTTGTTGGTGTTGAAGTTCGTTCTTCTAAGTCAGATTATCGTAGTGAGTATCGTATAATGCTCAGGGATATTACAACAGAATGCATTGATCTTTTAATGCAGCACACATCACCTGTTGCACAATCGGTTTCAGTGGATCACAATGACCCCTCTAGAACGTTATATCAAAAATTCTCCTTTATAAAATCTGTTATTGACTCAGATGAGTTTAGAGATGCAGTGCATAGAGTGGCTTTAATGCCAGTTACTACTTGGAAGAAGACAATTGAAGAAAAAGATGTTCGGCGGGTTGGTAGAATTAATTCGCAACACGTTAGACAAATTTCTTCTAGGGGTAATAGAGTTGATCTTTCAAACAACCACTCTTTGTATTCCAGAACGCAAACAGTCCCTAAATATTTATCAATTCCAGCCAAGACTGACACTGTGGACACTATTGAAAATAGATTTGTTAAGCATGTATTGGTTGAATTTGAAAGATTTTGTGGCGATGTTGGGGGTAAGGCAAATATGAGCCACCATATTTATACAGAAGCAAAAGATCTTGAAAATAGACTTGCTAGATACTTAAGCCATGGAATTTTTCGTGAAATAGGAAGCTTAACTTCGCTCCCATTGAATAATCCAGTGTTGCAACGAAAGGAAGGTTATAGAGAAATACTTAAAGTGTGGTTGATGTATGATCTAGCTGCAAAATTAACCTGGGATGCGCAAGATAAAGACGTGTATGAGGTGGGCAAGCGAAATGTCGCTACTTTATATGAATATTGGCTATTCTTTAAGTTGCTGCGCTTAATTGAAAATATTTTCAATGTTGAAAATAAAGAAATTGATCAGTTGATTGAGAAAACAAAAGATGGTTTGGGGTTGAAGCTTAAAGAAGGAAGGGGTGTGGCAATTAAGGGAACATACAGTCACAAAGGTAGAGAGTTAAATATATTGTACAGTTACAATAGAGTTTTTAAATCTACAGATTATCCAAATTCTGGAAGCTGGACCCAAGAGATGAGGCCAGACTATACGCTTTCCATTTGGCCTAAATCGCTTTCAGAAGAGGTGGCAGAGACGCAGGAGTTAATGACGCACATTCATTTTGATGCTAAATATAGGGTTAAGGACCTGGAATATTTAAGTTCAAATAAGCCTAAAGACAATGATCTAAATAAAGAAAAAGAGCTGGAAAAGGTGGGAAAGTATAAGCGTGCAGATTTGCTAAAGATGCATGCTTACAAAGATGCAATTCGTAGAACTATTGGCGCATATGTTTTGTACCCTGGAAGTGATTCAAATACATTTGAAAGTTTTCATGAGATTTCTCCAGGATTGGGCGCTTTTGCTGTTTCTCCCTCTGATAATGGAAAAGGCTTGGATGTGGTTCAATCTTTTATTTTGGGGGTGGTAGATCATGTTAGCAATAGAGCTTCACAGCGTGAGCAATTAACTTATAGCACATATAATGTTTATAGAAATATCCCTAATAAAAGGAACAAAGTTAATGAATCAATTCCTGAATTTAATTTAGAAGGTATACGCTCAACTCCACCAAGTGAGACAACTGTTTTGGTTGGTTTTTATAAGGATGAGGTGCAATATAAATGGATAGAGGATAAGGGCTTATATAATATTCGACTAGACACAAAAGGGTTACAAAAATTTGGCGTAAAGGAGGCTGGAGCTAAATATTTATTACTTAGAGCATCGAGCCAGTTTAAAATTGGTGACATTTGGAGGGTGGTGGGAAAAGATCCAGAAATAATAAGTAAACAAGGTTTATTGGGAAAAGGCTATCCATCTGAACCAAGTTGTGACAACTATTTGGTTTATAAAGTTGAAAAAGCAAAAGAAGGTGATTTTAACAATGCCATATGGGACATTAAAAAGTTGCCAGGCTATACTTCTAATAGAACTGATGCTGCTAGGCCTTTTGCAGTAACACTTACAGAGTTGCTTCAAGCAAGTGTTCCAAATTAGAGTGTAAACGGATTGTAGTGGTCTAACAAACTTGGGCACAAAGATAGCCTTATAATCAAAATTAAAACAATCTATGGAGGAATGTGTTTATGTCGAGAGGTAGTCGTATGTCAACTATAAGTCCTGAAATGCGCGAACGTCAAAGAATCATGTCTCGTATGACACCTGAAGAAAAGAAGGCGTATAGGTGGAAGTGTTACGATAAAAAGGCAAGAGTGCAATTGTTAGAGCTTATGGAGTACTGTCAATCAAGCAATAGGATTTGCCCCGAACCGAGGCTTTGGAATAAAATATATCACAATTATTCCTGGTTCACAGATAGACATGAATTTACTAAATATCCACCATTAAAAATACCTTTAATACTAGGCGCATGGAACGCATCTAACATTGAAAAAAAGCAAAGGTTTTTAACTCAAATATATT
>Ga0233451_10004745_pt1 | contig 11236 bp, 11 predicted proteins | sample 011ome_29_FD_183052 | JGI IMG/M metagenome (GOLD analysis project Ga0233451, IMG submission 183052) | Coastal salt marsh microbial communities from the Groves Creek Marsh, Skidaway Island, Georgia - 011504CT (spades assembly) | ecosystem: Environmental > Aquatic > Marine > Intertidal zone >...
CGTCTCTATTGGCCGGTTGGTAATGCAGGGAGCTGCGCGCCAGGCCAATCACCCGGCATGTCCGTCGCTCCGACGTTGCGAGCTTCTGGCGCGTATGGATCACTGCCTGATGACAGCTTCACCTCAATCTCACGCAGCAGCTTCAGTATATCCTCGTCCGAATGTCGTTTCCGAGCCATCGCATCCCCCTTCGGTATCTAAAAATAATGGCCCAGTTTTAGGGGGGAAGGACACCCCGATGACGCTGTTCGGTTTCTCCAAACTGGAGAGCTTCCCAGTTAAGAGTAATCCAGCTGCGTCACGCAGTAGCCCGTCTCATACCAGCGGCTTTACGTTCGCCTTCTCCACATCGAACACCCGCACCTGCGCCAGACCCATCAGCTTAATCCCTCCACGAATAAGGTTGGAAAGTAAGAGAGCTCTGGCGCAATGGGGTACAACTTATACAATCAGTAGAACTGACATCGCCCTAACTGGGTTGTTTGGTTGTACGGGTTGTATGGTTGTGTGCGAGCTGTCATCAGCACAGCCCACCTTCGGCAATGCTCCAAGGCGCACCCCGACGTGGGCGCCAAATCTTGCCCTTCTCGGCAAGCGTCCGGCAGTAGCGAGACACGTTGCCTTTATCGAGGCCAAGCTCGTCCCCAATTTCGGCCTGCGTGGCTGGCCCCTCCTTGAGCAGATCAAGGATGGTTGCTTGAATATCTGCGACGCCCCGCAAGTCAGCGCCAGCACCGTTGAGTTCATGCAACCCGTCTGCGTCGATCTGGAAGTAGAACCTCTCGGGCCGACAGAGCCTGCCGCGTAAATGAAGTACGCGCCGATCAGACTCAACATCCAGCACCATAAGGTTGTCGGGTACAGCGGCTAGCGCCTGCGAGCCGAGGAAACGCTCAAAGGGGTCATTGGCGTCATCATGAATCGACCGCTTTCGGGTGTGGTGCAGCGCGACGCAATCGATCCCGGCGTCATCGACCAGCAACTTGATCTCATTGAGCGCAAGCGTCTCGCCTTCATAGCCTTTCTCAGCGCCGGGGCGCTTCAACCTGCCCAGCGTGTCGATGACTAATAGCGCCGGTTTGTACTCGCGGATGGCGCGATCCAGTGCCTCTCGCCCACCCTCATCAAAGCGCGGAACTTGGCCTTCAAGAAATAAGCGCAAGTGACGCCCGCGAAGGCCGGCCATCCGCTCTTTCGCTATCAGAGCGTTGTATTCGAGAGCCAAATACAGCACTCGTCGCGTGGTGGCGATTTCGCCAACGGCTGCCTCCATAAGCATAGACTTGCCGCTCTTCGGCGCACCGCCCAGAAGCGTAAACCCCGCCGGGAAGAACCGGTGCAACGGCTCACGTCGGACGATCTCGAGCGAGCAGAGTTCATCTATGCTCATACCAGCGGCTGACTCGAAGAAGTCCTTTGCGCCGGCAACCATAGCCTCAAGCGCATCGACCGTGCCGCCACCGGCAACCCAGTCCGCAACGTCCGCCTTCGGCTCAAGGCTGGGAATGCGAAGTACTCGGATCGACGCCGCAACGCCGCGCAACTTGCCTGCCACGTCGGCGATATGGCGTTCACCGGCTGCATCGTTATCGGGGATCAAGACGACATCACGGTCGACGAAATACGGCGCCAAATCAGTCTGCCAGTTCCCGGCCCCGCCGGCGTTGGTGGTAGCGGCAAGGCCAAGGCCATGAACCGCGTCGGCGCATTTCTCGCCTTCCACAATCAGAACGTTACAGTCTTCTTCCGCCCAGTCGGGCAGGCGGTATGGTAGCCAGCGATGCTCGGGGTCCTTGGTCGGCGTCAAACCTCGCGCTGTTTTCTGCGAGAATTTTTTGCTGCCACCATCGTAATCGACCCGCGTGACGGTCAGCGAGAGAGATCCGTCCTCCAGAAGGTAGCTGTAATCGGTTTTGAGAGTCGCTGAGCGCTGTCTGGTCGCGACAGGCACATTGCCAGCGCCGATAAGTTGAAGCGCGTCTCGCGCGTCCTGTACGCGCCCTGCGTGCACCAGAAGGTCTAGCGCATCACCGGCCAACGGCTTCCCACCACCTTGGCCACAAATCCAAGTGCCTCTGCCATCCTTGTCGTCGAACCGAAAGCGATCCTTCCCGCCGCATCCGGGGCATGGATGATGCTGACCGTCCAACAAATTGGAAGGAATACCCAATGCAGATAGGACTGCGCGCCAATTGCCGTCGTGTTTTCTATGAGCGTCATCGAAGCGGGCTGAATCGGTTAAGACACTGAACATGGCTACCCCGCACACCGAGCTTCGCTGAGCCATCGATCAAGATCGGGTTTTTGGTATCGAACGAGGCGCGCGTTAATTTTCGAGTAGGCAGGGCCGCGTCCCACGTAGCGCCATTGCCGTAACGTGGAAGTCTTTACACTCAGATATGCGGCGGCCTCATCGGGCGTGAGCCAAATCGTCGTTCTGTTGTCGATCATCGTCGTGTCTCCGTTTGCGATGCGACAGAGATTGAGACAAGAATCGACAAATAGCAGTGTAACGTTTTGACGAAATCCTTACACCGCTACCAACCTTCTGGAAGACCAGTGTTTATCGGCATGTCATTAAGCGCTTCCCATTGATTTATGTCTTCATCAATCGAAGACCACGCGGGAAACAACTTTGAATAATCTTTATCGAGATGCTGTTGCGGCGTTCTAAAACCCTTCTTATTACGATTCGCCCAATCTGAGAGTGTTTCATAAGAAATTTCCTCTCCCTTACGCGATCCGCTCACATATCGAATTACGCCACTAAGATCGCCGAAGGTTTTAGACACAGATTTCTTGGTATCGCGTGCTCGACGCGCAATCAGGAGGCTCACACGCTCTCGGTCTACATCAGCGCTGTTCGCTCTAGGAGCCTTGATTTTGGCGAACCACATACCGAATTCGATGAGCGCCCAATCTCGTTCGTCCGCTGGTCCGGGTAGATCATTTCCATGAAGCGACCAGTATTCGCGAAGCCGTCTTTTCTGATCATCATTTAGCATCTTCGCCCCCGCATATCTGAGCATCCCACCACTCGAGCCACTTCCGCTTAATCCCGAGCCGGTGCGAACGACTGTAGGTCTTATCCAGCGCGCCAAGCGAATGTGAGAGCATGATCTCCTTCTCGTTATGGGCGCCGTCGGCATTATCGATTGCCGTACCCAAGCTCCTTCGGAAATCATGAAAGCGCCAATCCTCACCGGTGTGATCGGGCACCTCACCCAGTAGCGCTCTGGTACGTTTCAAGTTGAGCTTGATCGCGCGATGCCCGCCGTTCCTCGAGAACACGTACGGTCCATTTTGACGTGGCACGGCCTCGAGCAAGGCCACCATTCGTTCGGTCATCGGGAACGCATCCTCACGCCCGGTCTTCGTGCGCTCCTTCGGGATCGTGATCACGCACTCAGCGAAGTCGATCTCGTCCCAACGAAGCTCCTCGATCTCAGACTTTCGCCGCGCTGTCAGGATCAGAAGCCGGATCGCGATCGACTCGAACACGTCTAGGGCGCCGACGGCGTGATATAGACGGGCAAGGTCTGCGGGGGCAAAGTACTGCTCGCGTGCCGGCAGCGCAGCGAACGTTACGTCGCGGACGGGGTTGGTTGTCACATCCTTCGCGTGAGCGCTCTGCGTAGAGAGCCAAGCGTACAGGCTTTTCATCAGCGCCAGCATGGTCTTCGCCATGGCCGGTCGTTCTTCGCGATGCTCAGCTAGCATTGAAACCCAGTCAGGCGCGCTAATATCGGCGGGATGAGAATCTCCGACTTCCTGTTGAATCCACTTCCACGCAGCGCGATACGCCTCCCCCGTTGAGCGCGACCAAGCCTTTGTGCCAGCCAGACCACCTTCACGGATGCGCGCGTATTCTTCGAACGCGATCTGGAGAGTCAGCTGGGACCGACGCTCTTCCGCCTGATTGGCCTCTCTCTCTTCACGCAGGTGGCGCCGCACGTTGATGCCGCGTCGGGCCAGCGCCTTGTACTCGCGCGCGAGATCGCGCGCCTGCTCGAGACGCATGTTGCGCACGTCGCCGAGAGAGAGGCGGCCTTGGCGCGAGTTCCAGAAATAGCTTTTGACCCCCGATGGATGAACTCGAACGCCAAAACCGGGAAGTTCGTTGTCGAAAACCAATAGGTCGCGGCCGTCTGGCCGAGGAGAAAGGTCGCGAATGACCTTGGCTGATAGCGTAGCGTGCACTTAACAACCTTATACGAAATACACACGGACTACGTTTAATCTATCCTAATTGACGACGACCTCCTACAAAAATCTAAAAAACCCCAGAAAACATGGATAACTGACGACCGCGTACAGGAAACTGATCTACAGTACCTTAACAGGACGTTAAGGAATCGGGCTCTCAGCGAATCGGTACTTTAGATCAAGGCCCTAGCCCCTGAAGCGGTTGACGGCCGCCGGTTTCAGGCCTGCCGCGGGACTGTTCACACGTCGACCGTTTCCGGCCCCTCACCAGCAATACGTGTCGCTATTCCGCCGATCACGGCCCCGACCACCGCACCTTCGACAACGAACCAGAGTGGCATCGTCAATGGACTGCCGGCACCGAATATGGCGACGAGTACGGTTTCCATCTGATCGTAGGCGAAAAACGTCAGGACGAAATTCATCCAGCCGCCGATAATCGGCGCTCTCACCCACCACGGCATCGGGATCATGAGCACCGGGTGGCGCGAGAAAATACCGAAAACGCCGATAATTGCGCCAAGGGTCGTGTACCAGAGCAATATTCCCCAGCGCAGCTGCCAGGACACCTCCGGCGCCAGGGACGGCAGGATGATAAAACCGGCAAGGCCGATAATGAACCCGATCGCCTTGCCGATCGCGATGCGCACGATAATCGATGGATGGTCGGTCATGATCGCCTCTGCGGTTGTTTTCTGAAACAGCGAGCATCGCCGTCGGCAGGTGTCTGCGCTTTGACTTTAATCAATCCAAACGGTCGCAGGTGCCTTCTTCGGCCGAGCCGTGCATCGGCGCACGGATCAGGGCTTGCACAATTAGTTCTGCAGCGGGTAGTCGCGGTCGGGATCAATCCCGCAGGTCTCTATGAATTTTCGTACCTGCATGACTTCTTCTTTCGGCAGGCTGTGATGTGCATGAGAGAAATTTGCGCTATGGCCGTTGAGCTTCACATGCAGCTTCCCGGACTGGGCAGAATTCATCTCCGCCCCCAGTTCGCCAAAAACGCTCTCTACATCCTTCAACGAAATGTTCGCGTTGATGGGGTGGGCGAACAATGTATGCAGGATTTTACGGTGATGATGGTTCATCAAGGTCTCCGCCGGACAGGATAAAGAAGCCACACCCTACCGATGGTAAAGACTACGTACATAGATATGCATCAACTTCGCGGCCCGTTGGCGTCGGCCTGCACTCGCCCGATTCACTATGCACCGGCGTAGGCGCCGAACTGCACTTCGTTCGCGGTCAGGAAGAACATCTCTATCGCCGGATTCCGGGCATCCGCACGACAGAACAGGATTTCCTCATAGGCCGCATCGATATCCGAAATCGGTATACGTCTGACGGTATCCGTGCGGCTGCTGCCGTGGGTAAACAGGAACCCGATACCAAGGCCGTTCGCGACCGCCTCATAAACGGCATCGCTCGGATCCAGGAGTATCTTGGGGCTCGGAGCGAGTCCGGCACGCCGAAACGCGGCATCGACAACCGCCTGTGTCGCCGAGCCCTTCGGCCGGAATATCAGGGGTTCGGTCGCCAGCTGCGCCAGCGACACTGCCTGCGAGCCGGAAAGACGATGATCCGGATGAATCAGCGCGACGACACCCTGCTTCAGACACAGCTTCCGGCGCAACCGCGAATCCACGATCACGTTCGGCAGGACCCCGACATCCATCGAACCATCAAGGACAGATGCCGTTATGTGAGCGTGGTTGCGGAGTTCGACCTCCACCTGGACCTTTGGAAAGCGTTTTCGGAAATCGCCGATCAGCCGCATGCCCGGCATGGAGTTGCCAAGCCCGACCCTCAACTTTCCCGATGCAGCATTGCTTCCGCCGCGCAGGATATGGGTTGCCCGTTCTTCCAGTTTGCGCAGTTCGGAAATTACCGGCTCCAGATCCAGACACAGATCGGTCGGCACCAGGGAGCGCCCCCGGCGCTCGAACAGTTGCACGTCGAACGCACGCTCCAGATCGTGAATCGCCTGACTGACCGCGGGCTGGGATACGCCAAGCCGGCTGGCCGCTGCGGAAAAGCTTCCTTCATCGAGCACCGCGTCCAGGGCGCGCATCCGCGAGGTGGTCAGGGCCATTATGTTCTCAGACTCAATCAAAGAGTTCCTGTTGGGAACCGTTATCTAACCCATAAGCATGACCTTTATATGTCATCGCAGAGTCCAATCTCCGCCTTATCCACGGTCTGAGGACAGGTCCACAGGGGCGGAAAGTAAGCCGGATGACGGGTATCAGACTCTCGGGGATTACAAAGAGCTTCGGGGACACAAGTGTGCTCCGGGGCATAAACCTGGATATCGCTCCCGGCGAATTCCTGACCCTCGTCGGGCCGTCCGGATGTGGGAAATCGACCCTTCTGCGGATTATCGCCGGACTGGAGGAACAAACAGGCGGCGACGTTGAAATCGGTGGTGTCCGGGTCAACAACCTGCGCGCCAGCAGGCGCGATCTCGCGATGGTGTTCCAGTCCTATGCCCTGTATCCGCATCTCACCATTGCAGAGAACATGCAGACACCGCTGAAGCTGCGCGATCTCACATTCTGGGAGCGCTTCCCGCTGATCGGACGGTTGTGGCCGAATTACGCCGCAAAAATGGCGGCGCTTAACGCCACTGTCCGGGAAACAGCCGATACCCTTGAAATCGGCCACCTGCTGGGGCGAAAGCCCGGCCAACTGTCCGGCGGTCAGCGCCAACGGGCGGCGCTCGGACGCGCCATGGTCCGCAAGCCTGTCGCCTTCCTGATGGATGAACCCCTGTCGAACCTTGATGCCGCCTTGCGGGTGCATATGCGCTCCGAGCTGGCGGACCTCCATCGCAGCCTGCAGACAACCTTCATCTACGTCACCCACGATCAGGCAGAAGCCCTCACGATGTCGGACCGCATGGCGGTGATGGTAGAGGGCAATGTCCTGCAGCTTGGGACTCCCGAAGAGATATACCGCACGCCCGTCGACCGGTGTGTCGCGGAATTTGTCGGCAGCCCGAAAATCAACATCATCCCGGGTGCCGCGGACGGCAACGGGCGGGTATCCGCCTACGGCACGCCGCTGCAACAGCGCATCGCCGGGAAGGCCAGACGCATACAGGTCGGTATTCGACCTGAACACCTGATGCTGGCGCCGGAGGGCAGCCATAACGAAGGCTGGCCGTTTCGCGTAACGCACAAGGAAAACCTCGGTTCCGATTTTTTCCTGCACGGCCACCTGAACGGCTCCAACCACCGCATCATCGCCCGCCTGACGCCGGACGAGGTCGCGATGGTCACGATCGGCTCGGAGATCACGCTCTGCCCGGCGCCCGGAACGCCGATTGCCTTCGACGAAGGCGGCCGCCGGATCGGGTTCGTCAAGGACAGGCAATGACGGCGCGCGCGCCCACCCACCGGACCCACCGGGCGGGATACTGGTTCGTCGCGCCGGCGATCGTCCTGATGGTTGTCATCCTGATCGTCCCAATTCTCATCGCAGCGCTGCTGTCCTTTACCGATTATTCGCTCGGGAATCCCGAGATTTCGTGGGTCGGGTTCGAAAACTACGACCGCATGGTGAACCGCAGCACCTATACCCGCATGATCACGGCGACGGCGACCTATGTGCTGGTCGTGGTGCCCGCGTCGATCCTGCTGGGCCTCGGCGCCGCGCTTCTGATCAATTCGGTCAAACGCTTCAACGATCTGTACAAGACGATCTATTTCCTGCCGGTCATGGCCGCGCTGCTGGCGATGGCCATCGTCTGGGAATTTTCGCTCCATCCGTCGCTCGGCATCGTGAACAAGACCCTTGCGTCCGGCTGCGGTACGGCGGCCGAGAGCGTGTTGAGCTTCGGCTGGCTGCCGTGGGTGGACGCACAGGCAAGCTGGTATGCAAGAGGCTGCGAAAGAGGCTTTCCGCTCTGTTTCGGCAACAAGGATTACGCCATCTGGACGATCTGCTTCATCGGCATCTGGCAGGCATTCGGCTTCAACATGGTGCTCTATCTCGCCGGCCTGACGTCGGTATCGCGTGAGCTCTATCACGCGGCAGAAATAGACGGGGCAACGTCTGCCTGGGACCGCTTCAGGCTGGTCACCTGGCCGATGCTCGGGCCGACGACGGTATTTGTCGTCACCATCACCACCATCAGATCGTTCCAGGTCTTCGATACCGTCGAGGCCATCACCCTGGGCGGGCCGTCCAAGAGCACTTTCGTGATGATGTACGCGATATACGAAAAAGCGATCCAGCAGAACCTGATCGGGATGGGATCGGCCATTACGGTCGTATTCCTGACCTTCGTGCTGCTATTGACCCTGGGCCAGCGCTATCTGGTCGAACGCCGGGTGCACTATTCATGACCGGCGGCCGTTCCTCGCCCTTCGCAGAGCCGATCAAGCACGCGATCCTGATCCTCGGCGCGCTGGTCGTGATCCTGCCGTTCTACGTGATGGTGAGCTATTCGTTCAAATCGCCGCGCGAGATCGAAACCAATACGGGCGGCTTCTTCGGCGCCCAGCAGGAGATGGTGAACGAGTATTGCGTCAAGCTCGGCAACCCGCGTGAAGCCTGCCTCGAGACCCCGGTCGCCTTCAACTATTCCGAAGCATTCAAGAAGGCCCCGTTGCTGCGCTATCTCCTTAACGGCGTCGTCGTGACCGCCTCGATCTTTTTGATACAGGTCATCATCGCCCTGCCCTGCGCCTATGCGCTTTCGAAACTGAGATTCTGGGGGCGCGATTTCGTCTTTGCGCTGGTGTTGTTCTGCCTGCTCATCCCGGTCCACGCCATCGCCCTGCCCATTTACATCATGCTCGCCAAGGTCGGGCTGACCAACAGTTACGCGGCACTGGTGATCCCGTGGACTATCTCTGTCTTCGGCATATTCCTGATGCGCCAGTTCTTCATGACCGTGCCGGACGACCTGATAGACGCGGCGCGCATGGACGGCATGACCGAATTCTCGATCATCTGGAAGGTCATGCTCCCGACGGCGATTCCCGCCCTGCTCGCCTTTGCCATCTTTTCCGTGGTGGCCCACTGGAACGATTATTTCTGGCCGCGGATCGCGATCACCGGCAACCGCGATCTCTATACACCGCCGCTCGGGCTGCGCGAATTCAAAGGCGGGGCGGACGGATCAATCTGGGGGCCGATGATGGCTACCGCCACGATCATCGTTACCCCGCTCATCGTCGCGTTCCTGCTCGCACAGACACGCTTCATCGAAGGCATCACGCTTACAGGCATGAAATAGACACACGAATTCCCGGCGGACCGGGATTAACAGGACGGGCCGGAACGGCCCGACGATAACAGGAGAAGCAGATCATGAAACGCATTCTGTCCATGGCCGCAGGCGCGGTCCTGATGACGAGCCCGGCGCTCGCCGTCGATATCGAGGTAGGCTACCCCTATAGCCACCTGTTCGATGTGACCTATGAGAAAATCATGAAGGATTTCAAAAAGGCGCATCCCGATATCAACGTGAAGTTCCGCGCAACCTATGAACATTACGAGGACGGCACCAACACCATCCTCCGCGAGGCGGTTTCGGGCAACCTGCCCGACGTGACGATGCAGGGACTGAACCGCCAGCAGATTCTTGTCGAAAAAGGCATCGCGAAATCGCTGGAACCGTTTATCGCGAAGGAAGCCGACTTTGAAAAGGACGGCTATCACAAGGCGATGCTCAGCCTGTCGACCTTTGACAACAAGGTCTATGGCCTGCCCTTCTCGGTCTCGCTGCCGGTCGGTTACTACAACATGGAGCTGATGAAAAAGGCCGGGGTCACCAAGCTGCCGACAACCTGGAAGGAAGTCATCGCGACCTGCAAGACCCTGCGGGCGGGCGGCGTACAGAACCCGGTCTTCTGGGGCTGGAACATCACCGGCAACTGGTTCGTGCAGGCGCTTCTGTGGAGCCAGGACACGCCTATCGTCAAGAACGGCAAGGCCAATTTCGACGGCCCGGCCGGACGCGTGGCGCTGGAAACGATGAAGTCGATCTTCCGCGGCTGCGGGATGAAGAATCTTTCGTGGAAGGATGCTCTGGCGTCGTTCTCTGCGGGCCAGGTTGCGATGATGTTCTGGTCCACCTCCGCTCTCGGCGCGATCGAGCGTGCGAAGGGCGATTTCGAACTCCGGACCAGCGAATTCCCCGGCATCGACGGGCCGCCGAAGGGCCTGCCCGCGGGCGGAAACGCGGCCCTGCTGGTTTCGACGTCGAAGGATCCGGCGCGGCTCGATGCGGCCTGGAAATTCCTGAAGTTCATCACGTCCGGCGTCGGTGCCGCCGCGGTTGCCGAAACGACCGGCTACATGCCGCCGAACAAGGCGGCGAACGAAATCATCCTCGCCGATTTCTACAAGCGGAACCCGAACAAGGAGACAGCTGTCCGGCAGCTGCCGCTCCTGCGCGACTGGCTCGCCTATCCGGGCGACAAGGGTCTCGCGGTCACCCAGGTCATCTATGACGCCATCGAGGGTATCGTTGTCGGCGACAAGGACGACATGAAAGAACTGCAGCAGGAACTGGTCGAGGAAGTGAACGATCTTCTGCCGAAAGGTTCCTGAAGCCCCCTAGGGTGAGTTCGGACGGGGATGCACAGGCATCCCCGTCCGTCTATTGTCTTCCCGGCCCATTCCCCTGCGAGCAGAATATCCCGATGAAAATCATCCACCTTTCCGACACCCATTTCGTTCCGCCCGGCAAGAAACTGTATGGACGGGAGCCCAAAATCGCGCTGGACGCCGCGATCGCCGATATCAATGCCCATCACGCCGACGCCGAACTGGTGATCGCGACGGGCGATCTCACTCACTGGGGCGAACCGGCGGCCTTCGACAGTCTCGCCGGCTCATTCGCGGCACTGGAACCGCCGCTGAAGCTCCTGATCGGCAACCACGATGCCCGCGAAACATTCAAACAGTATTTTCCCGATCAGGATGGCGACGGCACGGGTTTCATTCACAGCGTGCAGGATACGTCCGCCGGCCGGTTCGTATATCTCGATACCGTGCTGGCCTGCACCCACCAGGG
>Ga0233451_10004749_pt1 | contig 11231 bp, 9 predicted proteins | sample 011ome_29_FD_183052 | JGI IMG/M metagenome (GOLD analysis project Ga0233451, IMG submission 183052) | Coastal salt marsh microbial communities from the Groves Creek Marsh, Skidaway Island, Georgia - 011504CT (spades assembly) | ecosystem: Environmental > Aquatic > Marine > Intertidal zone > Salt...
GCGCGCGGGCAGAAAGGCTATAACGGCGTGGCGATCCTGTCGAAGACGCCGATCCGCGAGGTGGGCTCGGAGGATTTCGCCAGCCTCGGCCATGCCCGCCATATCGCTGGGCAGCTTGAGAACGGGGTAACCATTCACAATTTCTATGTTCCGGCTGGCGGCGATGTGCCCGACCGCGAGGTGAACGACAAGTTTGGGCAGAAGCTCGATTACCTGACCGAGATGCGCGACCACTTCCGCAAAGAGGCTCCCAAAAAATCGATCCTCGTGGGCGATCTCAACATCGCGCCGCGCGAGGATGATGTCTGGAACCACAAAAACCTTCTCAAAATCGTCAGCCATACGCCGATCGAGGTTGAGCATCTGGCGCAGACGCAGGAGGCGGGCTCTTGGGTGGATATCACGAGGCAGGATATCCCCGAGGGGCTTGTTTACAGCTGGTGGTCTTATCGTGCTGCCGATTGGGATGCGGCCGACAAGGGGCGGCGGCTTGATCATGTCTGGGCGACGCCGGATATCTCGAACGCGGGCCACGGCAGTTATGTGTTACGCGAAGCGCGGGGCTGGGAGCAGCCGAGCGACCACGCGCCGGTTTTTGCCTCGTTCGACCTGTGAAGGCAGGGGGCTTTCCGCCCCCTCTGCGCCCCTTCGGCGCGCATTCACCCCAGAGAGTATTTGAGGCCAAAAGAAGAGCCTAGCCGGCGGCTGCGATCGTCTTGGCGACCTCTTGGCCGAGCGTGTGGTGTGCTGCGGCATCAAAATGGACGCCGTCGATAGGGCTGACGGCGATGTGATTGCTGGCATCCAGGAAGAACGCGCCGCGCGAAGCAGCAAGTTCACGGAAAAGCGGGAGCATTGCTTCGGACTTGGCTGCGCCGTGAAGAAACTCGGCGACCCACGGGCCGGTTTCGACAACTGGCGGCGGGGCGATGATGAGAATCCGAAAGCCGCCGTGGCGGGTCTGCATCTCGGGGGAAAGGGCGAAAGCGAGAAGCGCGGCGAGGCCGCCGGTGATCTGTTCGGCGGTGGCGCCGTAGTGGATCTGGCAGTCATTCGTGCCGAGCATGATCGTCAGCCAGTCGATCGGCCCGTGACTTCGGAGCGCCATGGGCAGGCCCAAAAGGCCGTTCATTGTTGGGCCGGTGACCGGATCGTTGAACACGGTCGTCCTTCCCGGCAGCCCCTCTTCGATTAGGGTCCAGTCAGAGCCGAGCGCCCTTTGCATGACGCAGGGCCAGCGGTCTTCGGCGCCAAACCGGAGATAGAGCCCCGCCTCGGGGGTGGGCGGTGTGCCGTGAGTGTTGCTGTCGCCATAGGTCAGGATTGTGGGCATGGGTCGGCCTCTGGATGCTTTTGGGGCGAGGTTGGACGGAGTGTCGCGAGGTTGCAATGCATTTGCCTCTTGGAGTCCGCCAGCGGGGCGCACATATAGGGGCAAACCTATCGCAAAGGAGAGCGGGAATGCTCGAGCTCGACCCCAAAGCGGCCCCCAAGGGCGATCTGATCATCGACGGAACCGACGCCACCTTCATGGACGATGTCATCGAGGCATCGATGACCGTTCCGGTTATCGTCGATTTCTGGGCGACTTGGTGTGGCCCCTGCCGGACGCTGGGTCCGGCGCTCGAGGCGGCGGTGACCAAGGCCAAAGGCGCGGTCAAGCTCGTCAAGATCGATGTGGATGCGAACCAGGCCTATGCTGGTCAGCTCCGGGTTCAGTCGATCCCCACGGTCTATGCCTTCTGGCAGGGCAAGCCGGTTGACGGCTTTCAGGGGGCGTTGCCGCCGAGCCAGGTTGACCAGTTTGTCGCCAAGCTTGCGGGCATGGGTGGCGGCGCCGCTGGCGAGGATGAAGATCTGAACGCCGCAATCGAGGCCGCCGAGCAGATGCTTGAAGAGGGGGCAGCTGCCGACGCCGCCGAGACCTTTGCCGCGATCCTTCAGGAAGAGCCCGAGAATGCTGCCGCCTATGGCGGCCTCGTGCGGTCCTATCTGGCGATGAAGGATCTTGAGCAGGCCGAGGCGGTTCTCAATGGTGCGCCGGCCGAGATTGCGACGAGCGCCGAGGTCGAGGCGGCACGTTCCGCGCTTGCCCTCGCACGCAAGGCCGAAAAGGCCGGTCCGTTGGACGCGCTGCGGGCCAAGCTCGAGGCCGATCCGGCAGATCATCAGGCGCGGTTCGATCTGGCGACTGCGCTTCATGCTTCGGGCGAGGTCGAAGAGGCGGTGAATGAGCTTCTCGATCTTTTCCGGCGCGACCGCGAATGGAACGATGGCGCGGCGAAGGCGCAGCTTTTTGAAATCTTCAACGCGCTGAAAGCCACCGATCCGATCGCCCTTAATGGCCGGCGCAAGCTCTCGTCGATGATCTTTGCCTGACTTCGGACGGCGTGGTAGGTTTCACGCATGATCCAGGCTGCTGATCTGCCAGATGCCATTCCGCTTTTCCCGTTGCCCGGGGCGCTCTTGTTGCCGCGGGCGCGGTTGCCATTGCAGATCTTCGAGCCGCGATACCTTGCGATGCTTGATGACGTTTTGAAAACTCAGCATCGGCTGATCGGCATGATCCAACCTTTCGATCGGCGGGACGAGCTTTACAAGATTGGCTGCGCCGGACGGGTTACGAGCTTTGCCGAGACTGAAGACGGCCGCTACATGATAACGTTGAGCGGCGTGTCGCGGTTCAGGCTTTCGGGCGAGGTAGAGGGGTTTACGCCCTACCGCCGCGGGCGGATAAGTTGGGAGGGGTTCGGCGCTGACCTTGGCGCCGCCGAAAGCGACGAGACCTGCAACCGGCAAGCTCTGGTCGCTCTGTTGGCGCGGTTTTTCAAGGCGCGCGATCTGTCGACCGACTGGGAAGCAATGCAATCGGCCGAGGATGAGCTGCTGATCAATTCCCTGTCGATCCTCTGCCCGTTTGAACCCGAGGACAAACAAGCGCTTCTTGAGGCGCCGACCCTGAAGACCCGGCGCGAGACACTGGTTGCGCTGTTAGAGTTTGCCCTCGCAGGCAATGGAGAGGAAAGACTGCAATGAGCGAGACCGACTTCGATCCCAGGATGCTCGAGGCGCTGGTCTGCCCAGTGACCCAGACGACCCTGAGCTATGACGCGGAGACGCAGGAGCTTGTCTCGAAGGCGGCCAAGATGGCCTTTCCGATCCGCAACGGCATTCCGATCATGCTAGTCGATGAAGCGCGGCGGCTCGATCTCTAGCAGATCCGGCTCTAGCGCATCAGGCGCGGCAATTCGCCGGTCAGGCCCGCCGCTTCACGGACGAAGCCTCGGCGCAGCGCCGGGATCGCATTGACCACCCCCATACCCACATCACGCGCCGCGCGGAGAAGCGGATTATCGTTTGAAAACAGCTTGTTGAAAGTGTCGGTCGCGATCGCCAGCGTCGCGGTGTCGAACCGGCGCCACTGTTGATAGCGATTCAAGACCTGCTCGCTGCCGATATCCTCGCCGCGCTGGCGGGCTTCGCCGAGGGTCTCTGCAAGGGCCGCGACATCGCGAAGGCCGGCATTTAGGCCCTGACCGGCAATGGGGTGCATCCCGTGCGCGGCGTCGCCCACGAGGGCAAGGCGCGGGGCGACGAAGCTGTTGGCGAGGGTAAGGTTCAGCGGATAGGTGAACCGTGCGCCTTCGAGGCTGATCTCGCCGAGGAACGAGCCGAATGCGGGGCGTAGGGCCTCAAGGAATGTTGCGTCGTCCATCTTGGCGCACTCGGCGGCGCGGCCATCGGTCTCGCTCCAGACGATCGAGCTGCGATTGCCGGGCAGCGGCAGAATTGCAAGCGGCCCGTGCGGCATGAAAAACTGATGGGCGATGCCGTGGTGCGGCTTTTCGTGCGCTACGGCGCAGACAATGGCGGTTTGGCCATAGCCCCAACCTGTCCGGCCAATCCCTGCCCTCTCGGCGGTGCCGGATTTGCGCCCGTCGCAGCCGATCAGGAGGAGCGCGGAAAGCGTCTTGCCGGAGGCAAGAGGGATCCGCACGGCCCCATCATCGACCGACTGCGCGACAACGGTTTCCGAAGGGTATTGGGTGATCCGCTCTTCCGCCGCCATCGCATCCAGAAACGCGCGGCGCAGGAAACGGTCTTCGACCATATAGCCCATCGGCCCTTCTTCAATCTCGGCGTGATCGAAATGCATCATCCAGGGGCTTGGCCCTTGGCCGGCGATGCCGTCGGTCACCTTGATCTCGAGCATCGGCTCGGCCTCGCCCGCGATCGCCTTCCAGACACCGATCGCCTTCAAAAGGCGTTGCGAGGCGAGGGCCAGCGCATAGGCGCGGCCGTCAAAGCCGGGGTCCTTGCGGGTATCGAGCGGAAGGCTGTCGATCACGCCGACGCGAAAGCCCGCCTGCGCCAGCGCAAGGGCAAGGGCGGGGCCGTTGAGCCCGCCGCCAACGATCAGGATGTCATGTTCCGGAGCCATGAGGGCACTATCCCCAATCGGGCGGGATTGTCCATGCGCGGCGGTGCCGCTACCGTCGCGGCAACAAGGGAGGATCGGATGCAGGAATGGCTTTGGAAAAGCGCGGCAGAGCTTGGGCGCGGCATCGGCAAGGGCCAGATTGATCCGATCGATCTGACGCAAACCTATCTTGAAGCGATCAAGGCCCACCCGATGCGCGACCGCATCTATGCCCGCCTGACCGAAGACCGAGCGAAGGCCGAGGCCCGCGCCCCCACCGGCCGCGCCAAATCAGGGCATCGCCTCTCGCCGCTGGATGGCGTGCCAATCTCGTGGAAAGACCTTTTCGATACCGCTGGCATCGCCACTGAGGCGGGCACCGCCTATCTCAAGGGTCGCACGCCCGAGCGCGATGCCGAGGTGCTCCGCCGCGCGACCGGCAAGGGTTTGGTATGCCTCGGCAAAACCCACATGACCGAGATCGCTTTTTCCGGTCTTGGCTTTAACCCGATCACCGCCACACCGCCCAACAAAGTCGATCCTGCCGCTGTTCCTGGCGGCTCTTCCTCTGGTGCGGCGGCCTCTGTCGCCTTCGGCCTCGCGGCGGCAGGGATCGGCTCGGATACGGGCGGGTCGGTGCGCGTCCCTTCAGGGTGGAACGATCTTGTCGGCCTCAAGACAACGCACTGCCGCCTGTCGCTCGAAGGCGTGGTGCCACTTTGTAAAACGTTCGACACTGTTGGCCCCCTTTGCCGCACGGTCGAGGACGCGGCGCTTTTCTGGGATGTGCTGGGCGGTGATGCTGTCGATCTTGGTGGTGCAGACCTGAGCCGCGCGCGGCTGGCGGTTCTCGACACTATCGGAACCGAGGATCTAGAGGACGAACCCCGCGCGGCTTTCCTCTCGGCTGTGGCGCGGCTCAATGATGCCGGAGCCGAGATCGTCCACTTCAAATTCGATCCGCTGCGTGAGGCCTTTGCCATGGCGGGCGGCCTTTTTACTGCCGACGCCTACGCCTACTGGCGTGAGACAATCGAGGCGCGGCCCGAACTGATGTTCCATCAAATCCTCAAGCGGATCCGCCCCGGAGGCGAAGTCTTGGCCGCCGACTACATCGCCAATTGGGCGCGTCTTGACGGGATTCGCGCCGAATACGCCACCGTTGCGGCCGGTTTCGACGCAGTGATCCTGCCGACAACGCCGCTCATGGCCCCCAACGTGGAGCGACTCGCCTCGGACGACGAATATTTCGTCTCGTCCAACCTCAAAACCCTGAGAAACACGAGGGTAGCCAACCTGCTGGGCCTTTGCTCGATCACCCTGCCAACAGGCGTTCGGGGCTGCGGGATTATGTTCAACGGGCAGGCCGGTGAAGAAGGGCGTCTTCTGCGCCTTGCGTCTGCGGCAGAAAGGGCCTTGGCCTAAAAGCCACAGCGCATCCCCAAGCCCCTGATTCCTTCCGCTTTTTCTGGACAGGTGGCCCGCCTTGGCCCTATGTTCGGGCAAAGCGGGGCGCAAATGATCCCGCGCATTGAGGCAGTGATGGATTTTCCCGAGCGGTTTTCGAACCTTCCGGAATACGCGTTTCCGCGCCTGCGGAAGCTTCTCGACGTCCACGAAGCGGGCGGCGACCCGATTCACATGACCATCGGCGAGCCGCAGCACGCCTTTCCGGCATGGGTAGGCGAGGTGCTGGCGGCGAACCTGTCGGGCTTTGCGAAATACCCGCCCAACGAAGGCACGCCCGAGCTTCTTTCGGCCATCGCCGGCTGGATCGCCACGCGCTATGGCGTCTCGGTTATGCCTGATCAGATCATGGCGCTGAATGGCACGCGCGAAGGCCTCTACAACGCGGCGATGGCGCTTTGCCCCGAAACGAAGAACGGCAAGCAGCCTGTCGTTTTGATGCCCAACCCCTTCTATCAGGTCTATGCCGTGGCGGCGCTGTCGGTCTCGGCAGAGCCGGTCTATGTGCCCGCAACCGAAGAGACAGGGCACTTGCCCGATTATGCGGCCCTGCCCGACGAGATCCTCTCGCGCACGGCGATTGCGTATATCTGTTCGCCCGCAAACCCGCAGGGGGCCGTGGCGAGCGAGGATTACTGGCGAACACTTATCGCACTGGCCGAAAAGCACGATTTCCGCATCTGTGCCGACGAGTGCTACTCCGAGATTTATCGCGATGCGCCCCCCGTCGGTGCGCTCGAGGTCGCTGCGCGGATGGGTGCCGATCCGGAACGCGTGGTGATCTTTCATTCGCTGTCGAAGCGGTCCAACCTGCCGGGCTTGCGTTCGGGCTTTTGTGCGGGCGGCAAACAGTCGATCGCCCGCATCCGCCAGCTTCGCAACTACGCCGGCGCGCCCTTGCCACTGCCTCTGCAGAAAGTGGCCGAGAAGGTTTGGGCCGATGAGACCCACGTCATCGAGAACCGCGCACTCTATCACCAGAAATACGAGGTCGCCGACCGGATCCTCGGTAAGGTTCCCGGATATGCCTCGCCGCAGGCAGGCTTCTTTCTTTGGCTGCCGGTCGAGGATGGCGAGGCGGCCTCGCTCAAGCTTTGGCGCGAGACAGGGGTGCGGGTTCTGCCCGGCGCCTATCTGGCCCGCGAGGTCGGGGGCAAGAACCCCGGCGAGGGATACATCAGGGTCGCCATGGTGGCCCCAACACAAGAAATGCAGCGCGGTCTGACCCTTCTCCGCGACTGCCTGTACGAGTGAGGGAACGAGCATATGGCGTCATACACTACCCGACAGCGTGATCCGCTTCTGGACAGCAATATGCAGGCCGCGATCGAGAAACGCGGCAAGGAGCTTTTGGGCATCGGCCTGATCGTTGTCGGCATTCTTGCCGGAATGATGTTGGCCTCCTACAGCCCCGAGGATCCAAACTGGATGCTTGCCTCGGATGCTCCGATCCGTAATTGGCTCGGCTCTTTTGGTGCCTCGGTTGCGGCCCCGCTTTTGATGATCATTGGCTGGGCGGCTTGGGGCATACCCGTAAGCTTTGCTGTTTGGGGCGCGCGTTTTGCACTGCATAGCGGGGCGGATCGAGCTCTTGGGCGCGTGATTTTCGTCCCGATATCTGTCGCTTGTGCCGCCATATATGCCTCGACCCTCGCCCCTTCGGACATTTGGGCCCACAGTTTTGGCGTTGGCGGCTTGTTCGGGGATACGGTCCTTGCGATCCTTCTGACGATTCTGCCGGTTCCGGCTGCGATTGCGGTCAAAGTCGCCTCGCTCGTTCTTGGAGCGATGACTTTGATTTCTGCAGCCTTTGTTCTTGGCTTTGACAAGCGCGAGATCAAGGCGATCGGCCGGTTCCTTCTGGTCGGCACCATCCTGCTCTACTCCCTCCTGCTGAAGCTCATCGGTCGGAGCGCCAGCGCCTCGATTCGCGCGGCGCAAAGTGGTGTGGCCGCTGTTCAGTCGCGCCGCGCCGATGTTGTGACTGAAGCCGAAAAGCAGAGGGTCGCCGCCGTTGTTCGCGCCAATCCGGCGATGCCGAGTGATCGCCCGATGCCGCCCAAGATGCCGCTTGCCGCGCCGGCCCGTGAGCGAGCCGAGCCTGAGAAATCCGGCGGTCTCTTTGGGTTCATGCCCTCGTTCCGCCGCAAGCCAGAGTCGCTTCCCGAGGCCGAGCTCGTTACGACTGAACCGCCTATGTATGAAGGTGCCGTCGATGGTGAGCGCATTCGCGCCCGCATCTCGGACGCGATCCGCAATCGGTCTACATCGGAGGGCACCCGAGCCGAGCCGCCGGTTACCCGAGGCCCAACGCCGCTTGTCATCGATCAGGATCCAAATGCTTTTGAAGTGGCCGACGATCTTGATGAGGCGGTGATCCTTGACGATCGCTACGAGCCCGAGCCAATGCTCGCCCGCCCGCTCTTTGAGACCGAGGCGCCCGAGGCACGCAAAGTCGTTCAACACAACACCAAGCGGCAGGTTGCGCCCTCGCGTCAGGCCCGTGCCGAGGCGCAGCCGCGTCTGAAGTTTGACGATAGCCCCGCCGATTACGAATGCCCGCCTCTGAACCTTTTGATGAACCCCATCGAGATTCAGCGCCATCACCTCTCGGACGAGGCTCTTGAGGAAAACGCACGGATGCTGGAAAGCGTCCTTGATGACTATGGCGTGAAAGGCGAGATCGTCTCGGTTCGCCCCGGCCCCGTTGTTACTATGTACGAGCTTGAACCTGCGCCGGGCCTCAAGGCCAGCCGCGTGATCGGCCTTTCGGACGATATCGCGCGGTCGATGTCGGCGCTTTCTGCCCGCGTTTCCACCGTTCCGGGCCGCAGCGTGATCGGCATCGAGCTTCCCAATGTGAACCGCGAGAAGGTCGTTCTGCGCGAGATCCTCGCCGCCCGTGATTTTGGCGATAGCAATATGAAGCTGCCGCTGGCGCTGGGCAAAGACATTGGCGGCGATCCGGTGATCGCCAACCTTGCCAAGATGCCCCACCTGCTGATCGCCGGCACCACCGGTTCGGGCAAATCGGTCGCCATCAACACGATGATCCTATCGCTTCTTTACAAGCTGACGCCCGAGGAATGCCGGCTCATCATGATCGACCCCAAGATGCTCGAACTTTCCGTCTATGACGGGATCCCGCATCTTCTGAGCCCTGTCGTGACCGATCCCAAGAAGGCGGTTGTCGCCCTCAAGTGGACCGTCGGAGAGATGGAAGAGCGCTATCGCAAGATGTCGAAAATGGGCGTGCGCAACATCGAAGGTTACAATAGCCGCGTCGCCGACGCGCTGGGCAAGGGCGAGATGTTCAGCCGCACGGTTCAGACCGGCTTTGACGAGGAAACCGGCGATCCAGTTTTCGAGACCGAAGAATTCGCGCCTGAAAAGATGCCCTATATCGTCGTCATCGTCGACGAGATGGCCGATCTGATGATGGTCGCGGGCAAGGAAATCGAAGCCTGCATCCAGCGCCTCGCACAAATGGCGCGGGCTTCGGGCATTCACCTGATCATGGCGACCCAGCGGCCTTCAGTTGACGTTATCACCGGCACGATCAAGGCCAACTTCCCAACCCGGATATCCTTCCAGGTCACCTCCAAGATCGACAGCCGCACCATCCTTGGCGAGCAAGGCGCCGAGCAGCTTCTGGGCATGGGCGATATGCTTTACATGGCCGGCGGCGCCAAGATCACCCGCGTGCATGGCCCCTTTGTCTCGGATGAAGAAGTTGAGGAAATCGTCAACTTCCTCAAGGGCTTTGGCCCGCCCGAGTATATGTCGGGTGTGGTTGATGGCCCCGCTGAGGAAAAAGAGGCCGAGCTTGATCTCGTCCTTGGCCTTGGCGGCAATACCGATGGTGACGACGCGCTTTATGATCAGGCGGTGGCGATCGTAATCAAGGATCGCAAGTGCTCGACCTCCTACATCCAGCGCAAGCTGGCGATCGGCTACAACAAGGCCGCCCGCCTTGTGGAGCAGATGGAAGACGAGGGGGTAGTCAGCTCGGCCAACCACGTGGGCAAGCGCGAGATCCTCGTGCCCGAGCAGCACTAGGCTTTGGCTAGGCGGTTGCACGCTTGTGTTATCGCCTAGCGCTTCAAAACCTGCAGGAGTGATGCCATCTGGTATAGGCAGACCTCTGAAAGGCCGAAATATGTTGAACCCGCGCCTCTGGCTTTCCTCCCTTGCCGTCGGCCTTGTGGCTGGCGGAAGTGCCTTTGCCGGTGAGCTGACGCTTGACGATGTCTCAGCCTGGCTCAACGCCACCGAGACCCTTCAGAGCCCTTTCACTCAGTTGCACGAAGACGGCTCGATCGTCTACGGCACGCTGATCATGCATCGGCCAGGGCGCATTCGCTTTGAATATGAGGGCGAGGAAGCTCCGCTGGTAATCGTCGGGGGTGGATCTCTGGCGATCTTTGATCCCAGATCCAACGACGGCCCCGAGCGTTACCCCCTGTGGCAGACCCCGTTGCGGCTCGTTCTCGATCGGAATGTCGATCTTGCCGCGAGCGATATGGTCAAGGGCATCGAGAGTGACGAGGACGCCACGATCGTCAGCCTCGAAGACCCCGAACACCCCGAATACGGGGAAATCCGCCTCGTCTTTACCGACGCGCCGATCATGCTGCGCCAATGGGTTCTGACCGATGGCGGTGGTGGAGAGACAACTATCCACCTTGATGCCGTTGAAACTGGCATCAAGGTCAACGACGGGATCTTTAATATCCGCGCCGAAATCGCTCGCCGCGAGAGCAACGGCTAGAGGCGCACTTTGCAGCTTGCGAGCTGGCTTTTGTAGACCCGCGCCCGCTCGGTAATCTCGTCGGCGATCCGCAGAAGCCAGGATTTCGATTTGTATGTGCCGCGTTGGAAACCGCCGCGCCCCTCGTGATAGGCGAGATATTGGTTTCGGACGTCACCCAAACTGACGCCCGTGACTTCAGTTGTCCGACTCATATACCAGCCCATGAAATCGGCCGCGTCGCGGATATCATCGCGCCGCGCACCGCGCTTACCGGTTGCCTTCTGGTATTCCTCCCATGTGGAGTCGAGCGCTTGCGGATAGCCATAGGCCGACGACTGCCGGCCAAGGGGGATCACACCAAGTGCATATTGATGCGGGGTGCGGGCGTTGGCGACGAATTTGCTTTCCTGATAAATCATCGCCATCAGCACATGAGGCTCAGTCCCCCATTTGCGGTCGGCATCCCGGAAGGCGCGGACGAAATCGGCACGATCCATTAGGATCGTGCAGGCGTTGTCGAGATTGCGCGGCGCCGAGCCGTTGCGGGCGCCACAGCTGCCCAGAACGGCCACAAGTATCAGCGCGAGAAAG
>Ga0233451_10004753_pt1 | contig 11226 bp, 8 predicted proteins | sample 011ome_29_FD_183052 | JGI IMG/M metagenome (GOLD analysis project Ga0233451, IMG submission 183052) | Coastal salt marsh microbial communities from the Groves Creek Marsh, Skidaway Island, Georgia - 011504CT (spades assembly) | ecosystem: Environmental > Aquatic > Marine > Intertidal zone > Salt...
CTTATCAGTGGCAAATGACTTGTCATTATTGCGCAATATATTCCGCAATAATGACAAGTCATTTGCCACTGATAAGTCCGCGCGGGCAGCAGCCAAGCTTGCCATTGACCGCGATTGGGATCGCGCCATTGCAGAGCCTGCACGCCTGTTTTTCTATATGCCGCTCATGCATTCCGAAAACCTTGTTGATCAAGATCGCGCCGTGCGGCTGATCCATGCGCGGCTCCCTGAGACGGGGCAAAGTACGCTGGTCCATGCCAAAGTGCATCGCGCGATAATTAGGCAATTCGGACGGTTCCCTTTCCGCAATGCGGCACTTGGGCGGACGAATACGCAAGCGGAGCAATCGTTCCTCGATGAGGGCGGTTATGGGGCTGCGTTTCGGGCTTATCAGGAAGCAGCATAGTGCGGAGAGGCTACGGCGCAGCCGTTTTATGTTGTCGAATCAAACGGACAGAGCCAGCAATCCAACCCAATGAGCGTTGCATTTGCGAAATGACGCAAGGTCACTAGAGGTCTGTTGAAATATAGTTTAACATCAAACTAATTCGAATTTGGAGGACCGAATATGGCCGCGAAGAACTTTGATCTGATCGTTATTGGTGCTGGCCCTGGTGGGTATGTTGCGGCTATCCGCGGCGCCCAGTTGGGGATGAATGTTGCGATTGTCGAGCGCGAAAACATGGGCGGGATCTGCCTGAACTGGGGCTGTATTCCAACGAAGGCGTTGCTCCGCTCTTCGGAGGTTTTCCACCTGATGCATCGGGCCAAAGAGTTTGGTCTTTCCGTTGAAAAACCGAATTTTGATTTGGGCGAAGTGGTTAAGCGCAGCCGTAAAGTGGCGGGTCAATTGTCGGGCGGTATCAGCCATCTGATGAAAAAGAACAAAGTCACGACCGTCATGGGCACGGCCAAATTGACAGGCAAGGGCAAGGTTTCTGTCACGACCGAAAAAGGCGTTGAGGAGTTGACGGCGAAGAACATTGTTTTGGCCACTGGCGCCCGCGCACGTGAGCTTCCTGGTCTTGAGGCCGACGGCCAGATGGTTTGGACATACCGCCACGCTCTCCAGCCGCCACATATGCCAAAGAAGCTCTTGGTCATCGGCTCTGGCGCAATCGGCATCGAATTTGCCAGCTTTTACAACACAATGGGCGCTGATACGACTGTCGTTGAGGTCATGGACCGCGTGCTGCCAGTGGAAGATGCCGAGATTTCTGCCTTCGCGAAAAAACAGTTTGTGAAGCAGGGCATGAAGATCATGGAGAAAGCCATGGTCAAGCAGCTTGATCGCGGCAAGGGCACGGTGACGGCCCATATCGAAGTCGGCGGTAAGGTTGAAAAGCACGAGTTTGACACAGTGATTTCGGCCGTTGGTATCGTGGGCAACTGTGAGGGCTTGGGTCTTGAGGAACTGGGCGTGACAATCGACCGCACCCATGTTGTGACGGACGAATATTGCCGTACAGGCGTTGAAGGTCTCTTTGCGATTGGCGATATCGCGGGCGCACCTTGGCTGGCGCACAAAGCGTCACACGAGGGCGTTATGGTCGCCGAATTGATGGCGGGCATGCATCCGCATCCTGTGAAACCAGAGAGCATCGCGGGCTGCACCTATTGCCACCCGCAGGTGGCCTCCGTGGGGTACACCGAGGCGAAAGCCAAGGAGCTGGGTTTTGACGTTAAGGTCGGTCGTTTCCCCTTCATCGGCAATGGTAAGGCGATTGCCTTGGGCGAGCCTGAGGGCATGATCAAGACTGTATTTGACGCGAAAACCGGCGAATTGCTCGGTGCGCATATGGTTGGTGCGGAAGTCACCGAGCTGATCCAAGGCTATGTGATTGGTCGCCAGTTGGAGACCACGGAAGAAGATTTGATGCACACTGTCTTCCCGCATCCGACGCTGTCCGAGATGATGCACGAGAGCGTTCTTGACGCTTATGGTCGCGTTATTCACATGTGATTTGCGTGCACTAGGCGTGCACCGCTCGTGCACCGAAAGATCAAAAGCCCGTCCCGTCGCAGGGGCGGGCTTTTTTTGTGATTAACGTTCGCTTAATGTTCTCTTTCTGCTATGGCAATTCGTAACGTTCGGGTTATGTAACTCTGGACCATTTGCAGGGGCTGATCAGTGGCTGAGTTGAAGAACATCGAAGTGCGCGGCGCGCGCGAACATAACCTCAAGAATATCGACGTGAATATTCCGCGTGACAAACTCGTGGTGATCACAGGGCTGTCAGGTTCGGGGAAGTCCTCGCTTGCCTTTGATACGATCTACGCAGAAGGGCAGCGCCGCTATGTCGAGAGCCTGAGCGCCTATGCGCGCCAGTTCTTGGATATGATGGAAAAGCCCGATGTTGATCACATTTCGGGGCTGTCGCCTGCGATTTCGATCGAGCAGAAAACCACGAGCAAGAACCCCCGTTCCACCGTGGGGACGATCACCGAGATTTACGACTATTTGCGCCTTTTGTTTGCCCGCGTTGGCACGCCGTATTCGCCTGCCACGGGTCTGCCGATCGAGGCGCAGCAGGTGCAGGATATGGTTGACCGCGTGATGAAGCTGGAAGAGGGCACGCGCGGCTATCTTCTGGCCCCGATTGTGCGTGACCGTAAGGGCGAATATCGCAAGGAATTCCTAGAGTTACGCAAGGCGGGGTTCCAGCGTGTGAAGGTCGATGGCACGTTCTATGAATTGGATGAGCCGCCGGCGCTGGATAAGAAGCTGCGCCACGATATTGACGTGGTTGTGGACCGGATTGTGGTGCGTGAGGGGCTGGAGACGCGTCTTGCGGACAGCTTTCGCACGGCACTTGATTTGGCTGATGGGATCACGGTTTTGGAGACCGCGCCGAGTGAGGGCGAGCCGGAGCGGATCACGTTTTCAGAGAAATTTGCATGTCCTGTCAGCGGGTTTACGATCCCCGAGATAGAGCCACGCCTCTTCTCGTTTAACGCGCCGTTTGGTGCCTGTCCAAGCTGTGACGGGCTTGGGGTTGAGCTATTTTTCGACGAAGCTTTGGTTGTGCCAGATGTGACGTTGAAGATTGCTGACGGGGCGTTGGCCCCTTGGCGGAAGGGGAAATCCCCCTATTTCTTGCAGACGATCGAGGCGATTGCCAAGCATTACGGATTTAACAAGAATGCGCGATGGAAGGATCTAGACCCGAAAGTGCAGGAGGTTTTCTTGCGGGGCTCTGGCAAGGAAGAGATCAAGTTTCGCTATGACGAAGGTGGCCGTGTTTATACTGTCGAGCGTGCCTTTGAAGGTGTGATCCCGAATATGGAACGGCGCTACCGCGAGACGGATAGCAATTGGATTCGCGAAGAGTTTGAGGGCTTTCAGAACAACCGCCATTGTGCGGATTGTGGCGGTTTCCGTCTGCGCCAAGAGGCCCTCGCGGTGCGGATTGGTGAGAAGCATGTGGGCCATGTTGTCCAGCTTTCGATTAAGGAAGCTTACGATTGGTGTCTGGCCGTCCCCGACAGTCTGACCAAGCAAAAGAACGAAATCGGTAAGGCAATTTTGAAGGAAATCCGCGAGCGATTGGGTTTTCTGAATAACGTCGGCTTAGAGTATCTGTCATTGAGCCGCAATTCTGGCACGCTATCTGGTGGCGAAAGCCAGCGGATCAGACTTGCCAGCCAGATCGGATCGGGGCTGACGGGGGTTCTCTATGTGCTCGACGAGCCGTCAATTGGTCTGCACCAGCGCGACAATGACCGCTTGCTGACGACACTGAAAAACCTGCGCGATCAGGGCAATACCGTGATTGTTGTTGAACATGACGAAGAGGCCATTCGCGAGGCGGATTATGTGTTTGATATTGGACCGGGGGCAGGGGTGCACGGTGGCCGCGTGGTTTCTGAGGGGACGCCGGCGGAGGTGATGGCCGATCCGAATTCTCTGACAGGTCAATATCTTACGGGTGCGCGGCGGATTGACATTCCTGCAGTGCGACGTAAGGCGACGAAGAAGAAACTGACCGTTGTGAAAGCGACGGGAAACAACTTGCAGAATGTCACGGTGGATTATCCGCTGGGGCAGTTTGTTTGTGTGACGGGCGTTTCAGGTGGTGGTAAATCGACGCTGACGATCGAGACATTGTTCAAGAACGCCTCGATGAAATTGAACGGCGCGCGCCAGACGCCTGCGCCTTGTGAGACGATTAAAGGGTTCGAGCATCTCGATAAGGTGATCGACATCGACCAGCGCCCTATTGGGCGCACGCCGCGCTCCAACCCTGCGACCTATACAGGGGCGTTTACGCCGATCCGCGATTGGTTTGCGGGGCTTCCTGAAGCGAAAGCAAGGGGTTACAAGCCAGGTCGGTTCAGCTTTAACGTCAAGGGCGGGCGGTGCGAAGCCTGTCAGGGCGACGGTGTCATCAAGATCGAGATGCACTTCTTGCCGGATGTCTATGTGACCTGCGAGACCTGCAAGGGTGCACGGTATAATCGCGAGACTTTGGAAATAAAGTTTAAGGGTAAATCAATTGCGGACGTGCTCGACATGACCGTCGAGGATGCGCAGACCTTCTTTACCGCCGTGCCGTCGATCCGCACCAAAATGGACGCGCTGATGCGGGTTGGTTTGGGTTATATCAAGGTCGGTCAGCAGGCGACGACACTGTCTGGTGGTGAGGCGCAGCGCGTGAAGCTGTCGAAGGAGCTGGCGCGGCAATCGACGGGCCGCACGCTTTATATCCTAGATGAACCGACGACGGGCCTGCACTTTGAAGACGTGCGTAAGCTGTTGGAAGTGCTGCATGAATTGGTCGATCAGGGGAACTCTGTTGTTGTGATCGAGCATAATCTGGACGTGGTGAAGACGGCGGATTACATCATCGATATTGGACCTGAGGGCGGCGATGGCGGTGGGCGGATTGTGGCCACAGGCACGCCTGAAGAGGTTGCAGAAGTGGTTGAGAGCCATACGGGGCGGTATTTGAAGCCTATGCTAGAGGCGTACCGTTAAGGCAAAGGTCAAGCAGGCGGGCGAAGTCTGGCTGCTTGAGGCTGTCGAAGTTTGCGGTGAGCATTTCGATTTCATTTGCGCGGGATTCGCCAAGGACGGGGTCAGCGAAAAGGTGGAACTTTTCGGCGATTTCCGCGTCTGAGAGGGGCATGTCTGCATCGCCACGCGGGCTGCGCGGGACGGCGTCAAAGCGGCGTCCATCGTGCAAGATGATTGACACTTCTGCCCAGCGTTTGCCGATGCTGATTTCGGTGAGGTGCGGGTCGTCTATCAGCTGCGTATTTTGGGAAATACGCAGGATTTCAGGATCTTGCAGGGTTTCTGTTGCAAGTTCCGGCACCCCGATTTGCCCGCGCACGATCATTGTGGCAACGGGAAACGCGATGGCATAGGCGAATTCGTCGGGGGTAGCGGGCGTTTGTCCAGCGAGGCGTGTGGCCATGTGGAAGGTTTGGATCTCAACGCGCGCCACGTCTTTGTGCGAGAGTGTGTTGTCGCGCATGAGATCGCGAGCGGCGTCGATGGACGGATGCGCCCAGCGGCAGCAGGGATACGGTTTGTAATGCGTGTCGGAGGTGATCCGCCATGCAGTGCCGAAGTCTGCCCAGAATTCAGGCGCGTCTTCGCAGGTGAGGGCGGGTGCGCCAGTGAAACCTGCTTGCGCGAGGTAAGCTGCCGCGACGCCAGAGGGTGCGCCCCAGCCGACGCCGTCACGCACCATTGTGGGGAAATCAATACAGCGCATCATTTGGCTTCTAGGGCCGTGATATTCCGCGATTCCCGCAGAATGCCGGATAACGCTGGCAGGACATCCAAGCCCGCGCGCATAGGCCGTACCGACACCAACGGCGGTCCATGCCCCAGAAGTGTGGTAGTCCGCACAGGTCGCGTGCTGCGCGAGGCCCGCGCGGTAGCTGACCTCGTAGCCGATTGTGAGCAGGGTCGCGAAGGTGGGGCCATCGATTGGCATGGTGTCCGCGAGGGCGAGCAGAGCAGGAAAAACGGCGGAACCAGCGTGGCCTTTGCAGGGGCTTGTGCCGTCGTGGGCATCCACGCTGTCGATGGTCATGGCCCCTGCCATGGCGGCGGCCGTCGTGCTGACGCGGGTCCCATTCATCAGGATCCGCGCGGAGGATTTGCCCGCGCCGCCGATGATCGGGGCGACTTTGACGCCGATTTTCGCCATATCCGTTGTGCTGGCAATCGCTGCGACGCCCATTGTGTCGAGAAAAGAACGGCGCATGATGCCGAGCACGTCGTCGGGGATGTCTTTGAGCGTCAGACCAGCGGCGAACTCGGCGAAGGATGGGTCCATTTAGCTGTCCTTGCGGCTCCGCGCGGAGAGGCGGGGGAGCATGGCGGAGAAATCTTTTCCCCGTCCGCCTTCCGTTTCGACGAAGGTTTTGTAAAGCGCTGTGGCGGCGGCGCCCATGGGCGTATCTGCGTCCACGGCCTCGGCGGCTATTTGGCTCAGGTTCAGGTCTTTGAGCATGAGTTCGGCCGCAAAGCCGGGGATATAATCGTTGTCCGCAGGGGATTTGGGGCCGATATTCGGGGCGGGGCAATAGGCATTCATCGACCAGCTGGACCCTGACGAGGTCGAGACCACGTCAAACATGGCTTGGCGGTCGAGCCCCAATTTGTCGGCCAGAACGAAGGCCTCGCAGGTGGCGATCATGGTGACGCCAAGGATCATGTTGTTGCAGATTTTCGCGGCTTGGCCATTGCCGGACGGGCCGCAATGCACGGCCTTTTGGCCCATGATATCGAAGAGGGGTTTGGCGGCGGTGAAAGCGGCGTCAGAACCGCCAGCCATGAAGGTGAGCGTGCCTGCCGTGGCGCCGCCGATTCCGCCTGAGACTGGGGCGTCAACGGAAAGAAGGCCTGCGCTTTCAGCGGCTTGGGCGACGGCTCTAGCGGAGTCCACATCGACGGTTGAGCAGTCGAGGTGGAGCGCGCCTGATGTCATCGCCGGGTGAATTTCGGCGGCGACGCTGCGCAGGATTTCGCCGTTTGGCAACATTGTAATGACGATCTCGGCATCTTTGGCGGCCGCTGCGGCGCAGGTCGCGAGCGGAATGCCCTCGGGCTTTGCGGCCATGTCAAAACCTGTCACCTCGTGGCCTGCCTTGATGAGGTTCGCGGCCATTGGCGCGCCCATATTTCCTAGCCCGATAAACCCAATTTTCATATTTTTGCTCCAGAAAGGTCGAGTGTTGCCGCGCCTAAAGGCGCGATCATTTTGAGGATGTCGTCTGCGGTGGCGACACGCCATTTGGGTGCGCGGTCGCGGTCGATGATGGCGGCGCGGATGCCTTCGATGAAGTCGGCTTCTGCGACGGCGCGGTACGTGAAGCGGTATTCCATCTCAAGGGCCGCTTCGATTGTGCCTGCGTCGCGGGCCGCTTGGATGATGGTGATTGCGGCGCCCATGGCAAGGGGCGAGTTGCGGTCCATGAGTTTGCGGGCGTGGGCAAGTGGAGGCGCATTTGTGAGTCTGGCGTAAATGTCGCCGAGGGTTTTGCCCGCGAATGCGGTGTCGATGTCCGCTTGCCAGTTAGCGAGGCGGGCGGGTGGCTGCATCGTTGATTTGATCAATGAGGTGTCGCCTGAAGCGAGTAGGGTTGATTTGAGGGTATCCCATTCGTCTTGTGGGACAAAATAATCGGCGAAGCCCGCGAAAATGGCGTCGCTTGCATCCATGCGGTCGCCTGTAAGGCCGAGGTAAGTGCCTGTAAAACCGGGCGCTTTGGCAAGCAAAAGTGACCCACCGACGTCTGGGATGAGGCCGATAGTAACTTCAGGCATGGCGATTTGGCTGGTTTCGCAAACGATGCGGTGGTTGGCATGGCAGCCGATACCAACGCCGCCGCCCATGGTGAAACCGTGAAGGAAAGAGACGGTGGGCTTGGGGGAGTTGGCGATTTTGGCGTTGAGGCGGTACTCGTCGCGCCAGAATTTCCGACCATAAGAGAGGTCGCCCGTTTGGCCGCTTTTGTACATGTCGGCGATGTCGCCGCCTGAGCAGAAGGCGCGTTCACCTGCGCCGTCGATGAGGATGAGTTGGACTGTGTCGTCGGTGCACCATGCGTCCAGTGTCGCTTCGATTTGGAGGCACATCTCGTAGGTAAGGGCGTTGAGTGCTTGCGGGCGGTTGAGGGTGATGTGGCCCGCGCGGCCCGTTTTGCGAATGATGAGATCGGTCATTTTTTCAGCATATGTCTGGCGGTGATGAGGCGCATGATTTCGTTGGTGCCTTCGAGGATTTGGTGGACGCGCAGGTCGCGGACGATTTTCTCGATGCCGTAGTCGGCGAGGTAGCCGTAGCCCCCGTGCAGTTGGAGGCATTGGTCCGCGACCTCGGAGCCTGTTTCGGTGCAAAGCTTTTTTGCCATGGCGCAATATGCGGTAGCGTCGTGCGCATTTGTATCGAGTTTCCATGCGGCTTGGCGCAGGAAAGTGCGGGCAGATTCCAGTGCGATATTCATGTCGGCGAGGCGGAATTGGAGTCCTTGGAATTGGTCGATGGGATGTCCAAAGGCGTGGCGTTCGGACATATAGGTCAGGGTTTGGTCGAGCGCGGATTGGGCGGCGCCGATGGAGCAGGCGGCGATATTGAGCCGACCGCCATCGAGACCTTTCATCGCGTATGTGAACCCCCTTCCGAGGTCTCCGAGCATGTTGCCATCGGGTATGTTCGCATTGTCCAAGTTGACTTGGCGTGTGGGTTGCGATTTCCAGCCCATTTTTTCCTCTAGACCGCCGAAAGTGAGCCCCTCCGTGCCGTCCTCAACCACAAATGCGCTGATGCCTTTCGGGCCGATTTCGCCAGTCCGTGCCATGACGATATAGGCGTCCGAGTAACCGCCGCCAGAGATGAAGGCTTTGGTCCCTGTGAGGCCGAAACCTGTGTCGGTTTGTGTGGCACGGGTTTTGAGTGCGGCTGCGTCAGAGCCTGAATTGGGTTCGGTAAGGCAGTAGGAGAGCACGGTTTCCATTGAAATTGCGCGGGGCAGAACGCGGGATTTCAGATCGTCTGATCCATAGTCATCGATCATTTTCGCGCACATATTGTGGATCGAAAGGAAGGCCGCGACGGAAGCGCAAGAGGCGGATAAAGCCTCGAAAACGAGGGTCGCGTCGAGGCGGGATAGATTTGTGCCGCCGCTATCTTCGGAGACGTAAAGACCGCCGAATCCCAAGTCCGCGAGTTGTGGCCAGAGAGTTTTGGGGATGGTGCCTTGAGCCTCCCAATCGCGGGCATGGGGCGCGATATGCGCGGCACCAAAGGCCTTTGCCATATCGAAAATGGCGGTTTGTTCTTCGGAGAGGGCGAAATCCATGGCGGTCTCCTTTGGGAAATGAACGTTTGTTCATATATTAGCGGAGGCCGCGCATCTCGTCATCAGAAATGCGCGGCCTTTGGCTGGATTATTCCATCGGTTTGAAGTTGAACTCGCCGCCGTCTTTGATGCCTGAGGGCCAGCGGGAGGTGATGGTTTTGGTCCGTGTATAGAACTTGAACGCATCAGGGCCGTGTTGGTTCAGGTCGCCGAAGGCCGATTTTTTCCAGCCGCCAAAGGTGTGGTAGGCGAGCGGCACGGGGATCGGCACGTTGATCCCGATCATGCCGACGTTGACGCGGTTCGCAAAGTCACGCGCGGTGTCGCCGTCGCGGGTGTAGATCGCGGTGCCGTTGCCGTATTCGTGCGACATAGCTAGACCGAGCGCCTCTTCGTAAGAGCCTGCGCGGATTGTGGAAAGCACGGGGCCGAAGATCTCTTTTTTGTAGATGTCCATGTCGGGGGTCACGTTGTCAAAGAGGTGCGGGCCGACGAAAAAGCCGTCTTCATAACCTTGCAGCGAGAAGTTGCGGCCATCCACGACGAGGGTTGCGCCTTGTTCCACGCCTGATTCGACGAGCTTGAGGATGTTGGCCTTGGCTGCTGCGGTGACGACGGGGCCGTAGTCTACGTCTTTGCCTGAAGTGTAAGGGCCGACTTTAAGCGCTTCGATGCGCGGGATCAGCTTGGCGATCAGGCGGTCTGCGGTTTCTTCGCCGACGGGCAGGGCCACGGAGATTGCCATGCAACGCTCGCCAGCAGCACCGTAGCCTGCGCCGATCAGCGCGTCGGCAGCTTGATCAAGGTCGGCGTCGGGCATGATGATCATGTGGTTTTTCGCACCACCGAAACACTGCACGCGCTTGCCGTTGGAACAGCCGCGACCATAGATGTATTCGGCGATGGGAGTTGAGCCAACAAAGCCTACGGATTGGATGACAGGGTGGTCAAGGATCGCGTCGACGGATTCCTTGTCGCCGTTGACGACTTGCAGGATGCCTTTGGGCAAGCCTGCTTCTTCCATCAATTCGGCCAGCATGAGCGGAACGGAAGGGTCGCGCTCGGAAGGCTTGAGGATGAAGGCATTGCCGCACGCGATGGCGGGCGCAAACATCCACATCGGGATCATGGCGGGGAAGTTGAAGGGCGTGATGCCTGCACAGACGCCAAGCGCTTGCTTCATCGAATACATGTCGATGCCGGGGCCTGCGCTATCGGTGAAATCACCTTTCAGCAGCTCAGGTGCGCCGATGCAATATTCGACGACTTCAAGGCCGCGCTGCACGTCACCTGCGGCGTCGGGGAGGGTCTTGCCATGCTCGCGGGAGAGGGCCTCGGCCAATTTATCCATATTGTCGTTCAAGAGGCCTACGAATTTCATCATCACGCGCGCGCGGCGTTGTGGGTTGACGGCGGCCCATGCGGGTTGGGCGGCGGCGGCGGCCTGAACTGCGATGTCCATCTCGGCGGCGTTTGCGAGCGGCACTTTTGCCTGCACTTCGCCTGTGGCGGGGTTGTAGACGTCGGCAAAGCGGCCTGATGTGCCTTTGACGTGGGCGCCGTTGATATAGTGGGAAAGCTCTTGCATGGGGTGTCCTCCGATTGGTTTGGGTTACAATAGGCTTGCGAATTTGTGTGTAACAGGGGCAATGTGTCAAAATCATTTTGCAGAATTGTAGGTATGCCGATGAACTGGGACGACATGCGGGTGTTTTTGGCGGTGGCGCGGGCTGAGGGGCTGACGGCAGCAGCACCGGTGTTGAAGATGGACCCCGCGACGTTGGGCAGGCGGGTGGCGCGGTTGGAGGCGAGCATTGGCGGAGCATTGTTTGTGAAATCGCCGCAAGGATATACGTTGACCAGTCTGGGCGAGCGGATGCGTGATTATGCGGGCGAGGCGGCAGC
>Ga0233451_10004754_pt1 | contig 11226 bp, 8 predicted proteins | sample 011ome_29_FD_183052 | JGI IMG/M metagenome (GOLD analysis project Ga0233451, IMG submission 183052) | Coastal salt marsh microbial communities from the Groves Creek Marsh, Skidaway Island, Georgia - 011504CT (spades assembly) | ecosystem: Environmental > Aquatic > Marine > Intertidal zone > Salt...
TACGCGTCGCGACCTGCTCCCTTATGTCCTCGGGGGAACGCCCCTTGAAAATGGTGCTTTCGGCACACCGACCGGGAGAATAGGGCTCTCCGCCTTCTACGGCATCAACTCACAAAACTCGATCGAAGCCGCCATCAATCCGGACTTCAGTACGGTGGAAAGCGATGCTGCCCAAGTCAGTGTGAACTCCGCCACCAGCCTCTACTACCCCGAGCGTCGCCCCTTCTTTAATGAAGGTTCCGATCTGACCGCGACCACCATGAACTACTTTTACTCCCGCACCATCTCCAACCCCTCGGGCATGGTTAAGTATTTAGGTCAGGGCTCCAAGCTCCGCACCTATGGATTGGCGGGCTACGACCGCTCAAGTCCCTATCTCGTGCCTGGGGAAAACAGGGACATTCTAGGAGTGGCCGGTCAAAGTTTTGCGTCTGTCGTGCGCCTATCTAAGCCGCGACAAAACGGTGCCAACCTTGGATACCTCAGCACAAATCGCATCTACATGGACGGCGGATCCGGCCACCTCAACGCCATTACCGTTCGTGAGAACCTCAGCGACAGTTGGCGATTGACCGGGGAATACGCCTGGTCATACACGGTGGAGCCGGAGACAGATTGGGTCACAGACGGTGCGACCTTTGGCAAATACACCGCCGCCACTGATGGCGAGCGCTTTCATGGGTTTTCGCACGCCACAGGCCTGCAACGCACCAGCACGCATTGGGTCTCGGATCTGTACTTTACCCACGTAGGGGAATCCTTCCGTGCCGACATGGGCTTTTTGCCCTTGAACAACAGAAATGAATTGGGCGCACAGCAGCGCTATATCAATAGACTCAACGGTCAGCGGGTTAAGTTCTACCAAATCACCACCGGCGGCCGAGCAAATTTCACCCCCGACGGGCGTTGGAAACAACAACAGCTCACCCTCGAGTGGAATGCACAGTTTGCCGGCAATTTCATGCTTGGCGGTGGCGCCACCCATGGTTTTATGGAAGAGTTTGAAGGCGCGGTATTAGATAACATGTCCACCATTACTCAATGGTCCAGCTGGAGTCCAACGCAGCGATTTAAGCTGAATCTATACGTCAATACCGGTGAGTTTGTAGCCTATAATACCGCCTCCCCGAGGATAGGAAGCGGCCTGAACACCGGAATGGAAATGAACCTCCAGCTCTTCGGGAATGTCCAAGCAAACTTCACGGGTAACTACAGCTCACTTTGGGAACAAGACGGCAGTGGCATGATCTACGAAGGGTGGATTTGGCGCAGCGTACTTCGCTACAACCCCAACAGGTTTGTGCAGGCAAGATTGATCACACAATGGAACCAATTCTCCGGTGATTACCTCTTCCAACCCCTACTGCAATACCAGCCCGGGCCGTTCACCATTTACTACATCGGCAGCAGCACCTACGCCGCGCCGAACCAAGGGTATAATGGCACGCAAATCTTCGCGAAAGCCCAGTTGACGTTGAGGCCTTAGTCCTCGTTTTTGTCCCCTACTAGGTTCCAAGTATTGTGGAGGGGATGTTCCACGGAACCCGTGTTCCGACTAGGATTGCGAGGCGTTCGCCTCGCGGACCTGGGCGTCGGTTGGTATTGTCCTCGATAACGCCCTTCAACGCTTGCAGCGTTGTGGTCTTTTTTATGCCCACGCCTACGCAGGCAAGCTTGCAGGCGGGGCATAAAAAAAGCCCCTCACTCTCGTGAAGGGCTTTTATCGTTACCCGACTAGGACTCGAACCTAGAATAACGGTACCAAAAACCGGTGTGTTGCCATTACACTATCGGGCAATCGTTCCCATTTGGGACGGCAAATATACTGTAATTGGCATTACTCAAAAAAGAGATAAAGAAAATTTTCGTGGTTTAACATTCCCTAAGCCCAATAGGGCGTTGGTTTTTCTTATTTTCGAGGCGATTACACCCGATCTTTCAAGACAAAAGATCAAAAAGCAGAGAATCAGTGAATTACAAAAAGCTCAATAATGTGTTCGGATGGGCAGTGTTTGCCGTCGCGACCATCACGTATTTTATGACTATTGAACCTACGACCAGCTTCTGGGATTGTGGGGAATATATTGCGACCTCGGTAAAGCTACAAGTGGGTCACCCTCCGGGCGCACCGTTCTTTCAGTTGATGGGGAACTTGTTTGGCCAATTCGCTGCTAATCCAGAAAGCCAGGCATTGATGGTGAACGCGTTGAGTGCATTGAGCTCCTCGTTCAGTATTCTGTTCTTGTTCTGGACCATCACAGCCTTGGGTGTAAAGCTGTTGGGTGGGCAAGATAAATTGGACAACGCCAGCACCATCGCAGTGTTAGGCGCAGGTGCGGTAGGTGCATTGGCCTACACATTCTCTGATAGCTTCTGGTTCTCCGCCGTAGAGGGTGAAGTTTATGCCATGAGCTCCTTCTTCACTGCTGCCGCATTCTGGGCAGTTCTCAAATGGGAGCAAGCCGTAGATCACGATCCGTATGCGAACAAATGGTTGTTGCTCATCGCCTACCTCGTGGGGCTTTCCGTAGGGGTACACATCCTCGTGTTCTTGACCATTCCAGCCATTGGAATGATCTACTACTTCAAAAAATATCCTAACCCAACCCGCAACGGATTTATCATGGCCAATGGAGCGAGCATTGCCGTTCTCGGATTGGTCTTTGCCTTTATCATTCCTATCGTATTGAAGTTGTTCAGCACTTTGGAAATCAACTTTGTAAACAACTTCGGTTTGCCGTTCCACTCGGGCACTATTGCTGCTTCGTTGATTTTAGCGGCCGCGGTAATCTTTGGGATCTTGTGGACACAGAAGAACAACAAGCCGCTGTACCAGCAGGCAATCATTGCCGTCATGTTGATCGTCATGGGATACTCGACCTTCATCGTCTTGGCCATTCGTTCGAATGCGAACACGCCGATTGACGAAAACAACCCGGAAGATGCGATGTCTCTTTTGGCGTACTACAATCGTGAGCAATATGGTGATTGGCCAATTCTCTACGGTAAGTCTTTCAACGCCCCGTACGACCGCAGCAACCCATTTGATGATGGCAAGCCGGTATACCAGCGCGGATATGCCGTGATGAATGGCCCTAAACATGTGACCTCATTCAAACTGAAGACAGAGGCTGAAGCCTATGTAGCGGCCAATGGCGGCAACCTCACCATCGACGGTAAATACTTGTTGACCGACGACAAAAAGGGAAGTGTGCCGAACTACGATCCTAAATACAAGGGCTTCTTCCCGCGTATTTGGAACGACGACCCACAATACCGCCAGAACTACATCAACATCATGGACATCAAAGATCCTGAGGCGCCCATCACTTTTGCGCAGCACATAAGGTTCTTCTTTGAATACCAAGTAGGTAAAATGTGGTTCCGTTATTTCATGTGGAACTACAGCGGTCGTCAAAACGACGAGCAGCACCGCTACGAAATCTCTAAAGGGAACTGGATTACCGGTATTCCATTCTTAGACAGCATGCGATTGGGCAACCAAGATAACTTGCCCGACCACTGGAAAAACGATCCGTCGCGCAACACTTACTTCATGTTGCCGTTCCTCTTGGGAATCTTCGGACTCTACTACCAATACAAGAAAAACAACAAGGATGCATGGGCAGTGACGCTCTTCTTCCTGCTCACCGGTATTGCCATCGTGGTCTATACCAACCACAAGCCGTTCGAGCCTCGAGAGCGTGATTATGCCTTCGTGGGGTCGTTCTATGCCTATGCCATTTGGATTGGGCTTGGTGCCCTCGGATTGTGGGATACCCTGCGCACGAAGATGAGCCCGCAAGTGGCCTCTTACCTCGTGGTGGGTGTGACCCTTCTCGCCGTGCCTGTGCGCATGGCCGCAGAGAACTGGGACGATCACGATCGTTCCAACCGCTACACGGCGCGCGACATCGCGAAAGCATATTTGGACAGCTGTGAGCCAAATGCCATCCTCTTTACCAACGGTGATAACGATACCTTCCCGTTGTGGTACGTGCAGGAGGTGGAAGGTTACCGTACAGACGTGCGCATCGTCAACCTTAGCTTATTGAACACGGACTGGTACATCGACCAGCAGCGCCGCAAGGCCTACGATGGCGAAGCGGTACCGTTCTCATTTGATTGGAACCAATACGTTCAGGGAACTCGCGATGTCTTGTACTACCGCGACCTCGGCGTGAAGGGGCGTTGGGATGTGAAGGACTTTGTCCAATTCACCAAGCGCGACGACAGCCAAGTGAAATTTAAAGCGAGCGGCGGCAAAGAATTGCCATTGTTCCCGCAGAAAAACTTCCGCATCAACATCGACAAGGAAGCCGTCTTCGCCAATGGCGTCGTGGATATTGCCGATAGTGCAAGTGTGGTGGATTACATCGATTGGAACTGGAAAGCCAACGTCATCACCAAGCGTGATTTGATGGTGATTGATTTGATCGCCAACAACAATTGGGAGCGCCCGATCTACTTCTCCATCACAGTGGGCAATAGCCCGAAGGCCTACTTCTGGTTGAACGACTACTTCCGCTTGGAGGGTATGGCGTACAGATTTGTTCCTCAGTACTACCCGTCCAACACACAAGGCATCGACTACGGCCGTGTGGACACCGATATCATGTACGACAACCTACTCAACAAGTTTGAGTACGGAAATATGGAGCTTCCTGATGTATACCTGGACGAAACCAACCGTCGTTTGAGCTATAACCTGCGCACCATCTTTGGTCGATTGGCCAACGAATTGGTCGCAGAAGGAAAGAATGATAAAGCCGTTGAAGCCCTCGACTTCGCCATGGAGAAAATGCCGGTGGAGAAATTTGGCTATAACTACTTTGTCTTCGGCATCATCGACGCTTACTACAAAGCAGGCGCGACGGAAAAAGCGCGTGAATTGACTTGGGCTTTCGCGGACCGATTAGACGACGAGCTCGCCTTCTACGCCGCGTTCGACCGCCAGGACCAGCGTGCCGCCTCGAACGAATGGCGCACCAACCTTCAGTTCTACCAAATGCTATTGCGCAACGTGCAGATTCACGACAACAACGATAGCGTACAGAACTTCTACCAACGCTATAATGCCGCTGCATCGCCTTTCGGCAACGGACAGGGGTAAAAGAAAAAACAATATTCTTAAAACCCCCGGGGCGCTCCGCGCCCCGGGGGTTTTTTATGGGATCTAGGATCCGGGCGCCGCAGGCGCCCGGATCTTAACTTATCCAAAGTCTAATTGCATTCTCTGTATCCGCGATACCAACGACTCGTTCGACATAGTCTCGCGCAACCTGTCCACCAAAATAGGGAAGGCTAACGGGGTTGGGGCGTCGATGTGGTTGAGGACCCATTCCTGCTGAGCGATGCGCTCCAACGCTGCCCGAATGCGCGCTTCTTCGAGTTGGAACTCGTGTACCTCTTCTTGGGCTTGTCGCAGCAAAAGGTTGTCCGGATCGTAGTCGCGGAAGACCTCATACATGAGCTTAGTAGAGCTCTGCAGCTGCTTCGTACTCATGTTCTTGCCCGGATAACCCGTGAAGAGTAGACCAGAGATTTGGGCAATGTCGCGGAACCTGCGTTGGGTCAACTCGCTTTCGTTGAGGCTGCTCGAAAGGTCCGAACGAAGGTGGTCCGTACTGAAGATATCACTATCTATGGCGTCCTGAATAGGGATAGGTTGGTCGCTCAGGAGCTCAAAGCCGTAGTCGTTCATCGCGATGGAGAAGGTCTGGGATCCAAAATGGCCCAAACGGTGGCCCAGCAGTAGCGCCATTCCTTCGTGGGCGAGACGCCCTTCAAACGCATAAACAAAGAGGTGGTAGCCCTCGTCGTCCTCGAGGTATTCCATGAGGAATTGGTCGCGGTTCGGCACAATACTGCGTTCCTTTTGCAGGCGAATGATGGGCTGAATAAGCGCTAGCTCCGGGTCTTCGAACGAATGCTTGGTCGCAGACTCTTCGATTTTTTCTCTGAGGTATCGGCCCAATTCTGCACTGAGTGGCATCCTCCCGCCCATATAACTGGGCACCGCCCCTTTGGCGTTTTTCGCCGGGCGAACCGTTGCTTCAATGCCTTGGAACCGTACGAGCTCGAGGCATTGGCCTGCAAACCAGAATCGGTCCCCTATACTCAAACGAGAGACGAAATATTCCTCCACTTGGCCCAATACCTTACCGCGCTGCAATTTGACCTTCACGAGCGCTGCACTGACGATCGTGCCTATGCCGAACTTGTGGCGCATCGCGACCTTTTTTGAAATCACCTTGTGCACGCCCTCTTCCACCACGACCTTGTGGTAGTCGTCGTATCCGCTCAAGGTATCGCCGCCGCGCACCACGAAATCCAAACACCACAGCCATTCTTCATAACTGAGCGACATGTAGCTCACCGTCTCGCGCACCTCCTGCCACAACTCATCGGCCACAAACCCACCGCCCACGGCGCGGGTGACCAAATACTGTATCAACACATCCATGCTCCGCAAATACGGCATGCGGTCTTCATTGGTCTTCGTATCTATCGCCTTGCGCAGCGCAGCACATTCAATCAATTCTAAACTGTGGGTCGGCACAAAGAATATCTTCGACGTCGCACCCGGTCGGTGGCCGCTTCGGCCCGCGCGCTGCACAAACCTGCTCACCCCCTTCGGCGACCCGATCTGCACCACGCAGTCCACCGGTCGAAAATCCACGCCCAGGTCCAAGGACGAGGTGCACACCACCGCCTTTAATCGGCCGTCGTACAAGGCTTCTTCCACCCAAGTGCGCATCTCCCGAGAAATCGCGCTGTGGTGCATCGCCAACACCCCCGCAAGCGACGGGTCTGCCTCCAGCAACTTCTGGAACCATATCTCCGCCTGCGCCCGAGTATTGGTGAAGATCAGGGTACTTTGATTTTCATAGATGAGCGGAACGACTTGGTCCAATAAACGAATGCCCAAATGCCCGGCCCACGGCAGAGTCTCCACCTCTTCCGGCAGCACGGCCTCGACCACTAAATCCTTTTCAATATCTGCCACAACCCATTGTCCCGGCTTCGGAGGATTTGGGCCGAGCAGCACCTCCATGCTCTCTTCCATATTGCCAATGGTGGCGCTAATGCCCCAAGTTTGCATGGCTGGGTTGAGCACGCGGAATCGGGCCAATAAAAGCTCACATTGCACCGCTCTTTTGCTGCCCATCAGCTCGTGCCATTCGTCCAGAACGACGGCCTGAAGGTGCTTAAACAACTTTTCGTGGCCCTTCTGAGTAAACATCACATGAATGCTCTCGGGGGTGGTAATGAGGATTTCCGGCAGTTCCTTTTTCTGGCGCTGCTTGATCTTCTGAGAAGTGTCTCCAGTGCGGATTTCCACCCGCCAATCACTACCCATGCCTTTCACCGCCCGCTCCGCACTCTGCGCAATTTCTTTCGCCAACGCCCGGATGGGGGTGATCCAAATGATCTGACAGCCCTTGGACGGCTCCTGCAGCCCGCGCGCGATGGCAGGCAACAATAGCGAATAGGTCTTCCCGCTTCCCGTAGGTGCGTTAACCATGCCGCTCTCACCGCTCAATAGGGCGCTCCAAGCTTGGATTTGAAAGGTAAAGGGCGACCAGCCTTGATCTGAAAACCAAGACCTACAATGTTGCAGGGCTTGTGGCTGGGCCGCCACCTCTTAGGAACGTATTTTCCGAACCAGCCACATGAAGTCGCTGAGGTATTCCGGGTAGTTTTTATTGAAATGGAATTCTTGTGGCTCGCCCGCTTCATTGAACAAATTGCCGACGTTACTCACGAGCAGCTTTGAAGAGAGCGGCACAGAACCGACGTACATCATCCACGCGTGCAAATCGTGCATGGCGTTGATGCCGCCGAAGGGACCAGAAGAAACCGTCACCACGCCCATGGGCTTCTTCGCGTATTCCGGACGGAAGTAGTCCAAGGTGTTCTTCAAAGCTCCCGGCATGCGCCCGTTATATTCTGGGGCTACGATGAGGATACCGTCTGTATATTGCAGGGCGTTTCGGAACTCTTCAAGGCGGTCTTGATCTGGCGCTCCAGCACCAAAAACTGGAAAGTTGTATTCTCTAATATCTAGAAATTGTACTTTGCTCACGTCCGGGTTGGCGTTGAGCTGGGCGGCTAAAAAGGTGGCAACTGTGGCCGTTTGAGACTGTGCTCTAGGTCCGCCTTGAATGATGGTAATAGTCATGGTAAAATGGCGTTTTTGGAGTAACGCCTAGAAAAGGTAAAGGTTTAGACCTTTTTCCCAAACTTAGGTACGCGGAAATAATCCGAATTCGCATCCGGCGCGTTCTTGAGCGCATCCTCCTTACTGATCATGTTGGCCACCTCGTCCTCGCGCATCACATCAACAGACTTACTCATCTGCGTCAACGGTTCTACGCCATCAAGATCCAAGGATTCAATCTTAGCGACAAAGCCCAAAATCTTAGTCATATCGCCCTGCATCGCATCTAGCTCTGCTTCCGACAGTTCCAAGCGGCTCAAGTGTGCCAAGTGTTTGATTTGTTCTCTGGTGATTTCCATGGGTCCAATGATCTATGACAAAGGTAAGGCAAGTTTGCCGGTGTGGCCATGATTTTTTAGGTCTGTCGCTAGCGCCACATAGCAACGATCGCTAAGTTCTTCAATAGGATTCTCGGCCTTCTCGTCCGCCCAAAACTCGCCCAAGACCTTAGTGTCCACTGGGCCTATGCTCGAGGGCTGTCCCCAATCGCCTAATCTGAACTTATTCTGGTAGATGCTCATCAGCACCACGGGCACGTTGTTTTCCGCGGCGAGCTTGAAGGCTCCGGCTTTGAACCCGCGTAATAATTGGTCCTGCGGAGGAATGCCTCCCTCGGGATAAATACACACGCTATAGCCGTCCTTAATCTTTTGGTCCGCATCGCGCATGGCTTGCTTGCGGCCGCTAAAAGAGCTGCGGTCCACGGCAATGGAGGTCTGCTTGAAAAAGTACCCAAACAGTGGAAGCTTCAAGAGTTCTGCCTTTCCCATAAAAACAACAGGAGTAGGTGAGGCCAAGAAGGTCATCGGAATATCTAGGTCCGAACCGTGATTGGCAGAAAGTACCACCGGTCCTTGGTGCTTCATTTGGTACTTGCCTGGCCTTGGCCAAACACCCATAAGCACTAAGTACATCCAAGACCACACCTTTGCCACCTTGAAAAAGTGGTTGTAGTTCCCGCCGGGACGGGCAGTCCACAACAAGGCTGGCAACAAGACGACAATAGTGGTAAAGGCCACTATATAATACCAGAGGTGATGGATGTAGCTGAATATTTTCACAGCTTAAAACCCTAGTTTTTCACGAACGCGTGACAGCGTAGCTTGTGCCACAGGACGTGCCTTCTCGGCACCGACCTTGAGGGCTGCTGCTACCTCTTCCGGGTGTCCCATATAGTGGTCAAATTGCTCGCGCGCCTCGGCAAACTCTTCAAGGATGAGTTCCAACAAGGCAGTCTTCGCGTGGCCGTAGCCGAAGTTTCCTCCGCGGTAATTGGCCGCTAATTCTTCTACTTGCGCTGGCGTCGCCAACAGCTTGTAAAGGGCAAATACATTACAGGTTTCTGGGTCCTTAGGATCCTCCAATGGGGTGGAATCTGTCTGTATGCCCATAATCTGTTTCTTCAACTGTTTCTTCGGCAAGAACACATCGATAACATTGCCGTAGCTCTTACTCATCTTACGACCGTCCGTCCCTGGAATGGTAATCACAGATTCAGAGATCTTAGATTCTGGCAACACAAAGGTCTCGCCGTATTTATGATTAAAGCTAGAGGCCAAGTCTCTGGTAATTTCCAAATGCTGCTTCTGATCCTTGCCCACCGGCACGATGTGTGCATCGTACAACAAGATGTCCGACGCCATCAACACAGGGTAATCGAACAGCCCGGCATTCACGTCGCTGAGGTTATCGCTCTTGTCCTTAAAACTGTGTGCGTTCGCCAACATCGGGTATGGCGTAAAGCAGTTCAGGTACCACGTAAGCTCTGTACATTCCGGCAAGTCACTCTGGGCGTAGAAGACCACTTTCTCTGGATCTAGTCCGCACGCCAGCCAGGCCGCCGCTGTCGCCAACAGGTTCTCACGACGCACTGCCGCGTCTTTCACTGTGGTTAAGCTGTGCAGGTCCGCAATAAACAAATACGCTTCGTTTTTCGGGTCCTTGCTCATTTCAATTGCCGGACGAATGGCGCCTAAGATATTGCCTAGGTGCTGTCTGCCCGAGCTTTGAATGCCTGTAAGTACTCTCGCCATTGTTATTATTTAATCAGGGTAAGCTCTAAATCAATATCTGCCCAGTAGCTGCTGTCCGCTGGGATTTGCATGAAAGACGTTCTCCACACTTGTTGGGTCGGCAACCCGCTCACCATCACAAAAGAATAGCTCACGCTGTCGTTGTCCATGACCAAGACGCTATCAGCATTGGTTAGGGTCCAAGTACCGCTGCTGATCAAACTCACAGGCACCTGGATGGTGTTCAGATTTGCCACAAACTCCACGTGTAAATTCCCCGTGTCCGGCATCTCATATAGGTTCACCTTCCCGTACAACTGTGTGCCTAAACCACTGAATTGCATCAGCGCGCTTGGGTTGAGGGGATTCGGCATTTCGCCACTGTAGGCCACTTGATTGACCGTCCATTCGCCCAACACGTCTTGACGCACGAACACCTCCGTTGGTGTGGGCTCCGTTGTACAGGCCGCCATCAATGCGGTGCTCAGTATTGCGATTAGGGATCTTACTTTCATGATTATACGTTTGAAGTGCTAAAAATAACGGGGATTTCGCTTTCGGAGACAAATACTTCCAAGAGCTTTTGCGCAACGAATTCAGGCTGGACCAATTCCCCTTGCTCAAAGGCCTCCACAAAATGTGCTTTATCGGCAAAGGCCGTTGATGAAGATTCTCGAATAACGGCTTGCATCGGCGTATCTACCTTGCCTGGGGAAGGCGTGAATGCGTACCCCAGGGTGCTCCTTGGCCACGACCTCAGCATATTGATGTACTGCCGCTTTTGAGGCGCAATAGGCCGCCCAGCCTTCGATGGGGTAATTCGCTGCACCAGAGCCTGTGAAATACACTTGTTTTTCACCCTCTACCTCTTGTAAGAACCGCGCGGTCAAGCGCATCGGTGCCACAACGTTTAGCTGCATACAATGGGCCAATTCCTCGTGCCCAACCTCAGCTGTTGACGCTATGGGGCCTATAGTCCCTGCGTTATTG
>Ga0233451_10004765_pt1 | contig 11207 bp, 10 predicted proteins | sample 011ome_29_FD_183052 | JGI IMG/M metagenome (GOLD analysis project Ga0233451, IMG submission 183052) | Coastal salt marsh microbial communities from the Groves Creek Marsh, Skidaway Island, Georgia - 011504CT (spades assembly) | ecosystem: Environmental > Aquatic > Marine > Intertidal zone >...
CAGCCAAACAGGATCGTCAGGAACACCAAAAGCCAGAAACTGCGCCCCAAGATCGCAAAGACAATGATGATCACGTAAAGTGACGGCATCCCCGTCCAAATCTCGATGAAGCGCTGAAACACCAAATCGGTCCAACCACCAAAGTACCCTTGAATAGCGCCTGCGATGATCCCGATTAACGACGACCCGACGACCACAATTCCTGCAAAAACAATCGACAGTCGGAACCCGTAAATAACCCGCGCCACGATATCGCGCTTGGTATCATCGGTACCAAGCCAGTTGGTGTCAGAAGGCGGCGCAGGGGCCACGCCCGGCACGTCAACAATCGTATCAAATGCATATGGAATCGGCGGCCAAATCATCCAGCCTTTCTCGAACCCTTCAATCTCAGGGCTTTCTCCTGCGGCGACCTGAGCAATCAAATCCTCGGGTGTGTCAAAGCAATTTTCAATGCCACCCGTCACGATCAGGCACTGCACTTCAGGGTCAGAGTATCCCGCCTCGGTCGGGAAATCGCCGCCGAAATCACGCTCTGAGTAAAACGACATGACAGGGCTGCGTAGCTCTCCGCGATAGGACACGAGGATCGGTTTATCGTTGGCCAGCACTTCGGCAAATAGCGACAATCCAAACAGGATCGAGAAAATAATCAGCGACCAAACCGCACGACGGTTTCGCTTGAAATTACGCCAACGGCGCTGGTTGAGTGGAGACAATTTCATCAGCCGCGCGCCTCAAAATCAATACGTGGGTCAATGAACACATAGGTCAAATCGGTGATAATCCCGATGACCAAGCCCATCAGGGAGAAGGCGAAAAGTGTCCCAAAAACGACGGGATAGTCGCGGGCGACTGCGGCTTCAAATCCAAGACGCCCCAGCCCATCCAAGCTGAACAGCGTTTCGATAATCAGCGACCCTCCAAAGAATACGCCGATGAACAGCGCCGGAAACCCCGAGATCACAATCAGCATCGCGTTACGGAACACATGGCCATAAAGCACACGGTTTTCGGTCAGGCCTTTGGCCTTCGCCGTCATCACATACTGCTTTTTAATCTCATCCAAGAAGCTGTTCTTGGTCAGCAACGTCAGGGTCGCAAAAGCCGAAATCGTCGAGGCCAAAACGGGCAGCGTAATGTGCCAGAAGTAATCGACCACTTTGCCAAACATCGACAACTGATCCCAGTTATCCGATGTTAGCCCCCGCAGCGGAAAGATCCGCCAATACGATCCACCTGCAAACATCACAATTAACAGGATCGCGAACAGAAATCCGGGGATCGCATAGCCAACAATAATCGCGCCCGACGTCCATGTATCGAAACGAGACCCATCGCGGATCGCCTTCTTAATCCCCAGCGGGATCGAAATCATATAGGCAATCAACGTGGACCAAAGGCCAAGCGTGATCGACACGGGCATCTTCTCTAGGATCAAATCGACCACAGAAATCGAACGGAAATAACTCTCGCCAAAGTCGAAGCGGATATAATTCCACATCATGTTGAGAAACCGCTCTAACGGCGGCTTATCAAACCCAAACTCGCGCTCAAGCTCTTCGATAAATTCCTTTGGCAACCCTCGTGCGCCCGCGTATTCAGAGCCGCTATCGGACCCAATATCGGCATCACCCGCCCCGCCCGCAATCGTCGCGAACACATCACCGCCGCCTTCCATGCGGGCGATGATCTGCTCAATCGGGCCGCCCGGCACGAACTGCGTCAGTGTGAAATTGATGATCATAATCCCCAACAGCGTAGGGATCACGAGCAAAAGCCGTCTAAGAATATATGCGCCCATGGGACTGCCTGCTTGCCTCGCTTATCGCAATGCACCCGCCGCGCGTAGTGCTTCGCCTTTTTCGGCGTTGTACCACCAGTGATCCAAATACCCTAGCCCATATGGTGGCAAAACATCCGGATGCTCATACATATCGTAGTAGGCCGTCCAAAACCTGCCCAAATACCAGACTGGCACGACAAAGAAATCGGCCCGCATGATGCGGTCAATCGCACGCACAGCGGCCTCCATCTCTTCGCGGGTTCCGGCACCCTCCACGGCCTTGATCAGCTTATCGACCGCAGGATTGCCATAGCCAGCAGGGTTAAACACATCTTCCTTATCGGCCGAGCCAAAGCGTTGACCGATCCCTTGACCCTCTTCCAAACCATTGGAATAGCCGCCAAAAATCATATCAAAATCATTGCTTTGTGTGCGCGCCTGATATTGCGACGGGTCCACGCGATTATAGGTGATATCAACGCCCAGCTTTTTCAGGTTGTCGATATACGGGTTTAGAATGCGGTCAAACGATTGGCGTGTTTCCAGAAATTCGATTTTCAGGGTCTGTCCATTGGCATCGCGCAACAGCCCGTTGTCGCCTGTCTTAAACCCAGCCTCTTCCATCAAGGCCAGCGCATTACGCAAGTTGGTGCGGTCCAATTGACGGTCACCGCTGTCATAGGCAGGAAACGCCACATCGGTCAGGATCGATGGATCGATCAGATCGGATACCGATTGCAGCAATTCCAACTCGCGCCCTTCAGGTACGCCCTTGGCCTCGAGATCGGAACCTTCCCAGAATGAATTGCGTTGTTGGAACAGGCCATATTGCAGCGTGTCATTGGTCCACGTGAAGTTGAACATCATCCCGATCGCACGGCGAATGCGTACATCTTGCAGCTTCTCGCGGCGCAAGTTGAACACAAAACCGCCTGCATAGGGCAGCGATCCATCAGCGATTTCTTCCTTTACAACCCAGCCTTTCTCAAGCGCAGGGAAATCATAGCCAGTCGCCCAAGACAGCGAGCTATTCTCGGCGCGGAAGGTGTACTCACCCGCCTTAAACGCTTCAAACGCAGCTTGGCTATCAGCGAAATACTCAATGCGGATCGTGTCAAAATTGTTGTTACCAATATTGATCGGCAGGTCCGCACCCCAGAAATCGGGGTTACGCTTGTAAATAATACGGCGGCCCACATCAACGCTATCCAGCATATAGGGCCCTGTGCCCGGTGAAATCTCTAGGCGGCTCTCGTCCAGACGCGCGCCCGTTTCTTCATACCACGCCTTGGACCAAACGACCGTGCTGCCCGCCTGCTCAATCAGACCGTTGCGAGGTGCGTCATCAACAAAGGTGTATTTGACCGTGTAATCATCAAGCGCTTCAACGCTCGCGATCAGTTGCGATACCGCACTCGCCCACGACGGCGTGCCCTGTTCCATCATCAAATTATGCGAAAACACCACATCCGCGGCCGTCATCGGCGTGCCGTCCGAGAACGTGATGTCGTGATGCAGGTTAAAGATCACCCAATCTTCGCTTTCGGGATATTCCAGCGTGGTGCACAGGTTGCAATATGCCCCGCTCACCTCATCCATCGTGCCACCCAACATGCGCTCATAGGCCACCGTCGACATCGCACCGGGCGTGCCTTTGCCCGTGGCATAGGGATTCATACTGTCAAACGTGCCCTGCGCCGCGATGCTGATCTCGCCACCTTTGGGCGCATCGGGGTTCACGTAGTCGTGGTAAGGATAATCGGCGGGGTATTTCAAATCGCCGAAGGTCGAATAGCCGTGCGAAACGGTAACGGGCCCGTCGTCTTGCGCAAATACCTGTCCCGCCCAGATCGCAGCGCCGATCAGAATGGCCGACCCTGTCAAAATATGTTTTGCGGTGGATTGCGCAGGTGTCGCGGCTTTTGCTTTGGCGTGAGTTTGCATCATAGCTTCCCGATTAGTTTTGCTGTTTTGTCGCAGCTTTGCCAAAGCTTGCTGGTGATCGCGCCAAGTTTCAAGTTGAGAATGCGTGAACTTCGCGTGATCGACGAGACCACAAACAAAAAGGCCGCCCCAATCACTTGACGCGGCCCATCTCACTCAGCAAAGAGCAGTATTAGTTATCGAGGCTATCAAGATAGGCGATGATATTCGCGCGATCTTCGATTTTTGATATACCCTTGAAAGACATCTTTGTACCTGGTGCATAGTTTTTCGGATCGGACAAGAAACCGTTAAGGTGCTCAGGCGTCCAAACGTCAGCAACGGCTTCCAATGCGCCCGAATAGGCATAGCCTGCTTCGGCATCTACCGCACGACCAACGACACCGTAAAGCGAAGGACCAGTGCCGTTTTTACCAGCTTCCAAAGCATGGCATGAGCGGCAGTTGCGGAATACAGCTTCACCAGCCGCCGCATCAGCAGACGCCATGATAGTGGCGAAATCAACTTCTGTCTCGGCTTCCGCAGTCTCAGCACCAGCTTCGGCCACTTCGATCACATAGCCTTGAGCATGCTCTTCGCCATGACCGCCTTCGGCGCTATGATAAATCGACTCGGCGGCCCAGCCACCCAGCAGGAAAACCAAGAAGGTGCCACAGAAGCCACCAATAATTTTTGTCGTCGTCATTGTGTCGAACATGTCGCGTTCCATCCCGTTCGCAGTTTTGCGGTTATCTACCCGCTTCACAGCACTGGTTGCAAGGTATACTGCCGCGACCAATTGCCCATTTTTGGTACAAATAAAGGAAGTGGCCGCACAATGCCTCAAAAAATTGCATTTCAGGGCGAATTAGGTGCATACGGGCATCAGGCCTGCGCCGAAGCACGACCCGATTTTCAGCCGCTTCCATGCGAAACCTTCGATGATGCCATCGAATCTGTGCGCAAAGGCGACGCAGATCTAGGAATGATTGCAGTTGAGAACTCCACTTATGGCCGTGTTGCTGACGTCCACTCGCTTCTGCCAGAAAGTGGTTTACATATCGTTGACGAGGCTTTTGTGCGCGTCCATGTCAATCTTTTGGCCAAACCGGGGGCTGTTTTGTCCGGCGTGCGCCACGCCTACGGCCATCCGGTGATTCTCCCGCAATGTGCCGGGTTCCTACGCGAAAACACAATTACGCCCCATGCGACCTCTGACAACGCCCGCGCCGCACGTGAAGTGGCCGAGGGCGACGATTTGACCGTTGGCGCATTGGCGTCCGAACTTGCCGCTGAAATCTACGGCCTTAATGTTCTGGCCCGCCATATCGAAGACAGCGACCGCAACACCACGCGCTTCCTCGTGATGGCCCGAGCACCGAACTACAATCGACGTGGTGATTACGGCATGATGACCAGCTTTGTGTTCCGCGTGCGCAACATCCCTGCCGCCCTCTATAAGGCGATGGGCGGTTTTGCGACCAATGGTGTCAACATGACCAAGCTCGAAAGCTATATGGTCGGCGGCCATTTCACAGCGACGCAATTCTACGCAGAAATCGAAGGGCACCCCGATGACCGCAACGTGCAACTGGCGCTCGAAGAGTTGAGCTATTTCACCGACCATCTTCACCTGATGGGCGTCTACCCCGCTGATCCGCGCAGGCTAGAGCGTTAATTGCGCTTGGCGTAAGCATCCTCAACAGTTTCCGCAAAATCGGCAATCCGTTGCTTGAATTTGCGGTTGAGGTTGTTCTTAGCCAGCTTCAGCGACTGCAACAAAAGCCGCGCCGACAGGCTTTTTGGCGTCAAATCGATCTCCATCGAAACGCGCGTACGGTTGAGCGACAAGGCCACCAATTCAACTGACGTCACGCCTTCAATGCCGTTGGCAACAGTCGCGAGTTGCAGCATGGTTGGCTGTTTCAGCTTCGCAATAGTGGCCGTCATCTTGCGATCCTTGCCGCGAAACTTGAACGCGATTTGCCACGCCGAGCCCTGTTGCGGAGCAGAGGCGCCATCCAATCGCTGCACATCGGCACCTCGGCGCAACGCCTGACGCTCAAGGCCCTGAAAATCGGTGACACGTCCAAAAACGTAGTCAATCGGAGCTTCTATGTCTTCGCGTGTGCTAAATTTCATTGCCTTGCCTCAAGCGCCACATTCATGCAGCCGTTTTTAACTGATTGGTCAGTCCAATAGGTCCGCGAGCCATTTTTCCAGTAAAAAATGCGCAATCGCACCTTTGCGGGCTGGTTTAATCTGCGGGTGTTGCCCTGCAAAAACATCTGCCATCTCTTCGCGGCTGACCCAAAGCGCATCTTCGATCTCCGTGGGATCAATTTTGATCTCGTGGCTCACAGCCTCACCTGCGCACCCAAACATCAAGGACGCAGGAAACGGCCAGGGCTGGCTTGCAAGATAACGGACCGCACCAACGCGCACGCCCGATTCTTCAAAAACCTCGCGGCGCACGGCGGCCTCAATCGTTTCACCCGGCTCAATAAACCCCGCCAGCAACGAATACATACCCTCGGGCCATCCCGGAGAACGCCCCATCAGAACAGAATTGCCATGGGTAATCAGCATGATCACAACGGGGTCTGTGCGCGGAAAATGATGCGTGCCGCATGCAGGACAATCGCGCTGCCAGCCGCCCATTTTGATCTCGCTCGCGACACCACATTTCGCACAGAACTTGTGACTGCGGTGCCATTCCATCACGGCCTTGCCCATCGCTGCCAATTCAGCATCACGGGCAGACAACCGCGTCATGTTCATCCGAATGTCGGCAAAGCCCGCATCGGTGCACGCGGGGTGCACGTTGCGTGTATCGTCAAGAAAGCTAACTGGCGCGTAGTGGTCAAAGTCCTCGGGGACCCAAGAAGAGATGTCGGCAGCAAAGATTGGCTGATCTTCTTCGAGACCCAAAAAGATCAGATCAGGGCTTCGATCATTCAAAATCGCATGTGTCATGGGCAAGCGGAACACGCGATCATTTGCATCAAGCAAAATCTTTCCACGCCAAAAGACACAAGCCCTCGCCGTGTCACGCGCCGCAATAGCCGCCGCATCGCCACGCATCTGCGCCGCACGATCCAGACCCGAGCCACCAAATGTTACTGATTCAGCATTTTTCATAAACTGCACCTGCCACGAGTTTTCTGTGATTTCAAATCTTTCATCAGGTCAATGTTAAATTGCCCGCCGCAGATGGCTTGCACGATACGCCCCATCAGCCTATATGGGGGGAGAGAGGTTGGCGCGGGCGAGTGCCTCGCCAACCTGGTCAGGTCCGGAAGGAAGCAGCCACAACGAGCCCCACTTGGGTCGATGTCCAGCCTCTCACCTAAGCGAAACCCCTTGTTTTGGAGGACTATCATGACTGTTTTCTTGATCCTCTCGGCAGGGACGCGCTGAAGTCTTTTCACCGCCCTCGCCGTTTTGAGGCCACATTGAATATGTGCCAAGTCACGGAACTTGCGAGAGAAATCCAATGACATCGACTTTGACAAACGCAGATCTTGGATGGTCGGTTTTTTATAGTTCACAACTTGAGATCGACGAAATCGGTGAAGTGACCCCTGCCCGCGTGAGCAGCGTACACCGCACCCGAATCGCGACTCTAACCGACAGCGGGCCCGTTGATCTGGCGCTGGATGCTGGCCACTCAACAGGCGAAATCGCCGTCGGTGATTGGGTGCTGTGCGATCCAGAGGCCGCCCGCATGATCCGTCGCCTTGACCGGCAAAGCACGCTGCAACGTGGATCTGACTATGTTCACGGTGATCGGCAGTTGATTGCGTCCAACATCGACACCCTCTTTATTACCACGTCCTGCAATGCCGATTTTAACGTGGCACGATTGGAGCGGTATCTTGCGCTGGCCCATGACGCGGAAATCACCCCTGTCATTATCTTGACCAAGGCCGATCAGGTCGATGACCCTGAAAGCTACATCACCCAAGCCCGCGCCCTTGGTCGCAACCTCGAAGTCATCGCACTTGACGCGCTGCATGGCGACGTCTCCGAGGCCCTTGGACCGTGGATTGGCAAGGGTCAAACCGTTGCTCTTGCTGGCTCATCAGGCGTTGGAAAAACCACATTGGCTAACGCGCTTACTGGCGGTTCGGCCTTGACCCAAGGCATCCGCGAAGACGATGCACGCGGACGGCACACGACTACGGGGCGCTCCCTGCACCGATTGCCAACGGGCGGTTGGCTGATCGATACACCCGGCATGCGCGGCCTCGGCGTTGCTGATGTCGCGGTCGGCATCGCCGCGACTTTCCCGGAAATTTCCGAGATTGAAGGCAACTGTCATTTCCGAAACTGCAAACATGACGGCGAGCCGGGCTGTGCGGTGCTGGCCGCAGTCGCGGCTGGCGAGGTCGATCCCGAGCGCCTCAAACGCTTTAAAAAGCTGATCCGTGAAGATGCGATGGCGACTGAAACCGTCGCGCAAGCCCATGCGCGTGGTCGAAAGTTTGGTAAAGTCGTCAAGGCGGCGACCAAGAAGAAAGGCCGGTGATGGGTGAAAGCCCATCCTAAGCGGGTGTAATTCCAAACTGCGAACCCTGCATTTTCAAACTCAACACGACTGCGCTGCCTGAGATCGCGCCAATCCAAACCGATCCATGGCCTCGTCACCTCTAAAGTCTGGAACCTCCTCCGCAAGGATGTGACCTGCAATCCCCGCAAAACACGCGCAATTCACGTTGTCCAGATTCGTTCGGCAATAAGCATACTCCTGCTTTGCATGCATCGCCTCTGCAGAAGGCACGTCGAAAAACCCGCTTCTTGAGACCACGGGCGTAAACGTCGCGCCAATTGCGAGCGTGACGCCGACGCCCGCCAATAGAAAGAAGTGCATCGCGTATTTTCTCAGCATTGCGTCTCCAGTTCAGTCACAAATTTTGTGACATCGACGCAAACGCTAGCAAGCAAACAATAAGATCAGGTTTATCCCGATTTCGCCGGACGAAACTCGGCAAGCCAGAACGAAAACCTAGACAGCAACCTCAATGGACGCGCACCTGCCTGTCCCCCCAATACACCCGTCACGCGTTCCGTCGCAAATCAGTTCTAAAATACGTGACAGCGCGGCAACGCGTCGTGCCTTTCGATGTGTCTTACAGGTGCTTCGCAACCTCGCCGATTTCAACCAAAACTGGCATCTGCTTTTCACGGTATAACGCATCAAGTTCGGCAACGGCATTAGCTGATAGTTGGTTATAATCCGCCGCTCTCTCGAAAAAGGGCGCAGGTGTTTGCACGACATTGGCGCCCCCCGCCGTTAGGCAGTCGCCACCATTGGTCGCCAAATATGCAATCTGCCCTTCGGGCGCCGCGAAAAGTTGATAGGATTGCGCAACCAAATGTGCCAGATCGCCCCGCATCTCAACGGTGCCCACCGGTTGGTGATGGATGTGCGCAGCGGCTACATCTACACCCCTGCCGAAAAAGCCATAGCGCCCGATGTCACCCATATCATTATGTCGCTGTATCAGCGCGCCAAGTAGCCCAGGCCATTTGCCCCTCTGTCTCAACCGCACAGGGGCGGACATCACGCAAGCGTTTCAACGCCTTTTCGGGCGTTTCTCCCGCCGCAATCATCACCCTTAAAGCCGCCATACCAGAGCGCCCGCAGCCGCCCATACAATGCACGAGAACACGGCCGCCGCGGGCCAGACACGCCAAAATTTTTCCCTCTATTTCTACCCAACCTTCCACTTGCGCCGCATCAGGCACCTCATAGTCAACGGTCGGAAAATGCAACCAAACTGCAGGGCGCACATCGGCGCCAAACCTGACCGCACCTTTCGCCGCCAGTTCCTGCGCTTCTACCATCGTCAGGACAATATCAGGCCGCCACGCACGCACGCGTGTCAAATCGCCAGTATAATCACCGCCGCGCCCCGCAAGTGGGCAAAGAGCAAGCGTGCCACCGCCGACCGCCATCTCGTAAATCACAAAATCATCCATCGCAGCCTCCACGCCCGACACTGACAAGCGCAAAGCCCGCGCGCAAGTGAAACACGGGTGGACGCGCAGCATTGCACGCCCTATCCTCTCCCAAGCCCCTCAATGAGCCTGAAAGCGCACATGTCCGACACCCCCGCCTATCAAGTCCTCGCCCGCAAATACCGCCCCGAGACCTTTGTTGATCTCGTCGGCCAAGACGCGATGGTGCGCACGCTCAAAAACGCGTTTGAGGCCGATCGGATCGCGCAGGCGTTTATGATGACGGGTATTCGCGGGACCGGCAAAACCACTACCGCGCGGATCATCGCCAAAGGCATGAACTGCGTCGGCCCCGACGGAAACGGCAAGCCCACAACAGAGCCTTGCGGCAAATGCGAGCATTGCGTGGCTATCATGGAAGGGCGGCACGTTGACGTGATGGAGATGGATGCCGCGTCGAATACAGGTGTCGCCAACATCCGCGAAATCATCGACTCGGTGCATTACCGTGCGGCCTCTGCCCGCTACAAGATTTACATCATCGACGAAGTGCACATGCTGTCTACTGGCGCGTTCAACGCGCTCTTGAAGACGCTGGAGGAGCCACCCGCGCACGTTAAATTCATCTTTGCGACGACCGAAATCCGTAAGGTGCCTGTGACCGTGCTCTCGCGCTGCCAACGCTTCGATCTGCGGCGTATCGAGCCCGAAGTCATGATCGCGCTGATGCGCAAGATCGCCACGTCGGAAGGCGCTCAAATCTCCGACGACGCGCTGGCGCTGATTACCCGCGCCGCCGAAGGTTCCGCACGTGACGCAACTTCGCTGCTTGACCAAGCCATCAGCCACGGCGCAGGCGAAACCACCGCCGATCAGGTCCGCGCGATGCTGGGCCTTGCCGACCGTGGCCGCGTGCTCGACCTTTTTGACATGATCCTCAAGGGTGAAGCCGCCGCCGCCCTCACCGAGCTTTCCAGCCAATATGCTAACGGGGCCGACCCGATGGCCGTGCTGCGCGATCTGGCGGAAATCACCCAATGGATATCTGTGATCAAGATCACACCCGAGGCCGCTGAAGACCCCACCATAAGCCCCGACGAGCGCACACGTGGCCAAGCGATGGCCGCTGACCTGCCGATGCGGGTGCTGTCGCGCATGTGGCAGATGCTCTTGAAATCACTTGAAGAAGTGGCAATGGCCCCCAACGCCATGATGGCCGCCGAAATGGCCGTGATCCGCCTGACGCATGTGGCGGACCTGCCGTCGCCCGAAGAACTCGTCAAGAAACTTCAAGACGCCACACCGCCGCCAAACGGTGGCCCCTCGGGCGGAAGACCTGCTCCCACAGGCGGCACAACAAACGCGATGAGCACGGCTCAGGTGCAGACACACGCAGGCCCCTCTGGGGTATCAGGTTCAAGCGCGCAAGCCGCCGTTGCCTTGGCTACGGACGCACTCGCGCATTACGCGCGCTTCGAGGATGTGGTCGAACTGATCCGCCAACACCGTGATGTAAAACTGCTCGGTGACGTGG
>Ga0233451_10004769_pt1 | contig 11201 bp, 11 predicted proteins | sample 011ome_29_FD_183052 | JGI IMG/M metagenome (GOLD analysis project Ga0233451, IMG submission 183052) | Coastal salt marsh microbial communities from the Groves Creek Marsh, Skidaway Island, Georgia - 011504CT (spades assembly) | ecosystem: Environmental > Aquatic > Marine > Intertidal zone >...
ACAATCAAAAAGGATCTCAAACTATTGATCACTATTCTCTACTTGGCTTTACCAAAGCTTATAATGCTGCAAAAACTGCCTGCAGTTAATTAATGAAATCCAAAAAAAAAATTGTTTTAGCTTACTCGGGTGGCTTAGACACATCTATTATTTTGAAATGGCTTCAAGAAAATTACCAAGCTGAAGTCATTTGTTATACTGCAGACGTTGGTCAGGAAATTGATAGAAAAAAAATATTCCGTAACGCTAAAAAATTTGGTGTAAAAAATATTATCATTCAAGATTTAAAAGATGAGTTTGTTAAAAATTATGTTTATCCAATGATTAGAGGTCATGCAATTTATGAGGGCGTATATTTACTTGGTACCTCTATAGCTCGACCACTCATTGCAAAAGATCAAATTAGAGTTGCAAAAAAATTTAAAGCATTTGCTGTATCTCATGGGGCAACTGGTAAAGGAAATGATCAAGTAAGATTTGAATTAGGATACCATTACTTTGGGCCAAAAATAAAAGTTATTGCTCCTTGGCGAATTTGGAAATTAAAATCTAGAACAGATTTGATAAATTATGCAAAAAAACATGAGATAGAAATTCCTAAAGATAAAAAAGGAGCACCGCCTTTTTCTGTTGATGATAATTTGTTTCACACCTCAACAGAAGGGAAGGTTTTAGAAAACCCTAAAAACTCAGCTCCAGAATTTATTTTTCAGAGAACAACCTCACCTGAAAAAGCTCCAAACAAACCGAGTTTTGTAACTATAAATTTTAAAAATGGTGACCCTGTAGGAATAAATGGAAAAAAAATTACTCCATCTAAACTTTTAGAAAAACTTAATGGACTAGCCGGGAAAAATGGAATTGGCAGAGTGGATCTGGTTGAAAATAGATTTATTGGAATAAAATCTAGAGGAGTTTATGAAACACCCGGAGGAACTCTTTTAATTCATGCTCACCGCGCAATAGAATCTGTAACACTTGATAAAGAAACAATGCATAAAAAAGATAGTGTTATGCCTAGATATGCAGAGTTAATTTACAATGGTTATTGGTTTTCAAAAGAAAGATTTAGGTTACAAAAAATAGTAGATCTTAAAAGAAATAAAGTCAACGGCTCTGTTAAATTAAAACTTTATAAAGGAAATATAATTATTCATTCAAGAATTACAAAAAGCAATGCATATTCTATGAAAAAAGTTTCTTTTGAGGAAAACAAAACTTTCATTAAAGCAAACGTAGAAAAATTTATTAATTTTCATAAAAAAAAATTAAAATAATTCATTAATGAATTTTAATCCTTCTCGAGTTGAAGCGCTTAACCATCTTGATAATTTTATTGAAAATAATCTTGCTGAATACTCAAAATTAAGAAATTTTGATTTTGGGCCTTCTAACAGATCAAATATTTCTTGCTTATCTCCTTATATCACTCATGGAGTGATTAATGAATTAGAGGTAATTGAAAAATCATTAAAAAAATTTCCTTTTTCTAAAATAGAAAAATTTATTCAAGAAGTTCTTTGGCGAGTTTATTGGAAAGGTTGGCTAGAGCTAAGACCGAATGTTTGGACAGATTACTTGGTAGAATTAAAAAAAATTAAAAATGATTACAAGGAAAATAAAACTTATTTAAATGCTATTGATGGTAAAACTAATATTGATTGCTTTAACCAATGGGTAATTGAACTAAAAGAAAATAATTACCTTCATAATCATACTAGAATGTGGTTTGCAAGTATTTGGATATTTACGCTAGATTTACCTTGGCAATTAGGTGCAGAATTTTTTATGAAACATCTTTATGATGGGGACTCTGCATCAAACACTCTTGGCTGGAGGTGGGTAGCTGGTATTCAAACACAAGGTAAACATTATCTTGCAAGTGAATGGAACATCAAAAAATTTACAAATAATAGGTTCGAAAACATCAAACTAAATGAAAATGCACCACCTAAAGTTTCTGAAAAATTATATCCATTAAATAAAAAAGAATTTAACAATCCAACAAATATTGAAGAAAAAAATCTTTTAATATTTGAGAATAATTTATCTTATGAAATTAGTGACATTAACAAAGATAACATTGAAAAAATTTATTTAGTCTTTTACAAAAATGAACAGAGATCTATAAAATTAAGTGATAAACTCTTAAAGTTTAAATCTGGCTTAATAGAAGATCAAAGAAGAAGATTAAAGGATAAATCAATTAACTGTGAAATTATCGATATAACTGAAGTCAAAAATATTAATAATTGCTTTGCATTATATCCTAATGTTGGAGAAAACTTAGACTATCTAAATTTAAACAATCTCAAAATTCCATTTTTTTATAGAAAGTTAGATCAATTGGCGTGGCAATATTGTAATAAAGGCTTTTTTAATTTTAAAAATTATATTCCAAAGATTATTTCATCTATAAATTAAGACTATTAAGTCATTATAATCATTTACCAGAACATTTCTTGGAACAGTATTTTACTTTTTCCCAGTTTAATCTCCATTTTTTACGCCATACAAAAGGTCGTTTGCAAGTTGGACAAATTTTTGAGGGTAAATTTTGTTTTTTCAAATTAGATGACAATTTTTAAAATAATTATTACAAAAATTGATGTAGCAATACCGCTCAGTCCCATAGCAAGTGCAGCAAATACCCCTGCTGTTTTATTTTTACTCATTGCTCTTGCTGTTCCTATTCCGTGACTTGCTACTCCGAAACCAAAACCTCTAGCGCTCATGTCTTTTATCTTAAATATATTTAAAGCAAAAGTTCCAAGAGATGCTCCTACTATACCAGTTATGATAGTAATTATTGCTGTAAGTGAAGGTATTCCACCTATTAATTCTGCAATACCCATTGCAATTGGGGCAGTTACATTTCTTGGTATCATTGTTAAAATTATTTCTTTATCCAGATTAAAAAAACTTGCTAAATAATAAGTGATTAAAATTGCAAAAGGAATTGCGAACAATATAGAAAATATAATTGGTTTAATTTCTTTAAAAATTAAATCTTTTTTTTCATAAATAGGTATTGCTAAAGCAACTGTTGCAGGTCCAAGCATGAAATGAATAAATTTTGCTCCGTTGAAATACCTGTCATATGACACGTCCAGAGTAAGTAAAACAGTTGAAACAATTAAGATGCTTATTGCAACTGGATTTACTAAAGGATTAAGCTTCGATTTTTTATATAAGTAATCCCCAACTAAAAAAGCACCAAGTGTAAGTGTAATCCAAAATAAAGGCTCTGCCTGTAAATAGACCCAAATTTTATAGAGCTTATCTTCTTTTGACATTTTTTTTCTCTGAGTTGATTATTTTTTCCATAACAAATGCTGTGAAAACTAATGTTGCTAAAGTTCCTATTATAATAATTGCTAATATCTTAAATAAATTATCTCCAAGATAATTAATATGCATAACTACACCAACACCAATTGGAACAAATAATAGTGATAAATAATTTATAATTTGATGACTAGTATTAGAAATATCTTTTTTTATTTTCTTAAATTGTGAGGAAGATTTTAAAAAAAATATGAATACTAACAAAAGTAGTACTAAACCTATTACTGGTCCTGGAATATTAATTTCAAAAAATTTCTGAATTGCTTCACCTAAAAGCTGAAAAAAAAATATTATGAATAAACTTCTTAACATTTAAATAGTATTTTTTTTTATAAACTTGTCTGCCTCTGAAAGAATCAGTTTTTTTCTCTCATTTTTCATTTTATCAAAAATTCTTACCATCATTGATAATCTTGGATTGGTTAAAAAAAACTTTCTGTTTCGATCTATAAATCTCCAATAAAGCCCATCCATTACATTGCACCATTCACCTTTTTTAAAATCCATCATTTTCATAAAATATGCAGAGCCACAGATATAAGGTTTTGTTGCAAAAATTCCTCCATCGCTAAATAATCCCATACCATACACATTCGGAACCATTACCCAATCTGATGAGTCCACAAACATTTCCATAAACCATTTATAAACAATTGTAGGTTTGATCTCACATAAGTTCATAATATTTGATAAAATCATTAATCTCTCTATGTGATGAGACCATCCATAATTAACAGCATTTTTAATTGCATGATCAAGTGGTGGTAAACCTGTATTGCCTTCATACCATGAATTTTTCATTTTTCTATTTTGCTTAAAAAAATTTCTTGTTTGCATTTCTTTAGAATAACTCTGATATATTCCTCGCATGAATTCTCTCCAGCCAATTACCTGACGAATATAACCTTCCAGTGAATTCATTCTGATTTTATTTTTTTTGTGAAAATCTAGAATTTTTTGAATTATAAATTCAGGAGTTATCAATCCCAAATTTATGTAAGGGCTTAAAGCACTGTGAAAGAGAATATTATCTTTTTGATCTACTGCATCCTCATAGTCACCAAATAAATTTGCTTTTTCTTTAATAAAAAAATTTAGAAGTTTGACGACATCATTATATTCAGTTGCTAACCAAAAATTTTCTGTTTTTCCTGGGTGATCTTTAAATAATTTCTCAATTAATGGTTTTAATTTTTTTGTATGGCTAGTTTCATTAATTTTTGGAAACTTAGGTATAGATATATTCTTTGGTAATTTATTTCTATTTTCCTCATCAAAACTCCACTTGCCACCTATTGGATTTCCATCAGAGCCCATTAAAATTCCTGATTTTTTTCTAACTTCTTTATAAAAAGTTGCCATAAAAGGCTTTTTTGATTTTGCTAAATAAGTTTTAAATTCTTCTCTAGAATTTAAAAACATTGGTGATTGAATAATATTCCATTCAATTTTTTCTTTTTTTAAAAAAAGAAAAATTTTGTTTTCAAAAGATTTATCTTCTATTTCAAAACTAGATACTTGTTTAATTTTTTTTTCTGTAATTACTTTTTTTAATTTTTTTAAATAATCTTCACTAAAATCCTTATCTTCAATTTTAAGATAATCTAATTTAAATTTATTTTTCTTTAATTCATCTGCATAAGACCTCATCGAAGATAAAAATAATAGAATTTTTTGCTTATGATGCTTCTCATATGTACAGAGACCTTTATCTTCAGCCATAAAGAAGGTGTGGTCTTTTTTGAAGCGGTCGATGTATTTTGTTGGAAATAATTGATTGCCAAGTATAAAAAATAACTTCATAGTTAAATATAACTAATAAAATTTTTTATGTCAGAAAAATATCTCATTTTTGGTGCAACAGGATCTATTGGATCTAATTTAGCTGAACAATTAAAAAGTTCGGGTCATGATATCCATTTAGTAGCAAGAAATGAAGAGATGGTAAGTACAATAGCTAATAAGCTGGGTTGCTCTTTTACTGTGGCTGATGTTTTAGAAGATAATTTCATTGAAAAAGTAAAGGCAGATGTATCTGAAGTAAAAGGAATTGCTTATTGTGTTGGTTCAATTGATTTAAAACCATTACGGATGGTAAAGGAAGAAGATTTTAATAAATGCATGAAATTAAATTTATATTCAGCTGTTGAAATAATTAAAGGCTATCAAGAAAGTTTAAAAAAAAATAGAGGCTCTATAGTTCTTTTTTCTACAGTTGCTGCTCAAAGAGGATTTACTAACCATGCAATTATAGCTTCAGCCAAAGCGGCAGTTGAGGGTTTGACAGTTTCACTTGCTGCTGAGTTTGCTCCAAATATTAGAGTTAATTGTATTGCTCCAAGCTTAACAAATTCCAAAATAGCTGAACCGATGCTTAAAAATAAAGTCCTTGCTGAAGGAATAGCTAAAGCTCATCCTTTAAAAAGACTAGGAGAAGGAAAAGACTCAGCCTCAATGGCAAAATTTTTAATTAGCGAAGAGAGCTCTTGGATTACTGGACAGATAATAGCTGTTGACGGGGGAAGATCAAAATTATCTTAAAGTGAAAAAAGTAATATTTTTTTTTCTAATTTATTTTTTTAATCAAATTTGTTTTGCAAACGCTATTAAGATAAGCAAAATTACAAATCTTGAAGACCCTTGGGGGTCAACTTTTGTTAATAACAAAGAGTTAATTATTACTGAAAAAATTGGAAAAATTAAATTAGTTAATATTGAAACTGGTAAAGTTAATGAAATCAACCACAATATAAATTTTCTTGTTGATGGTCAGGGTGGTTTATTAGATGTAATTTATAAAGATCAATATGTGTGGGTTTCATATTCTGAGGATAGAGGATCAGGAAAATCAAATACCTCTATAGCAAGAGGCAAATTTAATTACAAAAATATTAATTTTAAAAATATTTTTCAGGCAAGTCCTGACATTAATTCTGGCTATCACTATGGTTCACGTTTAGCCATTAAAGATAAACAAATTTATGCATCTATTGGGGAGAGAGGTGGTGGAATGATAGCACAGGATCCAACCAATCATACAGGCAGTATAATAAGAATTAATCTGGATGGATCAATTCCAATTGATAATCCTAAATTTCAAGGTCAGGACAACTGGCTTCCAGAAATATATCAAATAGGAGTTCGTAATCCACAAGGTCTAACTTACTCTAAATTTGATGATAAAATTTATGCAAGTAACCATGGGGCTAGAGGTGGTGATTGGTTTGGTGAAATAAAAAAAGGTGAAAACTATGGATGGAAAATATTAGGTTGGGGTGGAAAAAATTACTCTGGTATACCGATTGGACCAAAGTGGAAACCAGGTTTCACAAAGGCAATTCAATATTGGGTACCATCAATTGCTGCTAGCGCAATTGCTATTTATGATGGAAAAGAATTTAGTGAATGGAATGGAAAAGCTCTTATTACATCCTTAAAAGATCAGTCTCTTAGAACTTTAGATTTTAATGATCTTAATAATGTTAAAGAGGAAATAATTTTCAAAGACAAGATTGGAAGAATTAGAGATATTCAAATTCACCCAGCAAATGGAAAAATTTATTTTTTAGCGAGTGGTAGTTTGTGGTTAATGGAAAAAACCTAATTGTCTAATAATTTCTTTTTTGCTTTATCAAATTCTTCTTGTGTTAAAACTCCTGACTTTAACAGTTCATTTAACTTTGTGATTTCAGCACTTAAGTTTGAATTATTTTCTAAATTATTATTGTTATCATCATAGTTTGTTTCATTTTCATTTTCTTTATTCGGTGCATTATCTACCTTTGCTTTAAAGCCTGTCATAATTGCTGATCCACCTAGGTAAAAAACAAAAATTAATATTGGTACAGCCAGTATAAAAAAAATTAATTTTTCCATAATTTATTCTTCATCCTCGTCTTCGTTTCTCCATCCTTTTTCATACATTAAATATCCTGCCAGTATAACAGCAAATGTACCGGCTATCATTCCATAATCAAAGCCAACTTGTTTTCCATACAAATACCACCCTAATTGAGTAGCACCAATTGGAACAACCGTTAATAAAAGCATAATAATTGCAATCCTATAAGGATATTTGGGTCTTTTCATAAAATGAGACTATCAAAAATAAAGTGAAATTAATTTTTATTTTATAATTTGAGACAATAAAACTTGTAAAAAAAATCTTTAGTTTTGTAATCTTTTAAAACAATCAATTGTATTTTTTAGCAAACATGCAATCGTCATTGGACCTACTCCACCTGGAACAGGCGTTAAAGCTTTTGCAACTTTTGACACTTCATCAAAATTTACATCTCCAACAATCCCTTTTTCTGTTTTATTTATTCCAACATCAATTACGATTGTACCCTCTTTAACCCAATCTCCTTTAACAAGTTCTGGGATACCAACTGCTGCAACAATAATGTCAGCCTCTAAACATTCTGCCTTCAAATCTTTTGTTTTAGAGTGGGTAATAGTTACAGTACAATTTTCTTTTAATAGTAATTGTGTCATTGGCTTACCATTTAAATTAGATCTTCCAATAACAACCGCTTTTTTTCCATTTAAATTGGGTTCAATCTTTTTTATCAACAAATAACATCCAAGTGGAGTGCATGGTACTGAACTTTCATAACCAGATGACAGGTTGCCAACATTCATTGGATGAAAACCATCTACATCTTTTGATGGATCAATCGTTTCAATAATTTTTTGTTTATCAATATGTTTTGGTAATGGTAACTGAACTAAAATTCCAGAAACTGAGTTGTCTTTGTTTAGTTCTTTAATTTTTTCTAATACAACTTTTTCCTCAACTGTATCAGGGTATTTAATCACTTCAGATTTTAACCCAACTTCATTTGCGGACTTTTCTTTATTTCTCACATAAATTTGGCTTGGTGTTAGATCACCTATTAAAATTACGGTTAACCCTGGGACTTTGTTGTGTTTCTCTTTTAAAGCGCTGACTTCTTTTTTTAGATCTTCTCTTAACTCTGCAGCAGCTTTTTTACCATCAATTAAAATCATAATATCTAAAATATCAAAGGAGCAATATAGAGTTTCATACAAATTTCAATGAACCAAATTAGCAAGAGAAGAATAATCGGTGAAATATCCAAAGATCCTAAATTTGGTAAAAATCTTCTTATTCGATTTAAAAAAGGTTCTGTTAATCTATGAGTAAGCTCAAGTATTGAATACACAAATCTATTGTGCGTATTTAAAATATTAAAGGCAATTAACCAACTTATAATTACATTGGCTATAACAACGTAAGAATAAAGTTTTAATATCTGTAATATCAGATAAAAAATAGCTATCATTTCTTTTCGATGTAAATTGACTGACTTGGAAAAGCAAATGATGCTTTGTTACCTTCAACTATCTGCTTTATTTCGATTGCAAGTCTTTCCTTTACTTCCAACCAATCGTTCCAACTATTTGATTTTGTAAAACATCTAACCAATAAATCTATTGAGCTATCTGAAAATTTTTCAATTCTTACAGCTACACCTGCGCTTTGGTTAAAGTCCTCACTTTTATTAATGTATGCCTCGATCTCATCTCTTATCTTTTTTAATTGATCTATGGTAGTATCGTATTGAAGGGTGATGGCCCATCTTATTCTCCAATTAGAAGTTTCACTAACATTAGTTACAGCGTTTTCTGCAAATTGAAAATTTGGGATGATTGCTAACGATTTATCAAACTTTCTTATTGATGTTGATCTAAAACCTATTTTTTCAACTATTCCTTCTATGACGCCATCAACAGAGATCCAATCTCCAATCTTAAATCTTTTTTCAACTAAAACTAAAATCCCTGAAATTAAATTTTTAAATAAATCCTGAGCACCTAAAGCAACAGCAACACCAAACAATCCAAGTCCAGCAATTATTGGCCCTATTTTTATTCCCCATAGTTCAAGAACTGCTGCAAGCCCCAAAATAAAGATTAAAATTTTTAATGATTTTATGATCCAACCAATTAACTCTCGCGTAAGTAATTGATCCAATCCGCTTAAAACATATGAGATTGGTTCAATAATTTGATGAATAATCCAAAAAATTAAAATTGTTATTAAAGTTCTATTGATTGTGTCGACTATTTCTCTGCCTTCTGACGAAAAAGACATGTAATAGCTAGCAATAAAAAAACCAATTACGATTGGGAAAAATCTTGCAGGACCAACTAGAGAGCTTACAAAAGTATCATCTAATTTGTTTGTAGTTTTTTTAGAGATTAATTCTAACTTTCTGATAATCAATTTACTAATTATGCCTCTGAAAATTAAAAAGACTAAAAAAATTCCTATACCAATTAAAATCTGAAATATATCAACCCCAAGTATTCCTTTGTCCCAAACTGACAAAAATATTTCAGAAAAATTATTTAATAATTCCATAATTAAATTTTATATAACAAAAACTCTTCTTCTCCAGGATTAAAAAGAAAAATTTTTTTCCATTTAATTTCATTCAATATTGATGAGGTTTTTTCACCCATACACATCAAGTTTGTATCCATCCAAAAGCTTTGTAAATTTTCATTTTTAATAAAATTCAAAAAACTTAAAGCACTGTTATATGAATATATATAAACAATATTAGGGATATTGACCTTTAATTTTTCAACAAAGTTATCATCATAAATCTTATTATGATTTGTCTTATAATTAATAAGTCTTTTAACTGAATACCCATCATTGATTAATTGTTGGTCCAAATCTGATGAAATAATTTCACCACTTACATAAATTATTTCACCATCAGATGGATCAAAATTTTGCAATATTAATTCCCTAAGATTTCTTACATTGCCTTCTGCAGCAATTATGTTTTGAAAGCCAACACTTTTAGCTTTTTTTTCAGTCGCTAATCCAACACAAAAACATTTAATATTTTTATCAATATTTTTTGTTTCTAAAAATTTAATCGCATTTGCACTTGTAAAAATAATACTTTTACAATCATTCAATTTTTTTTGATCATAGTTAACTTTTTCTATGACCAACAAAGGTAAATGAGAAACTATATGTCCAAGTTCCTTAAATCGAAAAATTAAATCTGAACAATCTTCAAGTTGTCTTGTTAAGAGTATATGCATTTTATTTTTTATAGTCTCCATTAGACTTGTCTTTTAGAATTTTGCCTATTTCTAAGCCTATTTTATCAAATTCATTAATGCTTCTTTTTTCTTTTTCAAAATACCTTTTTTTGCCGTCTAAAGAAAATAATTCTGCTTCAAGAGTAATTTCGTTATTTTTTAAAATAGCATGAGCTCCTACTGCTGTTTCACAATCTCCTTCTAAAATTTTTAATATATCTCTTTCAGCTATTGCACATTTGTAAGTATCTGGATCATTTATTTTGTTTAATAAATCAATTATTGAAGAATTATTTTCCTTGCATTGAGCACATATTATACCTTGCCCTGCACTTGGAATAATTTCATTAGTTAAAAATATTTGGGTTATTTCTGTTTCTAGCTCTAAAGATTTGATGCCTGCTAACGATAAAACTATTGCATCATACAAACCCTCTTTCAGCTTTCTAAGTCTTGTATCAACATTGCCTCTTATCAATTTACAAGAAACATTCTCTTTCAATCTTTTAATTTGAAACTCTCTTCTAAAAGATGAAGTACCTATTATTGATTGATCTTCAAGTTCTTCAAGTTTAGCACCATCTCTGCTAATTAAAATTTCCCTAGGATCATTTCGTTTTAAAAAAAAATTTGATAACAATCCTTTTGTCTCTATGGCTGGCATATCTTTAAGTGCGTGAACAGCTATATCTATGTTGTCTTCTAAAAGTTCTTTTTCAATATTTTTTGAAAATAATCCCTTGCCCCCCACTTCTGACAAT
>Ga0233451_10004784_pt1 | contig 11178 bp, 7 predicted proteins | sample 011ome_29_FD_183052 | JGI IMG/M metagenome (GOLD analysis project Ga0233451, IMG submission 183052) | Coastal salt marsh microbial communities from the Groves Creek Marsh, Skidaway Island, Georgia - 011504CT (spades assembly) | ecosystem: Environmental > Aquatic > Marine > Intertidal zone > Salt...
CTATCAGCCTACAAAGTGCTGTAATAGCAATAATGATTGGCAAGGTCACAGGAATTCTGTTGGTGCTGTAAAAAGCTCCAACCATTCCAATGATTTCAACATATATAAATAACATGAATAGATCAGGTAGAGTGATCGCTTTAGCCAAGAACATGTCATATATATATAGGGCTGATGCTATGCAAGTGGCAATGCCAATAATAGCTAAGAGCAATTTCTCACTCGCAATGGTTGTCCAATGCAATCTTTTATCAAGTTGAGATTGTTTATTTTCCATGTCTTAATCATACCAAATGAATCTTGAATTAAAGATATTTTTTAATTTTTTGTTTTTTTCAAGTTAGAATTTTATGAATAAATATTTATTTTTAGTAAGCTAGAATGAGTGAATTAATTTTTAATAGATCTTAAGGATGATACTTACAAACAAAAAAAGAATTGAAAGGTTTGTCAGCAATGGATGGTGGGGAGAAGATACCTTATATTCTATATTTCAAGAGGCTTTGAATGCATGCAGCGATCAGGAAGCCTTAGTTGATCCAGAAAATCGTCTAGTAATTACAGGCGATATTCCTCAGAGATTATCTTTCAAGGAAATCAATGTGATTGTTGAGAAATATGCAGCCATTTTCTATGAAAAAGGTCTTCGGAAGGATGATATTGTTATTATTCAATTGCCCAATGTTGTAGAGCTACCCATGATTTATTTGGCTCTATCAAAACTTGGAATAATCTGTTCCCCTATTCCTATGCAATATGGAGCGTTTGAAATTGCCAGCATTGTCAATGAAACTAATCCAAAAGCTTTTATTAGCATTGCATCATTCAATGGCAAGGCTCATGCCAAAGAATTGATCTCAAGTTTCACCAATGGTGAGATTAAATTTTCACTGGGTGAAGTCGAACACTTCATTGACTTAAATTCGTCAGAACCTGGAAGTGAGACAATGAAAAGTCAGCAAGCATATGCACAAGATAATCCCATTTCAGCAAACGATATTTTTACTATTTGCTGGACCTCTGGCACTACAGGAACTCCCAAAGGAGTCCCAAGAAGTCATAACTTATGGTTGCCAATGGCTAAAGCTGCTGCATTTGTCTCAAATACAGAGGAGGGTGATGCATTGCTCAATCCATTTCCAATGATCAATATGGCCAGCATAGGGGGCTTCTTGTTTAACTGGCTCTTATGCAAGGGAAAACTTGTTCAACATCATCCATTTGACCTCAATGTTTTTTTAAATCAAATTTCCAATGAAAATATTAAATATACAATTGCTCCTCCTGCAATTATGAATATGCTTCTAAATAATCCAGCCATACTTGATCAGCAAGATTTAAGCAGCTTAAGATGTATAGGCTGCGGAGGGGCGCCATTATCAGAGTGGATGGTTAAAACTTTTCAAAACAAGTATGACTTAACAGTTCAAAATATCTTTGGGTCTAATGAGGGAGCAACATTGCTAAGTTCTCGCAATGAAATAGATGATCCAAATTTACGAGCTAAATATTTCCCTCGCTTTGGAGTCGATGGGTTGAATTGGAGTAACCCAGTATCAAAGATTGTTAAAACAAAATTAATTAGTCTGGAGACTAATGAGGAAATAGTGGAACCAGGGAAGCCTGGAGAGCTTCTAATTTCAGGAGCGACCGTTTTTGATGGTTATTGGAATGCGCCTGAGGCAAATGCAGAAGTTTTTGATGAGGATGGGTATTTCAGGACCGGTGATTTATTTGAAATTTCTCCAGATGATACTGAGAAAAAATATTATAAATTTTGCGGAAGATGTAAAGACCTTATTATTAGAGGTGGAATGAATATTTCTCCTGAGGAGTTAGATAACCTCCTTAGCTCTCATCCTAAAATGCTCGAGGTCGCAGTAACCGCCTATGATGATGAAATTTTAGGAGAAAAAGTAGGGGTTGTTGCAGTGGTTATCGAAGGCGAGACCCTGACACTGAGCGAGGTGATTGATTTCTTAAAAGATAAACAAATTGCAAAATATAAAATGCCTGAGAAATTGAGAGTGATCGATGTATTACCAAAAAATCCAGTAGGAAAAGTTTTAAGACGTGAGTTAAAAGAGTTATTTGCTTAAGCCTTTCCCACCACAAAACTAACAACAGTTGTAGCGCTCCCCCCAATATTTAGGGTTGAAATGTTTTTTGCACCTTCAATTTGGTAGTCTCCAGCACTATTAGTGCATTGTTTGTAACAATCTAGGAGCATTCTGACACCTGTTGCACCCACTGGATGTCCCAATCCAATTAGACCACCGCTTGCATTAATCGGAATTCTGCCACCAATCTCTATTTCACCAGATTCTATAGCTTTCCAACTCTCACCTGGCTTAGTAATACCAAAATGATCAATTGCCATATATTCAGTTGATGTAAAGCAATCATGGGTCTCAATAGCATCTATATCAGCCACACCTTGCATCCCAGCTCTTTTAAAAGCATCATCAATGGCTTTTTTAACATGAGGAAAAATATAGTCTTTATTCTCGCTAAAATCGATTTTTTCTTGGTAAGTTATGGGGCCCGTTTGATGACCCCAACCTTTGATATAAGGAATAGACTCAAGATCCATTGATCTTGCTTTTGCATATTCTTTGGCTTTTTTTTCACTTGCTAAGAAAATTATTGCAGCACCATCAGTGACTTGGCCACAATCCATCTTTCTTGTCCTGCCCTCAATTACAGGATTAGCATTATCTGATCTTGTAAAAGTATCTAACTCAAAGGTCCAGCCTCGAGTCTGTGAGTTTGGATTTTTTTTAGCATTACCAAAATTGATTTCAGATATTTTTGAAAGATGATCTTCATTGATGCCATATCTTTTGTCATATTCATTGGTAAGCTCACTAAACATATGTGGCCAAGGATACCGAATGCCTTGGCATTCAAAACCTGATCGCATGGCAGGGCCCCCAATATTTTGAGCTGCCTGCTCACCAGGAACATTTCGCATTTGCTCAATGCCTAAGACTGCAGCAAGCTCATATCTACCCGATTCAATTTCAGCACATGCAGCCAACGTAGCAATGCTGCCTGAAGCACAAGCAGCCTCATGCCGAGAGGAGGGTAGTCCAAAAAAATCGGGGTGAGAAGAGACAAAAAAACCACCTAAATGACCTTGATTACAAAATAATTCAGCAGTGAAATTACCAACATGGGCAACATCAATATCTTTGGGCTCTAAATCAACAGAAGATAATCCTTGTGTAATTGTTTCTTGAAATACATCCAAAAGATCTAATTCATTTCTGTACCAATTTTGAGAAAAGTCAGATTGATAGCCCCCTAAGATGTAGACGCGTTCTTGCATATATTAATTATATGCATGATTTTCCAACATTCAAAAGAAATGCCTAAGTGAGTAATAATACAAAACTTGTAATAAAATCAAATTAAGGTTTTTATTAAACTCTATGCAAAATAATAAGTTAGTTGATCAATTACGATTACCCGTAATCGTTGCTCCTATGTTCCTAGTTTCTGGACCAGATTTAGTAATTGCTAGTAGTAATGCAGGATTGATTGGGTCTTTTCCAGGACCAAATGCAAGAACGGCTGAGGAGCTTGAAAATTGGATGCATCAAATCAATAATGCTACTTCAAATCCTTGGGCATTTAACATGATCACTCATAAGACCTATGATCGGTTTGCAGATGAATTGGATTTAGTTAAAAAGTTCCAACCAAAAATTGTAATCACTGCCTTAGGCAGTCCCGAAAGAGTAATAGAGGCTGTGCATGAATATGGAGGCAAGGTAATTGCAGATGTCAATAATATTAATTTTGCACGCCGTTGTGCAGAGATGGATGTTGATGGTATGGCTCTTATTTGCCATGGTGCAGGAGGCCACACTGGCCAACTTTCTCCCTTTTCATTTAGTGCTTATGTAAGGGAGTTTTTTGATGGTCTTGTCGTTTTAGCAGGCTCAATTTCTACTGGACAGCATATTAAAGCAGCTCAATTATTAAGCGCAGATCTATGCTACATGGGCACAAGGTTTATTTCAGCTCAAGAAAGCAATGCAGTTGATGAATATAAATCTATGATCATTAATTCAACATACGATGATTTAAGAATGACTAATTTATTCACTGGCGCTCAAGCATATTATTTAAAAGACAGCATTATTAATAATAATTTAGATCCAGATAACTTGGATTCAAATACAGAAGGTTTTAATGTTTCGGCCTCACAAGATAAGATTAAGGCGTGGAAAGATATTTGGTCAGCAGGGCAAGGTGTTGGTTTAATTAAAAATATAGAAAGCGTAGAATCTATAGTAAAAGAACTTGAATCTGAGTTCCTTCAGGGGTAGAGCATGGAAATTAAAAAAACAAATACAATTAAATCATCAATAAAAACTCATAATCATCCTTACTTAAAGGATGCTTGGATACCTAATTATGATGAATATGAGGTTCATGATTTAAATGCATTGGGTGATATTCCTGAGGATATAGAGGGGGCTTACTACAGAAATACTGAAAACCAAGTTCATGAACCCATTGGTCGTTTTCATCCTTTTGATGGAGATGGGATGATCCATTCAATTAATTTTGATAATGCTAAAGCAAATTATGCAAATAAATTTGTTAGAACAGAAGGATTCTTAGTTGAACAAAAAATGGGAAAGTCAATGTGGGCAGGTCTTATGGAAAGGTCTGGCACCTCTATGCTTCCTGGATGGGGGGCACAAGGTGGCATCAAGGACTCTTCATCTACAGACATTATTGTTCATGCAGGAAAGCCGCTTTCAACATTTTATCAATGCGGAGAGGGTTACCAACTGGACCCCTATTCATTAGAAACTCAAAATAAAGCATCATGGGTACCTTCAGGCGGCATATCAGCCCATCCAAAAGTGGATTTAGCAACAGGGGAACTTATGTTTTTTAACTATTCAAAGCATGCCCCATTTTTAAATTATGGAGTGGTTGATAAAAATCAAAAACTTAAACACTTTATTCCAGTTGAGCTTCCAGGCCCAAGACTGCCTCATGACATGGCATTTAGCAAAAATTATTCGATCATTAATGACTTACCTCTTTTTTGGGATCAGGACATGCTTAAGAGAGGTATTCATGCCACCAGAATGCATGACTTGCCTTCAAGATTTGCAGTCATCCCAAGATATGGCAACCCTGAGGATATTCAATGGTTTGAAGCGGATCCAACTTATGTGCTCCATTGGAATAATGCCTATGAGGTTGGCGATGAATTAATTTTAGAGGGATATTTTCAAGAACATCCTTGGCCAGAAAATTATGTTGATGCACCGCCAGGGCTTGAGCGCATGATGGCTTTTTTGGATTTCTCATTATTAAAACCCAGATTACATAGATGGAAATTTAATTTAAAAACTGGAGTTACATCCGAAGAAGATATTTGCGATGAAACAATTGAGTTTGGGGTAATTAATCAGCGTATTGCTGGCCTAGAGCATAGATACACTTACAGCATGGTTCCAACTAAGGGGCGTTTCACTTTTGATGGAATAACCAAACATGATCATCAAAAAAAATCTATGAGTAAATATCTGTTCCCAGAGCATGTGTTTATAAGTGAAGTTAGTTTTGCCCCTAAAATAACTGCAGTTGATGAAGATGATGGATATCTAGTTACTATAAGCAATGATATTAGAGAAAAAAGCTCATCTTGTTTATTGTTTGATGCTAAAAATATTGAGCAGGGTCCAGTTTGCAATATTCCTTTGCCGCATCAGATTTGCTCAGGCACACACGCAACCTGGGCTCAGAAAAGCGATTTAAAATTGTAAATACATGGATCCTGTTTATATTGTTGACTCAATAAGAACGCCTAGAGCTAAAGCTAATCAAAAGGGTGGACTCCATAAGCTGAATCCATATGAATTACTAGACTATTTATATAAAGACTTTGAAAAGAAAAATTTTCTAAATTTGCATTCTATTGATGAGGTTATCTTGGGTTGCGTTACCCAGCATGGCGAGCAGGCCGGTAATATTGCTAAAGCTTCAACCTTGTTCTCTGGATATCCAGATTCTATTTCTGGCCTAACTATTAATAGATTTTGCTCCTCAAGCTTGGACGCAATAAATTTGGGCTGCTTAAAAGTTCAATCTAAGCAAGCAAATAATGTTATTGCAGGCGGGGTAGAAATGATGTCTAGAGTGCCCATGCTTTCTGATGAAGCAGCAATTTGGAATAACATTGAGATAGCTAAAAAAGCAAAGATTTTTTTAATGGGAAGTGGAGCTGATCTGATAGCCACTCTTTTTAATATTTCTAGAGATGATGTGGACAGGCAAGCGCTTAAGTCTCAGCAAAACGCATTAAATGCTCAGAAAAATAATTACTTTAAGTCTATTGTCCCAATAATCAACATGAGCAAATCAATTAAGTGTGTTGAGGATGAATGCATCAGACCAGATACAACCATTGAAAGCTTGGCCTCATTGGATCTAAGTTTTAAAAAACTTGGTGAGCAGGGGGTAGATCAAGCTCAATTAAACTTTTTTCCTAGCTTAAAAGAAATTGTGCATGTTCATACAGCAGGTAATTCTCCTGCAATGGCAGATGCTGCATCCATTACATTACTTTCAAATAAAGAAATTCAAGAAAATGGACAGAAGGCCAGAGCAAAAATTCTTTCTGTCGCTACAGTGAATGATGATCCTCTGTTAGTTTTATCAGGTTGCATGTTAGCTACTCAAGAAATACTTTCACGGAACAATTTAAAAGTTGCTGATATAGATTTATTTGAAATACATGAAGCTTTTGCCTCGACTATGATTCATTGTCAAAAAGAGTTAAAAATAGATGATACAAAGCTAAACGTTAATGGAGGTTGTATTGCTCTTGGTCATCCTATGGGAGCTACTGGCTCTATTATGGTGTCAACTTTAATAGATGAGCTAGAAAGACGTGATTTAAAGTCTGGTATTGTTGCAACAAGTGGTGCAGCCGGAGCTGGGACTGCTTTACTAATTGAAAGAATATAAAGAATTTTTAATATTCTGCCATTAATGGAAATGGCCTTAGAAAACCATCCTTAACTTCAGATTTCATATTTAAGCTTTTAATTGGTATGAAGTCAGGGGAAATTTCTTTTTCAACCCAATTCTCAATTACAGTTAGCATGCTCATTTGATCTGGAATTCTTGATTCCATCTCCCAGCAATGACCCATTCCAGGAACTAAAAATAATTTGAAAAATTTATCTGTATTATTCCCAAATAACTTTCGAACATTTTTATAGTAATCTACTGTCTGTTGAGGAAGAACCAACGGATCTGCAAGCCCTGCCCACATAAGCAATTTACCATTTGATTCAAAAAAATTTTTTAGATCAGGGTTTGTTGCATTTAATAGATCACTTTGAAGTTTTAACTTTTCAAGATGGCTATCAAAATTAAAGTCCACAGCCTTAAAGTTCTCTTCAAAATTAAATCCAAAATTAGGCAAAAAGCCATCAGCTAAAAGCGTGCCAGGTCTCGGGCTTTCTTTAGTTCCAAAATACCAATATCCTAGATATCTCTCACTTCCTGGGTTTATTCCATAAAATAATTTTTCACCAGCAGCATTAGAAGGACCCGCATATAATTTTAATAAAGTATTTTTTTCTTCCAGTGACAAGCATTCATTTTTTTTTGACTGATCGCATATTTTGATATCATCAAAGGTTAAATTGCATTCATTAACATTTTGTATGACTCCATCGTAAGAGCCGTCCAATCCATCGCATTTGTCTAATACATATTTTTCTAGCCATACCAGCTTGGTATTAAATTTGCTTGTAAGGACCTCATTTTTTTTATCATTCAAATTAGACTGAAGCAACCAAGGCCCAAATATTCCCGCATTCTCGGTAAGATTTAGAATTGGGCATCCAGAAATAATTCCATCGAAAAGATTGGGATAAATTTGCGCAGCTTTTGCAGCCAGTCTCCCTCCATTAGAGCATCCTGAAAAGTAAGAATAATTTGGTTTTTGATTGTAAAACCTTTTTATTAACTGATGCCCCGCATCGTAGGTAAACTTTATTACTGTAAATGCATAAACTTTTCTTGCTGCAGGGTTGTTCTTGGCCCATGCAGCATCACCCAGGTGCTTTCCTTGATGGCCACCATTTGTTGTAATTGCAGCATATCCCTTCCGCAGAGCATGATTAATTGCATTTGAATGAGAGCTTCTATCGGGTTCAATTAACCCACAAAAACCTCCACAGCCAGCTTGAAAAAATTTTCCATTCCAATTTTTATCTGGCAGTCTAGCTTCAAAGCCGATTTCAGGATTGATAACACCTCTAACCTTACAAAATGATGGTAAATTACCATCATCTTTTATTAAGGTAGCTTCAGTTACAACAATTTTCTCAAAATTGAGATTTAAAAAATTATTGCAGTCATTTGCAATAACCGGAGTTACAAAATAAAAAAGAATAAGAAGTTGTAACCATTTCATAAATGGATTGAGGAAAATATCAGCCCTGATTGTAAATACAGGGCTGATATTGAAAGATTAAAAATTGTAATCTAACTTAATAGCAATATTTTTTGGTCTAGCATAGATTGCATCATAAGCTATTCCATCAAGAGCTCCACCTGAAGCAAGTCCGACAAATACTCTTGAAAGTGGAATAGTTCCACCAACAACCTTAATTCGTTCGTCAGTCAGGTTATCACCAATCAAGGATACTCTCCATTTACCATCTGCACTTGTTAAGCCAAGCACCAAACCAACTTTTGAGTAGCCGCTTTCTTCGATATTTTTATCAAGGTTAGTAGTGATGAAGTACTCTGAAGAATAATCAACGTTTAAGTTGGCATCAAATACCCAGCTATTAGATAAAACCGTATCGTATGCAAATCCAGCATTTGCTGTATCTTCAGGAGCTAGAATAACGCTAGCACCAGATCTATCACAATAAGTAACCCCATTTGACGCAACCTCTCCAACCTCGCCATATGCGCACTGACTATTTTTCCAATCAGTAAATTTATAGTCTAGGCTGGCCATAGAGGCATAGAACTCTAAATTGTCTGTAAGAAGATACCTTCCCTGCATTTCAAAGCCATCTAATTCAGCAGCTGAAGCATTTCCAACTTTAAAACCCAATACGCCATCAAATACACTTGTTTGTAGGTCTTCATACTCAGTTGTGAAGTAAGTGAAATCAAATGAAGCCCTGTCTGATTTCATTTTATAGCCCCACTCAATATTAGTCGCATTTTCTTCTTCAAACTCCCATCCGCCGGTATTTGTAATGTATGGAGTTCCTGGAATTGAATTACCTCGAATATCAAAACCTCCAGCTTTAGAACCTTCAGTATATGAAACATACATTTGAGAGTTATCAGTTAAGTCATAACTTAATCGAACCATTGGATCAAATGAGCTTTCACTTCTGCTGCTAGCTATACTGTGAGGACCAACATTAAGAACTCCAGCCCATAAAATATCTAACAAGGGAGAGCCTTCAAGCGCTGTGCCGGTTCCATCTAGGGTTAGATCTCTACTGCCGTCTTTATCTTCATTAGAGTATCTTGCGCCAAGTGTTAATCTCCAATTGCCTTCTAGGTTAATATCGGCTTGCCCAAAAACAGAATACATATCAGAGGATTGTGCATACAGCCTGTCCCAATTTGTTCCAACCAATAATGAAACCGGAGGCCCTGCAAGAGCAAGAAAAGAACCTAATGGAACGTAATCAGTTACATCAACATCAGCAGTTTGGAAGTATGCTCCAACGATATAGTCAACATCTTCTCCACCAGGTGAGGTGTAACGAATTTCTTGAGACCATTGGTCATACTTTTCAGTTTGATTAGTCCCATCTAGAATTTCAAGACCCACATAGTCAACGTCTAGAACCTCATATGAGTCGTATTCAACATGACCTGTTATCGAAGTAAGAGTTCCGCCACCTTCCATAGGATAGTTAGCAGTCAGAACAAAATTATCCATGGTATTTTGGCTGAAAGTCTCACCACTCGCTCTAACCCAGTCTTCATTTGTTTCTACTGCAATTGGTCCACGAAAGACAAGCCCATAACCATCTTGAGGAGCAATAGCTTCCATGGCATAGCCTACAGAGTCAAAATCAGCAGTCTCAACTTTAAGGTTGTAATCAACATCACCAGACGTCCAAGCAAGCTGACCTCTGATGTATGTCTCATCTCTTTGTGGCTCAAGTCTTTTCATTTTTGTATTTGTAATCCAACCATCCATTTCTCTTGTTGAAACAGTCAGTCTTCCTAAAAGATTGTCAGATAATGCGCCAGATAAAACTAAAAGTGATTGATCTTCACCATGCTCAGATTCATGAGATGTAGAAAACTTGCCTTCAAATTCTTCAGTTGGTTTTGCTGAAGTAATACTAACAGCCCCACCAATTGCATTCTTACCAAATAAAGTAGGTTGTGGACCTCTTAAAACCTCAACTCGCTCTAAGTCAACAAGCGGGGTTCTTGCTAATTGACTTCTAGGATAAACAACACCATCGAAATTCATAGGTACAGATTGTTCAAATCCCTTGTTGGCACCTGACCTAACCCCACGAATAGAAATTGAAGTATCAATTTGTGTTTCTACCACCATAAAGTTTGGAACAGACGCTGAGAGTGATTGAAGATTATCAACACTTCTGTCAGCAATATCTTCTCCAGAAATAGCTGATACGGAAATTGGCACATCTTGAAGGCTCTGCTCCCTAATTTGAGCAGTAACCACAACCTCTTCAAGAACTTGTGTAAAGGCTAAAGGCGCCCAACCAAATAAAATGACCGCAAAGACGGCATTAACAAAACGTTTAGTAAACATAATTTCCCCTAATTAAGTATGTTATTTTTAATAATGATAGCTAAAAGAACGCTAAATAACTATTTTTTTAATAAAATTAAATTCCTTGGAAGATATTGTCTAATAAAGCTATTGACGAATAGCATCAATCATAATCTGCACTTTATTAGGATTGATATTCGGTGTAATTCCATGACCAAGATTAAAAACAAAACCTGGGTAGTTATGCATGATGTTGCAGATCTTTTGGGTTTCTTTCCAAATTAACTCATCTGACTTAAGGAGCACTTTTGGATCCAGGTTTCCCTGAATAGCATACTGACTGTTTAAATCTTGAGAAACACTTTTTATATCTTCCTGCCAATGTAGGCTAATGC
>Ga0233451_10004802_pt1 | contig 11152 bp, 12 predicted proteins | sample 011ome_29_FD_183052 | JGI IMG/M metagenome (GOLD analysis project Ga0233451, IMG submission 183052) | Coastal salt marsh microbial communities from the Groves Creek Marsh, Skidaway Island, Georgia - 011504CT (spades assembly) | ecosystem: Environmental > Aquatic > Marine > Intertidal zone >...
GGTGAGTTTTATGGATGGCATAAGGATAGTAGTGTAGATAACCCAACGTTTTCTAATAGATTTTACTCAACGGTGATTCAATTAAACGATGAATATACTGAGGGTGAATTACAATTAAATATCGATGGTAACGAAATAACATTAGAACCTGGGTTAGGTACATTATATATGTTTCCGTCATATACCCTCCATCAAGTAAAACCTATAACAAGTGGAGTTAGGTACTCTCTTGTAAATTGGGTTAGTCTGAATAAAAATCTAAATGAAGAAAAGTCTTTATTTTAATAATATGAAAAACGTAACAATAATAGGTGGTGGTACTGCTGGGTGGATATCTGCGATGTTTATCTCGACTGAAATAGATAATGTATCTGTAACTTTAGTAGAAAGTAAAAGTATCGGTATTGTTGGTGTAGGAGAAGGAACTACTCCAAATATTAAAAGTTTCTTAAAATCACTTGGAATTTCCGAATCTGATTTCATGAAAAAAACAGAGGCAACTAAAAAAATTGGTATCGCTTTTGAAAACTGGCCAGGAGATGACTCATCCTTTAATCATGATTTCTATAATAATAATTATGCATATCACTTCGATACACATACTATTGGAAACTATTTTAAGGATATTGGATTAACTCGTAATATAACTCACATAGAAGATGACGTAGTTGGATTTGATAAGGATGGTGATGTTATTAAAACTATCCATCTTGAAAACAACGATTCCATAAATACTGATTTTGTAATTGATTGTAGTGGGTTTTCTAAATTAGTTGTTGGTAACGAATTAAATGGAGAATGGACTTCACACAAAGACCACCTAACACTTAATTCAGCTATCCCATTCCACCTACCACTTGATGGAGAAGTATTTACATCAGATAGTGATACCCGAACTCGTGCAATTACTATGAAGCATGGTTGGATGTGGATGATACCTTTACAGAATAGATGGGGGTGTGGATATGTTTTTGATGATAAGTACATTGATGTCGATTCTGCAAAAGAAGAAGTTAACGAATACTTTAATAAAGAAATAACTTTTAGTAAGAAAATACAATTCGAATCTGGTTACTTTAAAGATGTATGGGTTGGCAACTCAATTGCACTTGGTCTGGCTGGAGGTTTTTTTGAACCACTTGAAGCAACATCTATAATGACCTTAATATATCAATTAGAACAGTTACGAGCAGGACATTTAAATTTAGAAGATAGAGATAGGTACAACCTTTTTGTTAGAAGGTTCAACGAACAAATATATCATTTCATAAAATATCATTATGTTTGTGATAGAAACGATACCGAGTTTTGGCAAGATTATAAATCCCACACTCTACCTGAAAAACTAACTAAACTATTAGATAAGGATAATAGATTAAGGATTTTTGATAAAGATAAATTACGAGAGGTATTAGAGATACCTTCAAATGATACGATGACAGTTTTTGATTCATATGCATATTCTCTTGTTAGTGGTGGTAATTTTAAGAAAGATAAAAAATTATTCTAATGGATATCCAAGAAATTAAGTTAAGTGATTCACTTACTATCTATAAATCAAAATATGATTGGAAATATTCTCAAGAAGAATTAGTTGATAAGACCAAACAAAATCATACCTTAATCGGTAATAATGATTATACCACCTCGGCATTTCATATTCAGAGTAACGCAATAAACCATGTCAAGGAATATGGTAGACGATTGGTAACCAAGTTAATGAACTTAACTGATGAAAAAGTTGATACTTGGGCAGAACAACATTGGATTTATTATTCGAACAATACTACAACCCAACCAAAAACTGCACTAACGTTTCACTCCCATCCTACAACACTAACAACGACTACATCAACTCCTATACCAAATATAAAGACTGATTGGACTTATTGTTTTTATTTAAAAGTACCAACTGATTTATCTGGAGATGAGGGAAAACTGATGTTTAGAGATTCTAATAATAAAGAATTTGGGGTATTACCAAAAACTGGTGATATAATTTTATTTGGTCCTAATGATTTACATGTTCCAAATTTTATTCCGAATTCTAATGAAGAAAGAATTGCAATTTGTGCAAATGTTTCTATTAACCTTCATACTTATAAAAAAGAAACTACTCTATTATGATAAATGTAAAGGAAATATTAAATGCATGGGTAACTTCATTTAACCCAACTCCTGAACAACTTTCACGTGCAAATGATAGATATTCAATATGTAATGAATGTCCTTCAAGACGAGAAATTTTTTCAAATAAAAACTGGTCTATGGTATGTGGAGAATGCGGATGTCCTCTACAAAAGAAAATATATTCCAATGTAATCAATCCATGTCCTCTTAAAAAATGGGAAGAGGTAGATAAAAAACACAATCTTAATACAAGTATTAAGAAAACAAATACCTTATTTTAATAAAGTTTATATTTATTACTATAACAATAAAAAACTAGCGAGAACATAATATGAAAGCTACAATACTTGGAACTGATTTACTGAATGATAATAACTCAGTAAAACTATTAGAAATGAATACAAATGCAGCTATATACAATAGTGGAGCACAATATTTAGATTACGATTTATTATTTAACGTACTTGTATCTAATAATATTACTGAATTCCACTTTATTTATACTGACGAAAAATCAGCTGCACCAAATGGTTCTTCCGAATTTGTATTCGAAACCAGAATAAAAGAAAAGTGTACTGAATTTAGTATAGAATACACTGCTCATACAGTCCCAATTGGGTCTGTTACGGTACCATCGATTGAAGATGCACCTAATAAATTTATATTAAGACAAGCATACGATACATCTGCACTTGTAGATTCTACATATTGTGCAGATAAGTTTGAATTTTTCTCTTTAATGAGTGGTTCATCCTATATTCCCAAAACATATTTCTCATCACCCGAGTTATCAATGGATACATTAGATAGTTTGGATATAAACGATACATCATATCCAAATCTTGTAGAAAAAGCTAGATATCCTCACTACGATAGACAAACTTTACCAAATTTATCAAAATATCCCTCCAATGATTCTCTTGATACAACTAAATCAGATTTAAGTCAAAATAACTTACTTCAAGAATTTGTAGATGGTTCTCAAAATATAGTTGATGGTTATTGGAGTGTAATTAGAAGTATTGATATTATATATGGTTCTAACTTGGATGTTATTAATTTAGGAGGGTATAGACACTCTGCATTGATACCATTGGATTTTTGTGAAAATGAATTCAATGAAAATGGTGTAGATTTAAATAAAAAAAGTAGATCAAAATATCTAAATAAAAACTCAACTTCCGATGTTAAAACAATGATTTACCATACGGATGAAGAATCTGATATTTTGATGTATGACGGTACTACTACAAATGTATCAAATATACAAGTAGGTGATGTTATTAAAACAGTACAACTTGATTATGGTGATGCATCTAATGAATTTTTACCTACACAGACAAGTACATTAGCAGAAATATCAAGTTCATTGACATACGTATCATCATCGTTGATATCATCGGAATCCCAAGAAATAAATGACTTCTTTATTAAAATTGGTTTGGTGGATAGCTCAAGTTGGGTAGATACACCAAGTACTGCATATGTTATTGAAGAATCTGGTTCTAATAATACACGTTTTGAATTTGTAAATAAATTTTTAGTTGGTGATAAGATAGTAACTGTAAATAAGGATACCAATTCCATTACTACAAAAGAAATATCATCGTTAGATATTATATTTGATTCTAAGACAATTTATAACTTAGATTTTGAACCATATGATTACTTCATGGTAGATGTAAACAATGATGAATACTCAATCATGCACAACGTATGTACTGGATGTTCATGGGCAGCATGTGGTAACTATTGGTGTGATTCATTTTGTAGTATATGTTCAGGACCTCCTGGACTTACTTTCTGTTTTATAGCTGGGACCGAAATATCATTAGGTAATGGTGATGTAAAAAACATTGAAGATGTAAATATTGAAGAAGAGGTTATTACTTACAACGAATCTACTGGTGAAAATGAAATCGGCATCGTTGGTGATTTAAAGAAACATGAAGTTAACTCCGTAATAAGACTAACTCTTGATAATGAAAATATCATCACTACAACAGAAGAACATCCATTCTTTGTAGAAGGTAAGGGTTGGGTTAAAGCCGGAGAATTACAACCACTTGATGTTTGTAAAAAAGTAGATGGTAGTGAGTCATTAGTTTCAACGGTTGAAGTACTTGAGGAAACACACACGGTTTATAACTTATTAAGTGTTTCTGATAATCACAACTTCTATGCAAACGGAATATTAGTACATAATAAAAAATAATAAGGAAATATATCATGGCAGAAATAATAGAAAGAAAAAATGAAATTATATATTCACGAATAAGTGAAATATCTGTTGAAGAAAAGACAGAATGTTCTTTAGCTTTTAATGAAATTGTAAATAGAATTAAAGAAAAGCACTTATCTTAAAGGATACTTAAACTTAATAAAAAATCTACATGAAGAAATTTGTGTAGATTTTTTTATATAATATTTTGATAATTAAAATATTATTCGTATATTTGTATAAATAAATTAGTTACAGATGTTAAAACAATTATCACGTACTGATTGGGCTATCATGAAAAAATTGGATAGTTCAATGATGAACCAATTATCTCAAGTATTATCAGATTTAAATAGAAATGATTCATCGATAACTCTCAATCATAAATTAGCAGGTAAGATTGATGATGAATATAATATAGAATATCCATCTGAAATTAAGGATTTTATATTTAACTCTCTTGAAGAATATAAATCTCAAATAATTCAAATAGAATCTGCATATCGAACCCCAAAAAGTTATACTGGGTTTGAATTTAGATTTAAAGAAGATTCTTGGGTAAATTTTCAGAAAAAATATGAATATAATCCACTTCACTTTCATAGTGGAGATTTCTCATTTGTAATATGGTATAAGATTCCATATAAACATGAAGAAGAATTTAGATATGGTCCTGGTAAAAATGAAACATTAAAAACCAATGGAAGCTTTGCATTTATTTATGACATAGCACCAGGTAAAGTTGATACAAAAATAATTCCAGGTGATACTTCAATGGAAGGGACTATATTAATTTTTCCTGCAAACTTAGGTCATTGTGTATATCCATTTTACACATCTGATGAGGAAAGAATATCTTTCTCTGGTAATTTTTACCACAAACCAGATTATAATGTAAAAGTAATTAATACTTTAATGTAATTATATTTGTATAATCAAAAAAATAATTGTATCTTTGTAAAATAATCAATAAGTTATAAAATTATGAGTAAAAAAAATACCCTACCTGAAGTTGATACTAATAAAGTAATGAAAACAGCTGAAGGTACTGATGTAAAACCACCAGTAGTTTCTAATAAAAGAGAACACAAATTAAATATCAAACCCATAGGTGAACAAGAATATGAGGTTGTGAAATTCGATGACCCTGAACTAATGCAAAGAGTTGAGACTGAGTATCCAGAAATGACAACTGAATTCAAAAGGATAATGTTCACTCAATATGAATTATTTTGTATGAAACAAGATAATTATGGACCAGATAATATTGCAGCAGGAACTAAACTTGCAACTGATGAAGATGTTAAACTTTCTTTAACTGGTTTATTCTTTAGAATCAATGATAAGGTACAACGAATCAAAAACCTAATTGTATTGGGTAAAAAGGATAATGTTGGTGAGGCAGTTGATGATACCTTCATGGATTTATCAGTCTACGGTATTATTGCTCAAATAGTGAAGAATGGTAAGTGGGGTAAGTAAAATTTTAACAAAACTTTAACATTTATTATTTTGAATACCCACATTCTTTTCGTATATTTACTATGTAATAAGATTTAAAAGTAGATATGATGACAAAGTTTAGTGAAATATTTTACAATAGTAAAAATGGTAAGAATATTTGGAACTCGTACAGCGAGTTTATGAAAACAGATTTTAGAAACAATCTTGTTGAACTTCATTTCTTATTAACAAGAACCGATATTACCGATGAGTGGAGAGAAGAACGATTCACAAAAATCAGAAGATTGAGTTTTGCTTACAATATGTTTCATTCGAGTAAATATACTACTTCTGGTTTATGTAGTAAAGATTGTTATGAGTATATTAAGAATGGTAATGCTAGGAAATTAGTAAAAGACCACTTTTATGGTATAACTGAAGTTTCGATTGTAATTAGAAAAACATTTGAAGAATGTAATTTTAATCTTGACTATATGGTAAATGAATGGTTACCTAAAAATTATCATTTATTCACAACTTGGTATGTTACCCCCGAGGAACATAAGAAGGATAATATCATAAGGGCAGAACATACGATAGAGGAAAAGGATAAATTTAATCACTTGGTTAAAGTATCTGAAGTTGTTGATAAAAAGACAAAGAAATCTCTTTTAAACTCTTAATCAATGCAAGATATAGAATACGAAGATACATTATGGATATTACTTAGAGAATATGGTAAGGGTATGAAAATTTCTAATAACTCTTTATCTGAAATTCTTAGAAGAACATATGATTGTAATTTTCCAACTCCAACTTCGCCAAAGGTAATGGAAAAGTTTGGTATATCGGAAATACCAAAATTCAATTCAAGGCCACGTGGTGTTTATTTAGAACACATCATCACGGTTAGGGAGAGAATTGATACCTTAAAAAAAATGGCTAAGGAAAATCCTTTACTAACTAAAAACGAAGTTAGTGAGTATATAAAAAATTCATATAAAGCAGTTTATAAAATAAAATTAGATGAACCTCTAACAGAGGGTAATGCTAAAATTTATTTATCCTAATTGTTATATATGTAACAAAATAAATTGAAAAAAGTTGGTAAAACATTTTGTTATATCAACTTTTTTTCGTATATTTACTATGTAATGAGATTGAGAGTGCTGAAATCATTATCAAAGATAAAACTTAAAACACGATAGAAGAATGCAACATTTAAGAAATTTAGGATTTAAACCATCATCAGAACCCAGAATGTTTTGTTACCTTTGGGGAGAACATCTTGTTATTGCCGAATCTAAGTTCGGAGAAAGATGGGTACTACCAAATCAAGACCCAGTAGATGAGTGTTTAAAAAGAATTAGAGAATCTCTTGGGGTTCGTAAGGATATATTTGATACTGGTTTAATTGATGTACCTGTTATTTGGGATGTTACTGAATATGCTAAATCAATTAATAAATACCATAAAGGTAGTAGAGTAGATGATGCTATAAGAGCTCAAATTGGTTTTAGAAAAGGTAAAACGGGTGAGATTCACACATTATCAACTACTGATATGAAAATAAAAGTAGAGAACTTCTTATCAGCTCAAAACCAACCAAAGCCAATAGTAAGACTATCATCTGGTCAGTATCTCGAGGTTGCTGAAATTAAAAATGCAATTAGTAATGGTAAGAGACGAATCTTAGCTGAACTTGCTGCTAGATTCGGTAAGACTCTTGGTTCTGCTTCTATTGCTTTAGAAACCGAAACTCAACTTACTGTTGTTACTTCGTATGTAAAGACTGTATTTACATCATTCCAAACTGATATTAATTCATTCGAACAATTCAAACATATCGTTCACATTAATTCTGCTGATAAAGATTATCAATTACAGATTAATAAAGCATTATCAGAAAACAAACAAATTTTTGTTTATGTTTCTCTTGTAAATGGTTCAAGAAGAGATGAGAGAATGAAGTTCTTATGTGGATTGGGTGTTAGTAGAATGGTTATTGTTGATGAGGGAGATTTTGGTGCACATCAAGAAAGTCAAGTTAAAGTTATAAAGGATAATATCAAAGATGATGATGTTCTTTTGATAATGACAGGTACCAACTCGGATAGAGCAGCTTCTTCATGGGAGATTGATTATATGACTTCAGTTACTTATTTCGAGTTATTAGTTAATAAGAGAGAATCAACTGAAATTCAAAAATTGGGAAGCGAGATGATTTCCAATCCACTAAACTTGAAATATTTTACCAAAGATTTAAATAGAGATTTACTATACCCTTCGATTCAAGGTTATCAGATGGATTTAATTTCATCAGTTAATCTGGCAATAACTCGTGGATTACTTACTGATGAAGATTTTAAAAAATTACCATCTTGGCAGAAGTTTGTTCAACACCCATTAAAAGGTAAAGGTTGGTTTATTACTTTGTTAGAATCATTATTTAAAGGTAAACATAATTTAGATTCTTTAAACGTAGATTATCAAACAGAATCATATGGTGGTAGACGAGTTGCAATGATGTTCTTACCTGATAACACTAAGAAAACAAACTTGGCAACGATTGTAAACATTGTTTCAGAAACTTTATCTGATTACGTGGTAATTGAGTTATCTGGTAATGTTACAACTCAAAAACAAGCTGAAAGGCTTGTTAAAGAGACAATGGAAAAGAACCCAACTAAATCTATTCTTATCATTTCTGCTAAGATGGCACAACGTTCATTCTCAATTAAACAATTGGATGAGTTATACCTTTGTTATGATAAAGGACAGAATGGGGCAACAATCCAAAAGATGTCAAGAGCATTAACTCCAAATGATACTAATAAAGTTGGTAAGATATTCTCTTTATCTTTTGATTCAAATAGAGATGATAAGTTTGATACATTACTTGTTCAGACTGCACTTAACCTTTTGAAAGGTAAAAAGAATGAGACTGATATTAATGAACAACTGAAAAGGATATTAAGTTCAATTGATATCTTCTCATGTACTGATGATGGTGCTATTAAAATTGATATCGATACCTTTGTTGAATCTGCTTTGAGTAGAAAAACTATTTCTCGTGTAATGGGAATGAAAACTGATATCAATGGAATCCCAATGGAAGTGGTAACTGCTCTTGCTAATGGTAACATTGATTATATTAAGAATGAATCGAGAGAGATTGCTAAGACTGGTAAAACTAAAGAATCAATACCATCAAATAAAAGAAAACAATCTGATTTAAAACCTAAAGAGTTGAAGGATTTACAGAAGGTAAGAGAGATGCTAACTACCATTTATGAACACTCTGATATTCTTATGAGAAGTGCTAAGACTTTAGGTGCTACTAATATCAGACAAGCATTTCAGATGTTTGAATCTAAAAACTGGCAATCAATTATTGGTTCTGAGTTTGGTGTTGATTTTACTATTATCAAGTATTTGTTCGAAAGTGGTAGAATAAATGAAAATTGGGTAAATATTTTACACAAATAATTTGGTAGTCTCATTTATTTTTTGTATATTTGAGTATAAGATTTAAAAGATATAAAACCATAAAATATGTTATCAAGATTAAAGTTTGATTTATCCCAAATAATTAACGAAAAACTTACTTACATCCCTAATTATATATGGGAAAGTAAGACTACTACCTTTTGTGATTTACAAATGGCAGGTGGTCAGTATATAAAAGAAGTCGTAAATAAATTACGAGAGTTTGGCCATTCTGATGAGAATATTAAATCAAGAGTATTCGGATTCTCTGAGAATGAATTTTACTTAGCAGTTATACGAGGTGATTCTTCGTTAATTGGAACTTTTAACGTATATAATGAAAATATAGATATGAAATTTGATGTACAAATAGGAAACGACCCTTATCAAGAATCCGTAGGGCCAAATAAAAATCAAACATTATGGGATAGATTATTTCATAAAAGAATATCTCTATTAAATGATGGTGGATATTTGGTATTAACTCACCCATCTGGTTGGCGAAATGTTAATGGTAAGTTTAAATCAATTCAAAATATAATTAAATCAAAAAGATTATTATATTTGAATATGAATAGTACTAAATCCGGCAAAGAATTATTTGGTGTTAATACCGATTATGATTATTATGTTTTACATAATAAAAATAATGATGGTGTTTTATCAAAAGTAGTAGACTATTCCAATAACATAACCAATATTGATTTATCAAATAATGAATTTATTCCAAATTCAAATTTAGAACTCACCTATTCTTTAGTTGCCAAAGATGGGGAAGATATGGTGAATGTTTTATATGAGCGTACTATATATGGTACGGATAAAAAGAATATGAATTCAGAAAAAACAGCTGAATTTAAATATCCATGTGTATATACAGTTGGTTCTAATAATCCAAATTTTTGGTATTCTAATAATAAAGGAGTTCATTTTGATGTTCCAAAGGTTATATGGGGAAATGGATTGACTGATGTTATGATTGATAAAGGCGGTGAATATGGATTAACTCAATTTACTTATGCGATTGTAGATGATGTTGAAAATTTAGATAATATTTATAAAGCACTAAAATCTGATAGATTTATTAAAGAAGTTATGGGTTATGAAAGTGGAGTTGGTCACATTTATAATAGAAAAGTAATTTCAACATTCAGAAAAGATTTTTGGAAAGAATTCATATAATGATTCAACGATATATAGAACATAGTAGAAATCACTCTTATATGAGTGGTATAGAACGAGATAAACTTAGAGTAAAAGAAACTGCAGAAGTATTTACCCCCACCCCATTGGTACAAGAAATGTTAGATAGATTAGAAGAAGAAAATTCAGAACTATTTTCAGATTCAACTAAAACATTTATTGACTCTTCATGTGGTGATGGTCAATTCCTTTCAGAAGTAGTTATCAGAAAAATGGAAAGAAGTAATTGTACTTTAGAACAAGCCCTTTCTACAACTTATGGGGTAGAATTCATGGAAGATAATGTAAAGTTATGTAAAGAAAGATTAGCAGGACCCAATCCAACACAAGAAATTTGGGATATCTTAGATATGAATATTGTTCATGCTGATGCACTTACATATCATTATCGATTCGATGGTACTCCACCCACTATGAGTGAAAACGAATTAAAATCACAAGAATTTTTTTCTTTCAAATAAATTAGGAAGTTTGAATTATTTTTCGTATCTTTACATAGTAAATGAGTGAGAGGTGTATCTCGAACTTATCAACAAAAAAGTTAATAACTTTATAGAATAAACTATACGAAAATCGGTATTTCGTATATTTATATGTACACACCGCGAGTAGGAAAAGACTCGTAAATAAAACCGTAAAACACTTAATAATTAACAATTAAATTTA
>Ga0233451_10004818_pt1:0-2500 | contig 11120 bp, 5 predicted proteins | sample 011ome_29_FD_183052 | JGI IMG/M metagenome (GOLD analysis project Ga0233451, IMG submission 183052) | Coastal salt marsh microbial communities from the Groves Creek Marsh, Skidaway Island, Georgia - 011504CT (spades assembly) | ecosystem: Environmental > Aquatic > Marine > Intertidal zone...
AGCGACAGAAGCATCAGGGGCTGAAACCCCTATGCTTGATGCAAGGGTGTTGATGGGGCTTGCCTTGGGGCTGGATCGTCCGGTTTATGGACATGAAGACTTTGACCTTGATGATGAGGCCATGGTGAAGCTTGATGGGTTTATGGCAAGGCGCGAAGCAGGGGAGCCCGTATCGCGCATTCGGGGATGGCGTGAGTTTTGGTCGATGCGCTTTGCCCTTGGCCCAGCCTGTCTCGACCCACGCCCTGATAGCGAAACCTTAGTTAGCGCAGCGATAGAAAAATGCCGCCAGAAATCAAATCAGTCTCTTAACATTCTGGATTATGGCACAGGATCAGGTTGCCTTTTGTTGGCTGTGTTGTCGGAAAGCCCTCAGGCCAAAGGCATAGGCGTTGACCAGCAAGCAGAGGCCATCGCTGTGGCGCAATCCAATGCCCGATACCATCAGCTTGATAACCGCGTTAAATTGCTGGTTTCCAATTGGTGTGATGCGCTGACCAGTGACGATAAAGCGGATCTCATTCTTGCCAATCCCCCTTATATCCCGTCGCTAGAGATCGAAAGCTTATCCCGAGAAGTGCGTTGTTTTGATCCGATCTTAGCATTGGATGGGGGGGCAGATGGATTGACGGCGTGGCGTGAATTGATGCCGCGGATAGGCCAAAGGCTATCCCCAGGGGGGACGGCGTTACTAGAAATAGGACAGGGGCAGGAACATGATATTGCCGCGCTTGCCGATGCGCATGGGCTATCTGTTGGAGAGGTTTGGAGAGATTTGGCAGGAATATTCCGCGTCATGGAAATAAATAACCACAACAAATAGAAAATTATGCTTGATCACCGATAGAGGGATAAGTTATGGTCTTGCAAGTGGTTAACTATAACCCCTTAATTCCCGAATAACTGATTTGGCGTATCCGCCTTCTCGTCGGTGAAGGTTTAATCATTTAGGTAATTTTTTAATGAGACAGTCTGGAAAGAACACGCGTCAGCGTGGTCGCGGTGGCCGCAGAAGCAATAACTTTGGCCAAATCAATCGCAACACCACTCTTGATTCTAATGGCCCTGATGTTCGCCTTCGTGGCAATGCGCAACAGTTGCATGAGAAATATACTTCTCTTGGCAATGAATCCGCAGCCGCAGGGGAACGCATATCAGCCGAAGCCTATTATCAATATGCGGATCACTATTTCCGCGTCCATAGCACTATCATCGCTAATCAAGAAGATCGCCGCCCGCCACAGCAAAGTGATAACTCTGCTCCAACTAATGGTTCTGATCATGATTCAGGCGATGATACCTCACCGGCGTCTCGCGATGATTTGTCCAGTGCGTCGGATGGCGATGATGAAAATGAGGCAGTGACCCCATCCAAAAGCCCTAGACAAAGCGCTGGTAAGGGCAATGGAAATGGGCGGCCAAGACAATCAGCCACGAAATCTGAAGATAAAGCTGAAGATCTGTCCGTTAAGGATGCCGAAGATGATGCCGAAGATATAGGGTTGCCATCTAGCTTAATCAATTGATCCGCTGATCAGCCATCTGCCTTTATGCATATTTAAAAATAATTAGGATCGCTTGGGTTACTTCTTCTCAGCGTAAAGCACAGCACCGCGTGACAGCAACTCTTCGGTCACTTTGTCAATATTGTTGGCTAAGCGTTCCATTTCCTCATCATTAAGGCCTTCCCCCGAAGGTAAGGCGATGGTCAATGGATTGACCTGCCTGCCGTTTGCCAGAATCTCATAATGCAGATGTGGCCCAGTGGAACGCCCACTTGAGCCAACATAACCAATAATGTCACCCTGTTGCACACGGTCACCTTTGCGGACATCTCTGCTGATTCTGGACATGTGTGCATAGGCGGTTTTATAGGTGCCATTATGAGCAATGCGAATATAGCGCCCATAACTGCCGTTCCATCCAGCATATTCCACAACCCCATCACCCGCAGCCATAATAGGTGTGCCGGTAGGGGCAGAAAAATCGATGCCGCGATGGGCTTTTGTATATCCTAGAACAGGATGCTTACGATTGCCAAAGCCCGAAGATAGGCGCGCGCCATTGATTGGGGTTCGCATCAGAGTGCGATAAGCAGATGCCCCGTTTCTATCATAGTAACCTACCCTGCCCTCTATATTTTCATGGCGATAATATTCAATGCGCTCACCTGATAGTGTCATTGATAGAAAATAGATGTCTCCACCAGGGATCACTTTTTCGGTAACCATATCGCGGCGGAACTCAACTAGGGCCTCAAACTTATCCCCTGATCGTATCTGCCGCTGAAAATCAACTGAAAAACTCATGATCTGAATAAACTCATTGAACATGGCATCGGTCATACCAGCATTCGTGCCAGAGACATAAAGCGACTGATCAATTTCCCCCGAAACAAAGGTCAGGAAATATTCATAGGGCCGATAACTGCGCAAAGATCGCCATTCTTCATCATCTCTATGATAATAAAGGCTCAAATCCTGCTCATCATTAAGGGAAA
>Ga0233451_10004818_pt1:10000-11120 | contig 11120 bp, 5 predicted proteins | sample 011ome_29_FD_183052 | JGI IMG/M metagenome (GOLD analysis project Ga0233451, IMG submission 183052) | Coastal salt marsh microbial communities from the Groves Creek Marsh, Skidaway Island, Georgia - 011504CT (spades assembly) | ecosystem: Environmental > Aquatic > Marine > Intertidal...
ATGATTAGTCCAAAATCTTCCGCATGCTTTTTTAGAATGTTACTATACTCATTTTCACCAACGATACATATACGGTTTAAAAATATTTGTTTGTTAGAAGTATTTTGTGGTGGTTTTGATGCTCTTTCAGAAAAAAACATATGCCTAAGAGCTTGGGCTTGTTTGGAAGATCTTAACTTAAGAAAGCACTGCCTTTCAGCAATAAGCCCTTGATCTAAATTTAGGCTCTGAGATAATTGAATCAGATCTATTGCTTCTAAAGGAGCAAGTTCACCAGGTCTCTCTTTCATGGCCTTACGTCTTGCTTGATCAAACAATGATTTTTTTTGTTCAACTGGATTTAATTGAGGCTGAGTCAAAATAGTCAAATCTAATGTCTTGCCCATTTGTATTGGCTCATCATTAATTGCATCAATCAGATTGATGCGTTGGGCTTCAGTTGCATTTATTATTTTAGCAGTCGGGACAAGCTCTAGAGCACTTTCTATACCAATTAGCCGTGGTAATCTTTGGGTCCCCCCTGACCCTGGTACAATACCTAAATTAACCTCAGGAAAGCCAATACGAGTTTTAGGGTGAGCAATTCTGTAACGACAGGCAAGCATAATTTCTGCGCCACCACCAAGACAGAAACCATGGCTTGCGGATATCCATGGTACTGTGGAATTAGAAATAGCTTTTAAAACATCTGGTAATTGAACGCCTGAGGGCTTTTCGTTGAACTCTCGCGCATCTGCTCCAGCTGCAAAAGCCTTCCCTTTGCCAGAGATAATAACTCTCTCAAGCTGTAAATTTTCTGCCCAAGACACGGCGTTTAGCAAGCCTGCCCTTATATTCTTATTTATCGCGTTTACTGGCGGGTTATCGAGTTCTACAATACCAATTTTATCTTGCTGATAAAGATGTAAAGTCATTATATGGAACCCATTATCATCTAATTTCCATTAAAAATAGGATCTCGTTTTTCCATGAAGGCCAAACAGCCCTCAGCGTAATCTTGACTGTCAAAACAAGCGTTAATAGCATTAGATATTTGTTTCAAATCCTCACTAGATGTAGTTGGCAAAGTTGACATAATAGCTTTTTTTGCGGCCTTGATTGTTAGGGGAGCATTATGGGC
>Ga0233451_10004822_pt1 | contig 11116 bp, 10 predicted proteins | sample 011ome_29_FD_183052 | JGI IMG/M metagenome (GOLD analysis project Ga0233451, IMG submission 183052) | Coastal salt marsh microbial communities from the Groves Creek Marsh, Skidaway Island, Georgia - 011504CT (spades assembly) | ecosystem: Environmental > Aquatic > Marine > Intertidal zone >...
CGACTGAGCTATCTGGCCATTTGGCGGGGACGACGGGATTCGAACCCGCGACCTCCTGCGTGACAGGCAGGCGTGAACTCCAGACTTCACCACGCCCCCGTATTGATTAGATTATAACCTATATTGAAAAATTGAGTATAAAAATTTAATTAGTAGGACTGGATCTTAATTTAAATAATTTGATCCACATTGTTTTCGAGCAGATTGCTATGAAAAAATAAAATGAAAAGTCTAAAAAGAATATCTCGTCATTTCGAACTATTTTATAATAATTTTCATATGCATGTAAAAGAGAAGGTGAGGTGTACATAAATATAGTCATAGATATAAATGATAAATTAATTTTTTTGAACAAAAAAGGTTTAATCAATAACAAAAGGAATACAAGCCTGTAATCAAAGTTACTAAAAACAGCCATTGATAAAAATAATGTCATGATACTTAATTCGTTTTCATTTAAATTATGTGAAATTTTCGCTTCAGGAATAATAAATATAAATCCTAAAATCAGCAAAGTTAGGCAACAAAAGATAATAAACCATGAAACCCCAAAAATTTGAGATAAATACAATGCATCATTGAAAATTCCAAAGTTAATATTTGATTCAATTGGCCTATTGAACCAATCCAGGAACTGTGTATTTGAGTCAAAAAATAATAAGTAAGAAATAGAAATAGCGAAAGCTGCGATAGATATTAAAGAATAACGGTATCTTTTTGATAATACATTGTTAACCAAATCAAAAAAGATTATTGCAATCGTATAAAATTTTACCAATGTGGCTGCAAACAATGCCATTGTCTTTAAAAGAAATTTGTCACCTAGTTTAAAAATAAAAATGTAGACCATAAAAAAGATGAATAAATCTATATTTAATCTGAACAGTAAAAAATTAATTGGCGGGCTCACAAAAAGTAGTGTGCTAAGAATGAATTTTTTTCCTTCAAAATCTTTTACAATATCTAAATACACTAAAAAAAATAGAAACAGCAAAATCGTTCCTGCAATAACTGTAGATTGCCATATATTTTCATTGATTTTAATAAAATTTAAAACGTTTCCATATGGGGTTTCATAAGGACAAGATAGGATTTTGGTATCTAAATAATCACTCGAGTATCTAATTTTATAAGTCAATTGATTCGTATTGCAAGACATAGAAAATAAAGTTAATTGTAAATCAAGAAAAATATCTTCACTTAAAAAATACCCATCACCAATCAAATAGTTTTGCTGTGCAATTCGATTCCATATAGGCAAGTAATTTTTGTTAACAATTGGGAGCAACCTAACCACAGTAAAAAATGAAATTACATATATATAAGTTAGAAATTTAAATATTGTTGTAACTTCAATTTCATATTTAATAAAGATCAAAAACAGTATATAAATTAAGGCTGCTGCGACAAATAGGTCATAATTTAGAAATAATAAAGACATGATTCCAAAGAATGCATACATTTCAAAATTTAATTTACTTAGTTTCATTTAAAAATACCCCAATTGAAATAAAAAATATTAATTGTTGAATAGAAAGCTCATTTAATAAGTTGATTCCAAAATTAAAGTTAAAAATTATTTGAATTAAAAAACTTAGAAAAATATATATAAAAATAACTTTTTTTGTATCAAGTATTACAAATTTAATTTGAACAATGAAAAACATCAACAAAAAAATTTGTGAAACGATTAGGTAAAATTTTGCATTAAACAGGACAGTAATCACTTCATTTTCAATATCGATATCTAAAACCGAACCATGACATAACAAATTGTTAAAATCAAATTTAAAATAAGATTGTTGAAAATATATCTGGAAATCAGAAACATATACATCCTGAAGATATGATCCACAATAAGGTTTTAAATACGCCAAACCTACAATGACTGATGCCATCAATAGAATTGAGGTAAAAATATACTTTTTCACTATAAAATTATAAACAGGAATAGATAAATTAAATTTTTAATTTTTATAACTTTTTATGTAGTTATCATAATCTAGTAATGAAAATTTCAAGATTGTTAAAGTACTCCTTAAGATTTTTCTTTTTGCAGGCATTATTAACATTTTTCACAATATATTATTTCGACAGATTTTTAATGAATGAATATGAGGATGGGTATTTAGTAATTATCAATAATCTGCTGGAAGACAGGGATAGGTTTTATCCTTTTATACAAAATTCACTGATAAAAATTGATATATATTTAGCTATCTTTATATTTATCTTTTTAATTATTCTCTATTCAACTAAGTTTTTTACATATGTGAATGAATTAACTTTCTCTTTGGACAAAAAATTTTTTGATGAATTCTTTAATATTTATTTAATTTGGACATCAAGCATTATGACATTTTTATTTATTTTTAGATTTTCAGTAGTTTCAAGATTTTACTTATTCCTACTCACAATTATCGTTCCCTTTATTCTCCAAATTTTTAGAAATACAGAAATTATTTCATCTTTCCTTGGAAGGTCTGTAACGAGTGAAAATTTTATAACTTTCAATTTGTCTAATGATTCTATTTTTAAAAATTTAAGGATCATGACATTTAGAAAATCTTTAGGTAATTTTGAGATTGATTTAGAAAACTATAGTTCTGTAATTGAAACGATAGATACTGTAAATAAAGAAACCGAAGTTAACTTGATAATTATTAATTTAGAAGGAAGATCAAATATACCAAATGAGCTTGAGAATTATTTAATTAATTTGAATAAAAAAATATTATTAATCTCAAAATCTAGAATTAATTTCAATACTTTTTTTATCTCACAAAATACAGAATTAAATGAATATTTCTTAACTTATTTTAATAATGATATTCAATACGGATCTAAATATATTTTAAAGAGAGTTTTAGATATTTCTTTTACAATTATCTTACTAGTTGCATTATCTCCGGTTATAATTCTCGTTTCTATTTTCATACTCATAAAAGACGGTAGCCCAATAATCATAAGGCAAAAACGTGTTGGCTTACATGGAAAAATATTTAATATGTTTAAATTTAGAACAATGTATAAAAATTCACATGAAAAAAGAGAATCTATGCAAAAAATGAATAAAAACGATAATGTTATCTTCAAAGTTGATGACGACCCAAGAGTTTTTAGTGGTGGACAAATATTAAGAAAATATAGTCTAGACGAATTACCACAGTTATTAAATGTTCTTGAGGGAAGTATGTCGCTTGTAGGTCCAAGACCACTATTTAAAGAGGATACCAAGTTGTTCAATAAACATTATATGCGAAGATTAAATGTATTACCTGGGCTAACTGGACTTTTACAAATTAATGAAAGAAATACTGAAAAGTTTGAAGTTTGGTATGAGTACGATATGCAATATATAAATAATTGGACATTATATTTAGATTTAAAAATTTTGTTCAAAACACCGATTTCTATTTTTCGAGGTAGGTCAAAAGGTTTATAAAAATGAAAATCTCTTCAGTTGTATTTAATAGAAATCATCTAAATGAATTAAATAGATATATAAATACTCACGAGACCTCAATACATCTAATTAGTAAAAAAGCAAAGCTAGGAATTAATGAACTTAATAAACATAGAAATATAGTTTCTATTGAAGAAGATGAATTGCTTGATGCTTTAAAAAGAGAAGATAAGAAATATGATCTAATTATAATTACCGATTTGTTTGAATTAACTGATGATATTTACAACACTTTAAAAATAGTTCAAGAGATGCTCAATGAGGACGGTAAGCTTCTTGTCACAAGTGTTAATCCAAAGTGGAACAGTATTCTTAGATTGTTTGAATATTTCAAATTAAAAACTGTTACAAGTAAAAGAGCTTATATACATCCCAAAAAAATAAGCAATATTGCAAGAAGTTCCGGTTTTGAGGTTAATCAGATTTATTCAAGACAAATTTTTCCGTTTAAAATTTTTGGAATAGGTACTTTACTTAACAAAATATTGGAAGTATTTTTACTGCCTTTGAATCTTGGGATTAAAAACTATATTGTTTTTGGAAAATATAGCAATATTTTCTTCCCTTCTTCGAAGTCTATAATCATACCTGCAAAAAACGAGGAAAAGAACTTGATACCTCTAATTGAAAGAGTCCCTATTTTTGAAGAAGATTATGAATTGATTGTTGTTTACGGAGATTCTGAAGATGAAACTGAGAAAGTAGTCTTAAATTTAAATAAAGTTTTTCCAAATATAAAAATAAAGACTTTTAAACAATCTTTAAATGGCAAAGCAAATGCTGTGTGGGAAGCAGTTGAGGCTTCCAACAATAATTTAATTGCGATTTTAGATTCAGACCAAAGTGTTGATCCAGAAACTCTAGTCGATTTCTTTGAAATACTTGAAAACGGGAACGCTGATTTTGTTAATGGAACGAGATTAATTTATCCAATGGAAGATCAAGCAATGAGGACAATCAATACTTTAGGTAATAAAGTTTTTCAATTTTTAATAAGTATTGTTATTGGTCAAAAACTTACTGACTCATTATGTGGTACAAAAGTATTTAAAAAATCAAATTTAGAAAAAATCTATAATTGGCAGAATATTTTAAAAAGTAAGGATCCTTTTGGTGATTTTGATTTGATATTTAGTGCAGCATTTGCAGGAGATAAAATCTTAGAATATCCAGTACATTATAGAGCAAGAATATATGGTGAAACACAAATTTCTAGATTTAGAGATGGCTTTAAATTAATTAAGTACTTTTTAGAATCGTTTTATCTTTTTAATTTTTCAAAATAGAGCTATTGGTGGGTCGGGTGGGAATCGAACCCACGACCTTGAGCTTAAAAGGCTCCTGCTCTGCCGATTGAGCTACCGACCCGTTTCATTTATAACATGAAATATTATAGACATTTCTTTTTAATAAGGGCATAGAAAGTTTACTCTTCCTCAGGGACAGTGTCTGTATTAAATGATTCTGAGAACTTTGCTTTAGTTTCGCTTAGTAAATTTTTTAATTCTAAATTAACACTGTTAACAATCTCTTTAGTTTCTTTTTTTATGTCTTCATCTGTAACGGTAGATTCTACTGTTTGGACAATACTGCTAATTAATTGTGAAGTATTTTCAATAGTATTTTTAAAGGTCTCTTTTAAGTCTTCTACTAAATCTTCTTCGTCAATTCGTGATTTAATCTTTTTGGCGACATTTGAAATATCATTAGATATTTCAGACCATTTTTGTTCATCATCCATATTGGTTATTATATTTCCTAATAATTCGATTTGTCGCTAAATCTTAAATTGGGAGATTTTGTTATTCTTTGATTTGCCCATCTAGCTGGAGCAATTAGACGAAAAAATGGTGGAAGAAGAGGTCTGGTAAATTTTAATATAAAAAGATTAAAATTAACTATAAATGATTTAAATTTAGAACTTTTTATGCCGTAGATGTCTTTAAATTCTTTTGGTAAAGTGTTAAAAGCTGTGAATGCAATAAAAGGCCAAATGGGCTTGATGTGTTTTGGAACAGGTCCTCCTCCAATAATATCGTAAACATCCTTTGCAACATCGGTATTAACTAAATAACCATCTTCTCTTGATTTTTCTATTACCCACTTTTTTAGTTCCTCATGTGTTTGTGGCATTAAATTTTTATTGACCAAAACCAATTCTGCTGCAAATGTATTTTCTTTGTGATATTGATTTTTTTCTTCATCTGTAAGCCTTTTGACAGTTTTCTCATAGAAATATATTGATGATATTTGCAAACATGCATGAACCCATAAAAGTTGTTCGTGGTCAAGAGCATTATAATATCCTCCTGTAACTTCATCATGACCGTTAATTACTTCATGAAGTTTGTTAATTCTGTGAGCACTATCGTCAGCTTCTAACTTAGTACCAAAAGTTACAGAGTTTTGTAAGGAAAGAGTTCTTATCAATCTTTTCCATGGATCTCTTTGATAGAAAGACGTTTGCCTAGCACCTGCTGCAATCAAAGGGTGTGCAGCATGCATAAGCAATGCTCTCGCTCCACCAAAGAGAACTGTTATCTCCTTATTTACTTTCCACATCATTGATTCAGGTCCAAAATAACCAGGGTCGCCATTCATAAAAAAAGTTTATCAAAACACAGTTTTATAATGAATAGAGACATTGCAAAAAATTGATAATAAACTATTTTTAAGAGGAAAATTTGGAAGATATAACAAAAATATGTGGAGAAAAAACTGGTCAATTTGATTTAAGTGAAATTGGAAATGACCCAAACTTTGTCTTTTCAAATGATCCAAATTATGATACTGTTGTTCTTTTTTATAGTGATGGAACTAAGATAAACGTAAATTCATGGATTGAATGTGCAAATTATGTAAGTGGTGGTTGGTCAAATACTATCATCTCAAATAACAACTATGAAGAGATTTATTTTTTTATCTTATTCACCTTTGCTTTAAGTGTCATAGCTTATAAAAATATTTATAAAAAATATGTTAAAAAATAAAACTATTTTTAAAGTTTCTATGTTATTAATTATTATCTTTATGCCGTGGTTCAATAGTTATAATTCAATTCAGCAAGATTCTGTACCTTCATTAAGTAAAGATACAGTCATTTTTTATCAATCAAACTCTTGCAACATATCTTTAATAAGTTTTTTATCTAAAAATTTAAATTACCAAGAATATGAATATAGATTTGAAACTTCAGTTGAAATTCCATGTACTGGAAAAATTCAATACATAGAACCTGTAGAAAATAAATTTATCGTTTTTATTGGCTTTCATCCTTTAATTTCGATAGCACTCCAAACAGCTATTTGGCTAATTCTTATATCGTTTATTAGTGTCCGAAAAATAAAAAAGCTATCTATTAAAAATATATCAATAATTTCTATGTTAATGTTGCTGCATTTTTTATCAGAAAAAACTTACTACTCAAAACACACTTCTAATTATTTAATAGATTTAAATTTTGATAATTTTTTTCTATTTTCATATTTTTTGACATTTTTGTTAATGTCCTATTTTATTGATGAAATATGTTCAAGTAGGTCATCGGATCTCATATACTATTTGCCGTTTCTAGTTCTTTTTCAAGGGACGTTTTTAGGAATGAATATGAATTTATTTGTTTTCATATTAACATTTTTTGGTTTGAAAAATTTTACAAAAAATTTAAGAATCTTCAATTCTTTATCTTTAGTTCTTATTTTTTTAATTGTAAACACTGATAAAAAAGAGTATTTATATTTTGATGTAGACAAGTTAAGAGGTTTTTCTTCTTCTTCTAGTAATTTTCTTTCGACACTATTTTGGTCTTTAAGTTTTCTTTTAATTATCAACGGAATACACTACTTAGTCTCTGAGACAAATGGTGTAGATTACAATCTCTTAATTAAGAATTTTATTTTTTCAGGATTTCTTATTGTTGTTTTTGGAATATTATCTAGTTCGAATATTTTACTAAATAGATTATTTTTTCTTTTTTTTGGACAAAATAAAGTAAGTACCGAAAGTATTAATAGTGTAGCTGGAAATAGCTGGAGGGGATTTTCGCCAAGTGCTGAAATGATTGGTGAGTTTTATGGTTTAATTTTTATAGTTACACTTATGCAAATAATAAAAAATAAAATTACTTTAAAAAATTATGAATATATTTTCTTAGTGTTTATATTTTATGGGTTTTTTAGAGCTAACAATGTTGCTGCTTTTATTGCCTTATTTGCTATTAGTATTTTATTTTATATAAAAAATTATATTCGAAATATTGAATTTAGGATTTTGTTGTATATTTTTGTTGTTTCTACCTTTCTTGTGTTTGGCTATTTTATTCTCAGGCAAAATACGTATTCATATATGAGTCAGTCTATTGTTTACGAAGGTCTTTCATTAAGTAGCGTCGATTCAAATTTATTATCTCAAAGAGATTATTTGAGTATCTTAAACAAGATTGACAATAGTAATATTTCTAGTTCTTTGGAGTTCTTAACTAAAAAATTATCAAATCAAAACAATCTCCCTTTTATACCCAATCCTATTGCTATATTAAGCGTTTTGTCTTTGTTTATAAACAGGGCTGAAAAATGGGGAATATTTTTTGCTAAATATGATCCAAGTTTTCAGGAGTTGTTTTTTGGATATGGTGGTCTAAATTTAGTAAATTACAATTTTGATAATTCAATAGTTTCAAGTGGTTTAGTTTTGCCACACTCTTCTTTTTTGAGCTTATTAGTATTTTTTGGGGTTTTAGGTATTATCATTTTTGTTTTCACAAACATCTTTTTGTTATATAAAAATAAAAATAACTATTTGATATTTTATTCAATTGTATATTTATTAATTAATTTAATTAAAAGCGATTCCCTCCTATATCTCCCAATGTTTGTAATCTATTTTTGTTTCCTTTTTTTACTAAACAATAAAAAAAATCAGTCTTATGAATAAAAAATTATATTATCTTACATACCAAGACTTTCCAGCAAATACTGCAAACTCTCAGCAAACAATTGGAATGTGTAAATACTTTGTAAGAAACAACTATAGAGTGAGTCTATTTTTTCCTTTAAGAAGTAAACATAGTGATGATAATTTAAATATCTTAAAAAAACATTACGAATTCAATAAAGAAATGTTTGATGTTGTTGGAGTCCCCCATAAAACAAGCTTTGAGGGATCTGATTACTTTATAAAATTACGATATATTTTTGGGCACATTTTATGGGCAAAACATTCAGTAAAAAAAATATTGAATGAGTATGAAAATCCTTCAATTTTCTTCACAAGATCTGATTGGGTGTTTTACTTTTTATCTAAAAATAATAAACCTGTGGCTTTTGAATGTCATAAGCTAACAAGAATTAGAAAAAAAATATTGCAACTATCAATAAAAAAAGAGTTCTCAAAAATAATCTTTATTAATGATAATTTAAAAACTGAAGCAAATATTAAACCTAGATATTTTAAAAAACTATTAGTTCAAGGTGCAGGTTATGATCAAGATTTTTTCTACATATCTGATGAAAAGATTTTTAAGCAAGTAGTTTATGCTGGTTCGTTGCAAAGATTAGGCTTGAGTAGAAACCTAGATTACATAATTAATTCTTTTTCTGATAAAAGATTATCAGATTTTATTTTAAAAATATTTGGTGGTACAGAAAAAGAAATTTCTTTACTTAAAAGAAAGTATGAACATATTCCAAATGTAATATTCAATAAGCATATATCCAAATCTAGCCTTGGAAAAGTATTTGCTGAATCTGAAATAGGAATCCTAGCTAGTAGTGATGATAGTTACTCAAAATATTTCACCAATCCCTTAAAATTTTATGAATATGTTGCTTCAGGGTTAAAAATTGTTGCGACAAACTTCCCATCACATCGAAACCTTCGTAAATACTCAAATATTACATTTTTTAATTATGAAAATAGTGAGTCATTTATAAATGCTGTTTTACTGGCTCATGGTAATAACTTCGAAAAGAAAGTTAACAAAATTCAAACACTTGACTCAAGAGTAAAAAATATTATTGATTTCATCTACTAGCACGCCTGGAGGGACTCGAACCCCCAACCCTCTGATCCGAAGTCAGATGCTCTATCCAGTTGAGCCACAGGCGCAAGAATTTCTTTTTATCTATATTTAATACTTATATAATAGTTGCAACAATGAAAACTACTAAGGTGCTTCAAACAAATGTGTCTCAAACAAGCATTGATGAGGTTTCAAATATATTAAATAAGACTGCTGGAAATAGAATTGCTATTTGTAACGTAAATACGTTAGTACGAAGTGCCAGGAACTCTCATATTGCAGATTTAATTAACAATTTTACAATTAGAACACCTGACGGTTTTCCTGTTGCAAAAGCTCTCTCAATGTTGACAAAACAAAATTTTCCAAGAGTTGATGGATATAAAGTTTTTTTGCAAACTATAGAAGCTGGTTTGGACAGAAATCGCAGTCATTATTTTTTTGGTAGTGATGAACTTACAACAGAATTAATGATTAAAAATCTCAAAAAAGATTATCCTGAAATTCAAATTAGCGGCTACATTTGTCCTGAATTTATGGAGTCTGACCAACTTGTAGAAAAGTATGCTGATGAAATAAAAAATATTAATGCTGACATTGTATGGGTGTCGCTTGGTTTTCCAAAACAAGAAATGTTTATAGATAAGATATCAAAAACAATAGATACAAATTTAAACTTTATAGGAATTGGTGGCGTTTTTGAATGGGTTGCAGGAACAAAAAAGAAAGCACCTGAGTGGGTCGCAAATATGGGTTTTGAATGGTTATTAAGGCTAGTACAAGACCCAAAAAGACTTTATAAAAGATATTTAATAGACAATACTCTATTTATGGTTTACTTTTTCAGGCAACTATTGTTTCGCAGATAATCGTTAAAATAAAGGTTAGAATTTTAGCTTAATGAATAATATTTACTCAAATTTAATTGATTCTATTATTAATGAATTAAAAGTGTTCAATTTAGATGAAGATATACAATTTAGTCTTTCAAAATTGGATGAATTTGATTTCCAAATTAATAATTTAGTTAAATACAACAAAGAAACATTTTTTCCAAAACTTCAAGAAAGGATTGTAGAGATAATCAAAGAATCACAAATTTTTGAAAATGTTGATAAAAATGATATTGGTTTTATAAATTTAAGCTTAAATCACAGGTTCCTTATGAATAAAATAACCAACTCAAAAAATGATTTTATCAACAATAAAAAACATAAAATTATTTTTGATTATGGAGGACCAAATATTGGTAAACCACTACATGTTGGACATATGCGTACTTTAAATATTGGGAGAAGCCTTTATAACATTCATTCTTTTACAAATAATAAAGTTGTAAGTGACATTCATCTAGGAGATTGGGGTATGCCTGTTGCTCAAATCATTTCATATTTAGAAAAAGAAAACATAGAACCAGAGAGTATTGACTCTAATCAATTAGAAGTGATTTATCCAAAAGCAAGCGAAGAATACAAGCAAAATGACAACTTTAAAATCCGGGCTCAAGAAATTAATAAGCTTTTAAATGATAATGATAAAAATATGCTCGATATTTGGAAAATAATAAAGAAAACTTCCGTGGAAAGCCTTGAAAAAGATTTTAAAACCTTGAATCATAGATTTGATTTCTG
>Ga0233451_10004827_pt1 | contig 11108 bp, 9 predicted proteins | sample 011ome_29_FD_183052 | JGI IMG/M metagenome (GOLD analysis project Ga0233451, IMG submission 183052) | Coastal salt marsh microbial communities from the Groves Creek Marsh, Skidaway Island, Georgia - 011504CT (spades assembly) | ecosystem: Environmental > Aquatic > Marine > Intertidal zone > Salt...
GAAAACAACCTTTCACGAAGAGATCCTGAGGCTCAAAAGTATATTCAAGACTATACGGATTTACATAATCCTTTTCCAACCGTATCGCGCGTAGCAGATCATTTCGATCACGTCGTTGAACTGGTTGGAATAGACCATGTGGGCTTGGGATCTGATTTTGATGGCGTGGGGGACTCCCTTCCTACAGGATTAAAGGATGTGTCCATGTTTCCCAATCTTTTCGCAGAGCTATTAAAAAGAGGATATTCAAAAGAAGACATCGAGAAAATTTGTTACAAAAATATCTTTCGGGTATGGCAAGCTGCTTCGGTTTATGCGGATAGTCAGCGCTAGGAATTTTTACTAGGTTTTATAGAAGCACAAGGATGGTTCAAAGAGCTTAGGGCTAAATGTACCCTTCCAGTCAAGAATTTAGTCACTAGTCTATTTAGTTAGTTCGTTTTATTCTAGGTTTTCTGCCAAAATTTCATGTTTAAAGTCAATTTTTAGTCTTTTTAGGACAGAATGGCTGAAATGCTAGTTTGGAGGTCAATTTGTTGCTTGGGTTACAGCTAGCGCAAGGAAAACTAACCCAAACCAAACAATGGATTTTAAGCAGTTTACCACCAAATCCCAGGAGGCAATTCAAAAAGCAGCAGAACTAGCTCTTTCTTCTGGTAGTCCAGCCATTGAGACGGCTCACTTGTTGAAAGGAATCTTGTTGGAGGACGAAAATGTCTCTCCATTCCTTTTGAAAAAGTTGGGTGCTAACCAGCAACTTTTAAATCAAAAACTGGAAGAGCAGCTCCAGAAATTTCCTAAGGTAAGTGGAGGAACTACCCAACCTTATTTGTCTGGGGCTACAAATCAGGCCTTGACTAAAGCGAAGGAGTATTTGAAAACTTTTGGGGATGCCTATGTGGCCCTAGAGCATTTGCTTTTGGCAGTTTTGTCTGGGAACGATGCCGTGGCTCAGCTGTTGAAGAATCAAGGAATTACTGAAAAAGCGCTTATTGAAGCGATAAATCAACTCAGAAAAGGAACTAAAGTGACCGATCCAAACGCAGAGAGTACCTACAGAGCCTTGGAAAAATATTCCAAGAACCTCAATGAAATGGCCAAGAAAGGAAAAATTGATCCGGTGATTGGTCGTGACGAAGAGATCAGACGGGTGTTACAGATTCTGGCTCGCCGAACCAAGAATAACCCGATTCTGTTGGGTGAACCGGGAGTGGGGAAGACGGCAATTGTAGAAGGATTGGCGCAACGCATCGTCTCTGGGGATGTGCCAGAAAATTTGAAGTCCAAAACACTTATATCTCTAGACATGGGCCTACTCGTAGCAGGAGCCAAATACAAGGGGGAATTTGAGGAGCGACTCAAGTCGGTGATCAAAGAAGTGACAGATGCAGATGGGGAAATCATCTTGTTTATTGATGAGATTCATACGCTAATTGGTGCGGGAGGTGGAGGCGAGGGAGCCATGGATGCAGCCAACCTTCTCAAGCCTGCACTGGCACGTGGGGAATTGCATGCTATCGGAGCTACTACGTTGAAAGAATATCAAAAGTACATCGAAAAGGACAAAGCGTTAGAACGTCGCTTCCAGTCCGTAATCGTGGACGAACCTGATGCAGCCGATGCAATTTCCATTCTGAGAGGAATCAAGGATAAGTACGAGTTACACCATGGAGTTAGGATCAAGGACGATGCAGTGATTGCAGCAGTGGAACTTTCGCAGCGCTACATTAGCGACCGTTTTTTGCCAGACAAGGCCATCGACCTGATGGATGAGGCTGCAGCCAAGTTGCGCATGGAAATTGACTCTTTACCACAAGAGCTAGACGAATTGAACCGTCGGATTATGCAACTTGAGATTGAACGCGAGGCCATTCGACGTGAAAATAACAAGGATAAAGAGGTAGTATTGAGTAAAGAACTAGCCGAACTTGGTGAGAAAAGGCAATCCGTGAAGGCCAAGTGGGAGAGTGAAAAAGGGGTGATTACCGGTATTCAACGAGAAAAAGAGGATATTGAAAAACTCAAACTAGAGGCAGAACAAGCGGAGCGAGCAGGAGACTTTGGGAAAGTAGCAGAGATCCGGTATGGAAAGATGGTGGAAGCGGAGAAAAAATTGGAGTCCTTCAAATCCCAACTGGCACACATGCAGGCAGGCTCTCCCTTACTCAAGGAAGAGGTAGATCAAGAGGACATTGCTTCGGTGGTGTCCAAATGGACAGGAATTCCATTGAGTAAAATGATTCAATCTGAGCGGGAAAAATTACTCTACTTGGAGAAAGAGTTGGGTCGACGTGTTGCCGGACAGCAGGAAGCCATTGTGGCTCTCTCCGATGCCGTGCGTAGAAGTCGGGCTGGGTTGCAGGACCCAAGACGACCAATTGGAAGCTTTATCTTTATGGGGACCACTGGGGTAGGTAAAACCGAGCTTGCCAAAGCCCTGGCCGAGTACCTGTTTAACGATGAAAATTCCATGGTTCGGATTGACATGTCGGAGTACCAAGAGCGGCATGCAGTAAGTAGGTTGGTGGGGGCGCCTCCAGGCTATGTGGGGTATGACGAAGGCGGACAATTGACCGAAGCGGTTCGTAGAAAGCCCTATTCCGTTATCCTTCTGGATGAGATTGAAAAGGCACACCCGGATGTGTTTAATATTCTCCTTCAGGTACTGGATGATGGCCGACTAACCGATAATAAGGGACGCTTGGCAAATTTTAAGAACACCATTATTATTTTGACCACGAACATCGGTTCGCACTTAATTCAAGAGCGATTTGCAGAAATGGAAGAATGGAATCGTGAAGAAGTATTGGAGAAGACTAAGGAGGAGGTGTATGACTTACTTAAAAAGTCTGTGCGTCCGGAATTCTTGAACCGAATCGATGAAACTATTCTTTTTGAACCACTCAACAAAAAGGTGATCCGCAAGATTGTGGACATTCAATGGAAAGAGATTCAGAAGCGACTCGCGGATTCGAACATCCAAATCGAAGCGACTACCGAGGTGCTTGACTTCCTAGGTGAGGTGGGCTTTGATGCCAATTTTGGAGCACGGCCACTGAAGCGAACCCTACAGCGTTTGATTTTGAACGAGCTGTCCAAACAGATTTTGTCAGGATACATCAAAAATGATGCGGCGGTGCTCGTGGATTTGGATGCCGATAAGCAGGTGTATTTTAAAAACCTGGAAGCACCCATTGTGGTGAACTAACCAGAACCAATTTAATTGCAAGGAGGCTCCGTTTGCGGAGCCTCATTCTTTTTCTATTCAGGTAAACCTTATTGACCGAGTTGAGGATTTAAACCCTAGGCTACGATTTGGGTTAGTATAAAAAATAAATCGATGCTCTTTACTGCTACCGATACACCGAATTCAATCTGGCAGACGCTACTCCACGAACTGCAGCGTGGCTCTTTGGACCTCAAACATCCCTTTCGCTACCTAACTCTAGCAAGCACAGGCAAACAATTTCCTCAGGTCCGAACGGTAGTTCTGAGACAATTCACTGCTGATTTGGAATTCTTGGTGTACACCGATGTTCGATCCTCCAAAGTACAGGAGTTGCTTGAGGTACCCCGTGCAAGTTTACTTTTTTACCATCCCAAAAAGCAGGTGCAAGTACGGGTCAAAGCCTTGGCTACAATTCATGTAGCAGATGAGCGAGCTTTGGAGCATTGGAAGCGAGTATCCGAGAATAGGAGGGTAGAATACCAAAGCAAACTTGGGCCAGGCACGCGAATTGAATCCCCAACCGTTGGCTGGGAATCTTCCTCGGAACTGGCTCATTTTTCGGTATTGAAATTTTCTCCCCTTTCCATTGAAGTGCTTCAGTTGGCACGAGAAGGACATGTGCGAATCCAGTTTGATTTGGCTTCAGGATGGCAAGGGGCTTGGTTGGTCCCTTGAGGGCATAAAAAAAGTCCCGAGGACTTTGGGACTAATGAGATATGGGGATTTTAAATTAGTTACACCTTCATGATGTCGACTTCCTTCTTGGTGAAAAGCTCATCAATTTTTAAGGAGAAGGCATCGGTAAATTTTTGAACTTGGTCTTCTCCGCGTTTGATGTCATCTTCTGAAGCTCCCTCTTTTTGCAGTTTACGTAAAGATTCGTTGGTATCCTTTCGAACAGATCGGATAGAGATTTTACCTGTTTCGCACTCTGCTTTAGCATTTTTCACGAGTTGAAGTCTTCGCTCTTCGGTCAAGGCAGGGATGGTCAAAATAATGATCTCTCCATTGTTCTGTGGGGCTAGGCCCAAGTCGGAGTTGATGATGGCTTTTTCTATTTCAGAAATGAGGCTGCGCTCAAAAGGCTTGATGGCGAGCGTCCTTGCATCCGGTGTAGTGATAGAAGATACTTGAGAAAGTGGCGTAGGAGATCCATAATAGTTTACAAAAACTCCATCCAATAGGTTGGGCATGGCTTTTCCAGCCCGAATTTTCACCAATTCTGCAGCAGTATGGTCTACTGCTTTTTGCATCAATTCCTTAGCTTCGTCTAGGTACAATTCGATTTCTTCCATGAGTCGGGTTCAGTTTATACAGTGATTAGAGTTCCTATCGGCTCCCCGTTGACCAGTTTGGTGAGGTTCTCGTTTTGGTTCATATCGAACACGATGATAGGGAGATTATTTTCTTGGCAAAGGGTGAATGCCGTCATATCCATGACATTCAAGTTTTTCTCATATACTTCGGTAAAGGAGATGTTTTGAAACTTGGTTGCGGAAGCATCCTTTTCTGGGTCTGCTGTGTACACTCCATCTACACGGGTACCTTTCAATACGACATCGGATTCAATTTCAATTGCTCTCAAAGCGGCAGTTGAATCTGTGGTAAAGTAGGGATTGCCAATGCCTGCTCCAAAAATAACGATTCTACCTTTTTCTAAGTGACGTATGGCTCGTCTACGAATAAACGGTTCGCAGACACTTTCAATCTTAATACCAGACATCAGTCGAGTATACAAGCCAATTTGCTCCAAGGCACTTTGCAGGGCCATGGCATTAATTAAGGTGGCTAGCATTCCCATGTAATCCCCTTGAACGCGGTCTATTCCAGATTTTTCAGCCTGCACCCCTCTAAAAATATTACCTCCTCCAATGACAATAGCGATTTCAACGCCTAGGTCTTTTACTTTTTTAATTTCTTCTGCGTATTGCTGCAAGATTGTTGGATCGATACCATATTTTTTTTCGCCCATCAGAGATTCTCCGCTGAGCTTGAGCAAAATGCGTTTGTATTTCATGAATTGGTAGGTAAAAACAGAGATAAATTTGGGCTTTCCAACCCATTTTCATAAGGTTGGCTAGGTTGAATCATATATTCAACCTAGCAAATATACTTTCTTCCGTTTAGAAATTTAGAACTGTAGGTAAAAATGACGCTTTTTTCTAGAAATGGGATAGCAGGGAGAAGTAGCTTTTTAGAACTGGATGAGCACTTGGTTTTTTTCAACAGATTGCTTGAGTCCTACCCTGACTATTTTTACCATACCATCACCAGGAGATTTAATGCTATTCTCCATTTTCATGGCTTCCAAGATTACGAGCACATCCCCTTTTTTAACTACGTCTCCTGGAGCTACTTTGATATCGAGAATCAATCCAGGCATAGGGGCCTTGATTTCTTTCATGCTGCTTGCACTTGCAGCATTCATGCCCATTTTTTCAAGTAATAAATCAAAACGATCTTTGAGCTGAATCGTTGTCTTTTTGTGACCCAATCGAATTTGAATTGTTTTGGCCTCCAAATCCAAATCCAGCAATTCTGCTTCCAAAGATTGAGAGCCCTGAATGAGGTGTATTTTTCGATTACCCATCCATTTTAGATCCCAGGTGAGCGCTTGATGGTTGACGAGCGTTTCGTTTCCTTTTTTTTCTACAGAATAAGTGGTGTCTTGAAGGAATACTGAAAACATTCTTGCTTAATTTGTTTTCTAATACTATTGGAGCCAGATGTTGGCCATTAATTTCTTCAAATATGACTCAAAAACTGTTTTGTCCAAAACTAAATTGTAATACATCCACGGTTTCTTTGCTAGCGCTGCTATTCTTAGGGCTCTTGGAAGGCTGTAAGTCCGCCGAAAGCCTTGGAGTTCAAGAAGGAGGGGAAAAGCTAGAAGAAGTGATCCAGGTTAGCGAGGAGGGTGTTTCTAGCTACCAACCTGCGGCTCAACGGGACATGGACTTGCTTCATATGGACTTGACACTCGAGTTTGATTGGAAAAAACAAGAAGTATACGGAAAGGCAAAACTTAGGCTGACCCCTTATTTCTACCCTCAAAAAATCCTTCGGTTAGCTGCTCAAGACTTTGAACTAATCCGAGTTGCCCAATTTCAGGGGGATAGTTCGGAATTATTGGGTTACCGTTATGACGAGCAGGAGCTTCAGGTGTATTTACCAAAAGAAGTGGCACTTGGGGATACTGTGATACTTGAAATTAACTACATCGCATTCCCCAATAGAAATTCAGGCGAGGGATCAACCGCGATCTCAGATACAAAAGGCTTGTATTTCATTGATCCAATGGATTCCATTCCTGGCAAGCCAACCCTGCTTTGGACTCAAGGAGAGACCCAGCATAATAGCAAATGGTTCCCAACTATAGACCGGCCTAATGAGCGGTTGACGCACGATATTTGGTTGACCATCCCTGATAGTCTAGTTTCTATTAGCAATGGTCGGCTGGTTAATCAGGAGTCCGTGGGAAATGGATTGCGAAAAGATCATTGGAAAATGGATCTTCCACACGCGCCATATTTGGTAGCAATTGCCGTAGGGGATTTTGCTAAAGTGACTGCTACCCATGGGGATTTACCATTGGCATATTATGTAGAAAAGGGGTTTGAAAAAGGGGCGGAAAAAGTATTTGCTTCTACTCCTGAAATGATTGATTACTTTGAGAAGCGGCTTGGGTTTCCTTTTCCTTGGCAAAAGTACGATCAGATTGTGGTTCGCGACTTTGTCTCTGGGGCTATGGAAAACACAACGGCATCTATTTTTATGGAGGAATTGCTATTGGATGAGCGGGAAGCAATTGATTCCGAATGGGATTTCATCATCGCGCACGAGCTTTTTCACCAATGGTTTGGAGATTTGGTCACCGCTGAATCCTGGGCTAATTTAACTTTAAACGAAGCTTTTGCGAATTACAGCGAATATTTATGGAATGAATACCGATATGGTCAGGATCAGGCAGACTTGAAGTTAGTGGTCGAAAAGGAAGGTTATTTTGCTGAGGCTGCTGTAAGTCCAAAGGAGCTGATTCGGTACAGGTACGCCGATGCAGAGGATTTGTTTGATGCACACAGTTACAACAAAGGCGGGTTAGTCTTGCACATGCTGCGACGTGAGTTGGGGGATGCGGCATTTTTCAAGGGCTTGAACTTGTATTTGACTCAACATGCTTTTCAATCGGTGGAAGCCCATGATTTGCGGCTGGCTATGGAGCGGATTAGCGGGCAAGATTTGAATTGGTTTTTTAATCAGTGGTTTTTTGCCAAAGGGCATCCTGAGTTGGAAGTTTCAGTAGATTATTCTCAACCTGAAAATTTGCTTCTTCGTTTTTCTCAGCGGCAAGACTTAAAATCCAATCCGGTTTATCAGTTGCCGGTGACAGTAAGCTGGTACGTAGGTGGGGAAAGAAAAATCAAGAAAATACGAATTACGGAGGTAGAACAGGAATTTGCTTTGGAGAATGGAGATGCGGTTACATTGGTTTATCTGAACGAGGATCAGGGGGTTTTGTATCAAGGAAATCAAGCGTTCAGTTCTTCCCAATACCTGCAGCAATTTAAAGAATCTCACTTGGGGGTGGCTCGCTACGAGGCCTTGGATAGTTTGGTGGCGCATGAGGCTCGGGAAGAGCTGATAGAGGTGTTGCCACTTGCCATCCAGGATCCTTTTGCTGCGATTCGAGAGCGAGGGTTATCTATTTTGCAGGCAGATCCAACCTGGAGGGAACAGTTGCCGGAGTTGGAGACGGTAGTCTATCAGTTGGCCGAAGAAGATGTTCAAAACAAAGTTCGAGCGGCTGCATTAGAAGTCCTCGTCGAATGGAATTCGGCTGCCTACCGTGGGGCTATGATGCGTCTGGCTAGAGATCCTTCCTATTTGGTTGCAGGAGCAGCTTTGATGGGGTTAGCACGGATGGAGGAACCGGGGGTGGACTATTCCTGGATGGAGGGTTTTGAAGAGGAAACCAATTTCCGGTTGCGAGTTGCCTTGGCAGAATATTATATTTCTAACAAAATTGGAGGAAAAGAGGGGTGGTTTGATCGGGCTTTCGCCTCGCTAGGTGGAGAGGGCTTGTATTATTTTATGGGCTACTATGGAAGTTATTATTTAGAAGTATCGACAAGTGAAAAAGGAAAGGCGATAGCTAAGCTTTTTTCTGTCATGGAGTTCAATCCAAAGGATTACTTACGAATGGGAGCGTTTCAAACGCTGTTGGGCTTTGTAACGGAGCAAGGGGTGCTTGACAGGATGGAGAAAATTGCCGAAAGGGAAGTTTCTGAGGAATTAAAGGCTTACCATGCCTATTTCTTAGAATTATTGAGAGAAGAAAATTAAGTACTTGATTTTTAAAAGATTGAGCGGTGCAGATATAATTTTTTTTCAATTTTCAGGAACTCACTTTGATACTTTAATAAAAGGCTATAATTTTGCAGTCCGTTAAAGTTCAAAGGGGAAATGAGCCTAAAATTTTAGCGCAGTTGGGGGAATACCAAAGCGGCCAACTGGGACGGACTGTAAATCCGTTGACTTATGTCTTCACAGGTTCGAATCCTGTTTCCCCCACGACTTGCATAAAAACAAATTTATTTTGTAGTTTTGCAGGGCAAAAAAATAACCGGGCAACCGGATATAAGCGGGAGTAGCTCAGTTGGTAGAGCGGCAGCCTTCCAAGCTGCAGGTCGCGGGTTCGAGCCTCGTCTCCCGCTCTGTACTCTTCGGAGTACACTGCGTAGTGAAAGCCGACGTAGCTCAGGGGTAGAGTACTTCCTTGGTAAGGAAGGGGTCACGGGTTCAATTCCCGTCGTTGGCTCAACACAGAAATTATTATCTAAATATATCTTTAAAACTTAAACTGAGGATTTTCAAGCATGGCAAAAGCTAATTTCGACCGTTCCAAACCGCACGTTAACGTCGGAACCATTGGACACGTAGACCATGGTAAGACCACCTTGACTGCAGCCATCACCACGGTATTGGCAAAGAAGGGTCTTTCTGAATTACGAGATTTCTCTTCTATTGACAACGCGCCAGAAGAGAAGGAAAGAGGTATTACAATCAACACCTCTCACGTAGAGTATCAAACTGAGAACAGACACTACGCACACGTAGACTGTCCTGGACACGCCGATTATGTGAAAAACATGGTTACAGGTGCTGCTCAGATGGACGGTGCTATTCTTGTAGTAGCTGCAACTGACGGACCGATGCCTCAAACTAGAGAGCATATCCTTTTGGCTCGCCAGGTAGGTGTTCCTCAGCTAGTAGTATTCATGAATAAAGTGGATATGGTGGATGATCCTGAATTGTTGGAGTTGGTTGAGATGGAAATCAGAGAATTGCTTTCTTTCTACAACTTTGACGGGGACAATATTCCTGTAATCGCTGGTTCTGCACTTGGTGCATTGAATGGTGAAGAGAAGTGGGTTGAAAAAGTAATGGAATTGATGAGTGCGGTAGATACCTACATTCCACTTCCAGAGCGTTTGATCGACAAGGATTTCTTGATGCCAGTAGAAGACGTATTTTCGATCACTGGTCGTGGTACAGTAGCTACAGGTCGTATTGAAAGAGGTGTAGTCAACTCAGGTGAAGCAGTAGACATCATTGGTATGGGTGCTGAAGGCTTGAAGTCTACAGTAACTGGTGTTGAGATGTTCCGTAAAATTTTGGACAGAGGTGAAGCTGGTGACAACGTAGGTTTGTTGTTGAGAGGTATTGAAAAATCACAAATCAAGCGAGGCATGATCATTTGCAAGCCAGGTTCTGTGAAGCCTCACTCTCACTTCAAAGCAGAAGTTTACGTGCTTTCAAAAGAAGAAGGTGGACGTCATACACCATTCTTCAACAGATACAGACCACAGTTCTACTTAAGAACTACTGACGTAACTGGTGAGATTACTCTTCCTGCAAACGTAGAAATGGTAATGCCAGGTGACAACGTAACCATTGAGGTGAAGTTGTTGGCAGCAGTTGCATTAGAGAAAGGGTTGAGATTTGCGATTCGTGAAGGCGGTCGTACAGTAGGTGCTGGTCAGGTAACTGAAATTCTTGACTAATTCTATCTAATTAGAATATTGGATGCGATCCCAAAGATTATTTTGGGATCGCATTTGTTTCTAAAGACTATTTTCCTAATTTTGCGTTCCGTTTTGGATCGTTCGTTTTACACGGGCATAGTTCAACGGCAGAATAGTGGTCTCCAAAACCATTGATGGGAGTTCGAATCTCTCTGCCCGTGCACTAAGAATATAGACTATGAATCTTAAAAACTTTGTCCTTGAGTCGTATGACGAAATGAAAAACATGGTGACATGGCCTAAGTTTTCGTTTCTTCAAAACAGTGCCATTTTGGTATTGGTCGCATCGTTGATCTTCGCGCTATTCATTGGTGCAGTGGATTTAGGGTTCGAGAATATCATGACATGGTTTTATGATTTATTCTAATAGCATTACAGGATGGCTGAACATAAGTGGTACGTACTCAGAGTAGTCGCAGGACAGGAGAAAAAGGCTAAGAACTACCTAGAGAATGAAATCTTTAGGCAGAAGATTGCTGAGTTTATTCCTGAAGTGTTGATTCCATCTGAGAAAGTCTATGAGATGCGCAATGGCAAAAAGCGTGTGCGTGAGAAGAATTTCTTCCCAGGCTACGTATTGGTTAATGCGGACTTATCGAATGGTGAGGCCAATCACGTAATAACGAGTATCCCAGGAGTAATTGGTTTTCTTGGATCAAACCAGGGGGGAGCTTCCAAAACCCCTGAACCATTACGTCAATCGGAAGTCAATCGTATTTTAGGTAAGGTTGAGGAGATTGATGAGTTTGCCGAGAAGCAAGAAGCCCCATTTATAGTTGGAGAGGCCTAAAAGT